>Ga0209647_1001872_pt1 | contig 17435 bp, 12 predicted proteins | sample GraSoi_2013_60cm_FD_185827 | JGI IMG/M metagenome (GOLD analysis project Ga0209647, IMG submission 185827) | Grasslands soil microbial communities from the Angelo Coastal Reserve, California, USA - Sample 9_17_2013_60cm (SPAdes) (version 2) | ecosystem: Environmental > Terrestrial > Soil >...
TGCAGTTCGAGTTGGCGTAGTCTTCAGTGCCAGCCGGATAGCGCAATTCCCGCGCGTACGGATCCCGCTTAAAGCCGGAGCTTCCCGCGCCAACGATCCAGTAACGGTAGGCCGTTCCTTCCGTCACACCGGAGATGAACCCCGTCCAGTGACCGCTCGCCGCATTCTTGACCAGCAAATCGCCCGCGGCCGGCGTGTAGGTTGCGTCGGCGTTGAGCGCAACGTACACGGCTGTCGCGCCCGGAGCCCAGACGCGAAAGGTTGCTCCGGTTTTCGTCAGATTCGCGCCCATGGGCGTATCCGAATTGATTCCATCCTGTGTCACGGTAATATCGTTTCCCCTTCTTTGGTTATTCGGTTCCTGAACTGTAGCTTTTCATGGGTTGCATGACGCTTTAGTCAGGAAATGTCACGAGCGCTGAACAATGTTCTTTGTTAAGAAACTGGATAGGTGCTAGGCGACGAGTCCGGACTCGTCTTGGAAAGCCGACCCCAACTTTGTTTCTCTTGTTATCCTATTCGGCAAATTCCTTGTTCTAGCCTGCCATTCAGCATAGGTAGTGTTGTTAAGCTAGTCGCGACGAATTGTTGTGCTTTGTTAGATAGCGAAGTGCCCGTGCTGATTTTCAAGCGCCTCGCCCCGGTCCAATAACATCCTTAGCAGGTCTTTTAAATACGTATAACCACGTATTGACATTTCTCACCGTCCGATGGGGCAGGCCATGCCAAGCATCAAAGGCACGAACTTCGTGGGCTAAGAGGGGTTAAGCGCATACTCCGCTTTCCGAAATGGCAAGTGACATCTAACGGGGGTCTCTTGCCAGAGCTACCAAAGCTCTTCGATTTGCTTGGTGGTGATGCGTGGACGGTCTATCGGTTTCTCACTCAACATCATCCCGAGTTGGACGGTGATACCGCACTATCGGCATTACAGCGGAGCAAGGTCAGCCAAGTTTAGCTCCCGCCGAGAATAACGGCGAATGCCTTCTCCTGATGGTGACTCGGCAGTCGCCTCCCAAAGGATTCGGATCGAGCCAGGTCGAGCTGGCGTCGATCAGAACAGGAACCAATTGGTTCCGGATCTATCCATGTCCTGACACTTTAGGATTTGGGTTCCCGGAGCCGACGGGGTTGTCGGTCAAAGAGGAGCCCTAAGAGTTTCAAGTTTTTTGAACCATCTAAACAGGGCGACCCTCTTTTGTGACGTTAGCCTCGCACCTGTGCACTTCTGAAGCGCACGTTAAAACGGAAGACCTTCTTCTCCTCCGAGAAAATCTTCCCGCTCTGCAGATCCATACGCACTGGCACACAAACTCGAGTGACATCCACCGTCGCATGGAAGCCGCGCTCGGAGAAGACATCGATCAGCATCGCCAAGGCAACCGCGTCCTGAAACAAAACGTCTTCCGAGTTGATATTGGCGACGCCCGACGTCGCATGACGAACCACGATAGGCATCATCTTTGCCTCAATAAATTCGATCACCCGGCCGAACGTTTCTGGCCGCTCGACCTCGTAGCCGTCCAGCCGGCGGACTAGGTCCTGGCGGGCGTGCCGGACGATATCGCTGGCCAGTGGCAACCTCCGAAGCCTATCAAAGGTGCGCGGATCTAATTCCAGCGAGCTTTGGTATTCGAGCTCGCGGACGATGTTGGCCCGTACTTCGGGGATCGGCGCTTGGCCGTTGATGAAGTGGTAGTGGAAGATCTGCTTGAGGGAAACGAGCGCATCGTAGGTTTGCTCCTTGAAGACGCGGTAGCGATTCCGAGCGAGCGCTTCGCTAGAGTCCGTCGCGCGTTCCTCCCATAACTCGCCCACACCCGAGCGAGCAACCTCCTCGTTGTGGGCCACTACCTGTCGACCCCGCTTGAGTTGCCGCGCCACGCTCTCCGCCTCGTCGACGAACAGCACCATGATCTGAAAGATGGGCTTCTTGAAGTAGATCTCGTCCACTGAGCCGGAGAACTCCCGTCGTAGCGCGATCATCTCGTCAAAGAGCAGCTTAAGACACTCCACCTGCACCTTTGTGCGCGGAAAGCCGTCGAGCAGAGCGCCGTTCTCATAATCGGGTTCAAGAAGCTTGCGGAACAAGATGCCAACTACCTCCCGGTCTCCGACCATTGCGCCACGTGCTTTAATGGCGAGGGCTTCTGGCGTGTCGAGCAGCTTCGATATCACGACTGGTGGCGCGTCGATGCTGCGCACCATGCGGATGAAGTCGGAGTTAGTACCTTTGCCTGCGCCGGGCGCCCCCCCGAGCAGGATCAACTCTCGGGGGAACCTCATCTTGCTGCGGCCGAACTCCCCTTCCAATTCCCGCCAGACAGCGCCGAAGATGAGTTGCGCATCTTTGACTTCGAGGTCAGGGGAGTTAGCTGCTGTAGCCACGAGAGGAGCGCCGGTTTCTACAGTGTCACCTTGCATTTAGAGGTCGGTATCTTCAAGAGCGCTGCTGCAAGTCGTGGTTGCGATAAGCCTCGGTCAGTTGTTGCAACCGCTGTATGGCGAAACCCAGCTGTTGGCCTGGCCGTCAACCACCCGTCTTGGTTCATCCCATTCCCGAACCACAGTGCGCGTAGGTACAATGTCTTCGCCCCTCTCAATGGCAGCGTCCACTGACGAAAATGGTGGTGGGTCGCGATAAAGGTACGAAGTGGTTCGAGAACCAAGGTAAATCAGTGGTCACCGTAGGCTTTTGGTGTCGGCGTCGAGCTATTTCAATTGCTGGATCCGCCGCATGAACGGCGCAAGCCGTCTATCCAGTTTCTGGACGAACGGATTCTTCCACATCTGCATTACAGATTCCGATGTTGAAAGCATCCATCAACCCGAAAAACGCAGCAGAAAAGCGATTTCGTGAACGCCAACCGGATATCTGTTCGTGATGGTGATCGTGGAATATGTGAGTAACCGGCGTTTTTTTAGATCGTGATTCGTTCATTTCCGCCCACCAGCCCTATTTCCACCGACCCACCCGCCACCTCAATTGTCCAGCCAAGCCGGCGCTTTGTCCCACACCTCTTTAGTTGCTTGCCGGATCCGTTCTCGTTTTTGGATGTGCCATGGCACATTCACAATCACGATGCGATTCATGCCTTTCATTAGCAAAACGGTTCGAAGAATCGTTGCTCGCTGATTATGCAAGAAGCTGTAGTACCAGTGAGATTCAATTAATTGGGGGATCAGTACCGCTATGGTCCGATCTGGATTGTCCCGCTCCAAACGCCAGATGTAATCCAAGGTCGGAGCCACTACCTGTCGATACGGTGATTCGATGATCTCTAAGTGGGGTAATGGCAAATTCGCGCGGCTAATTGCCGGTTGAATCTGCTTTTCCCATTCCTGACGGAAATCGCTTTGGCTATTTTCACGCTCGATGTGAACGACGCTAACCTCTGCAGAGAGACTATTAGCGATTTGCAGCGCTTTCTGGGCCAGGGAATTAAGATTCATGATTGGGATCACCGCCATCACCGGCCGGGGTGTTTTCAATTCTATAGGCCCGGTGAGCGCGAGTTCTTCTCCTACCTTATCGTAATGACGATGTATCATTAACATGAAGAGGTACAAACCGGGCAGAACCAGGAGCACGACCCAGGCGCCTTCGGCGAATTTGGTGACGATGACGATAAAGAAGGTGATGCCGGTCGCGACGGCTCCAATTGCGTTCAGGATAATGCTGCCGGCCGCTCCCGGCTGTTTCTTCTTCAGCCAGTGCATCACCATGCCGGCTTGCGACAAAGTGAAGGCAAGAAACGCTCCCACCGCGAAAAGAGGGATCAACCGGTCGGTAACGCCGTTGAAGCAAATCAACAGAAGGCCGGCCAGGACGGTCAACAGCAGAACACCTTCGGTGAAAACCAATCTGCGACCGCGCACCGTGAAAGAATACGGAAGGTAACCGTCTTGAGCGATTGTCCGGCAGACACGAGGAAAATCAGCAAATGAGGTATTAGCCGAAAGACATAGGACCAAAAGCACGGCAGCCATGGTTAGAAAATAAAAGATCCCCCGGCCTGCCACCACCTGAGTAACCATCGACAAAATGCTTTGATACTGAGCGGTTCCCGGCTCGGTCGCGCTGATGTGATAAACGTCCACTAGATAAGCCACCCCCACGAGAAGAAGGATTAGGATGGCGACGATCATCGTGAGCGTTTTCCGAGCGTTCGCTACCGCTGGTTCTCGGAAAGCCTGTACGCCGTTGCTGACTGCTTCCACGCCAGTCATGGCAGTACAACCGGCGGCAAATGCTTTGAGAAATAGCCAAAGCGTAATTGTTTCTTTTGCGGGCGGCGGCGGAGGAGGAGCTACGACAGGTTGAGGATGTCCCCCAGCAATAATTGATTGAATGACGCCCAGGGCGATCACGATCCCTAAGCACGCAACAAAGAGGTAGGTTGGCGGCATGAACGCGAGCCCCGATTCGCGCAATCCGCGAAGATTCATAAATGCAAGGACGGCGAGCACCGCTAGACAGAGCCAAAGGGTGTAAGGCTGTAGGCCGGGGACTGCAGAAACGAGGGCGCCGATTCCCGCCGAAATACCGACCGCTACGTTCAAAATATAATCGATCATCAAGGCGACCGCGGCCAGTAAACCTGCTCTGTTGCCCAGATTCTCTTTCGCTACTGTGTAGGAACCGGCACCGCCGGGATAAGCTGCAATCGTTTGTCGGTAGCTAAAGTAGACAATCGTCAAAATAGCGGAAACGGCAAGCGTGATTGGCAAACCGAAGCCAAGGCCGGCAACCCCGAGAGGAATCAACACGGTGAGTGCCGCTTCCGGTCCGTATCCCGCAGAGCTCAGTGCATCCAGGCCGAATACCGAGACACCGGCGTTTGGACCAACTCGTTCTTGCTGATCTTCGCTGGAAGCCAGCGGACGGCCAAGGATGAGATCGAGCAACTTCATGAGGGAGAGGGGTGGGGTGAGAGGCCTGCCCTGAGCAAGCTTTAAGCGCGTCGAAGGGTGAAAGGTGAAAGGTGAAAGGTGAGCGTGGCGGAGGTCTTTGACCGATTACAAGCTCAGACTTCAGCTGGCAACAAAACATCTGGGCGAAAAGTGACCTGTTGACGCCCGCTCCGCGCATCTCCCCGGATTATGATCGCTGAATGACAAACCTTTCACTTTTCACTTTTCACCTTTCACCGCTCGGGTTCGTAGTTGCACGATAGGGCGTTACTGCTAAGGCATTGAGGATGCGTTTTCGGCCGGCTCCGCTCAGCTTTTGGGCGAACGTGATAACGGTGGGCATGTTTTGCCTTCCAATTCTTTTCTTTTGGTTGGGGTATACTCATTCATTTCCTTTGGCACTTCTTTTTTATCTGCTCGCTGCAGTCTTGGCAGTGTTAGTCGTTCTCTGTTGGGGGATTTCGTCTCGGGAATATCGAGTCGAAGGAACGACGCTGGTCATTGTGCCGCATTTGGGAGCGAGAAAAAGCTACGAAATTTTAGGCATCGACGAGATTGCGATGAAACGACAGCCCCTTCGGCGGGCCTTCGCTTTTCAAGCCCTCGGCGCGGCGTATGGACCTTTTGGTTTTCACGGTCGATATCGAGCTATCGTGACACGGCCACCCGAGACTGCCGGTGGACGGCCTCGACGGCGTCAGGAACAGTTCCAGGTGGCCTGCACCACCCTGCAGCAGGCCATCTATCTGCAGACGAAAGCTGGGCCCGTGGTGGTTTCGCCGCGGCAAATGCCAGAGATGTTTCAGGCGTGCGGAGGGAAGTGGGAGGTGAAGGGGGAAAGTGAAAAGTGAAAGGTGAAAGGTGAAAGATGGGCAGAAGTCTTTGACGGATTTACAAGCTCAAACTTTGGCTGGCAACAAAACGTCTGGTCGAAATGTGACCTGTTAGCGCCCGCTCCGCGCATCTCCCCGGATTATGATCGCTGAATGACAAACCTTTCACTTTTCACTTTTCACCTTTCACCAGCGCTTTCACTTCTCACAGCTTCGCGTCCCCAGCGATTGGCTAGCATACCGTTCACGAAGAGTTGGAACGGATGATAAAACATGATGGGCAAGAGAATCAGGCTGAGATCGGCCCGGGAACCGAAGATCAGGATGGCTAACGGTACGCCCATGGCTAACGTCTTTTTGACGGAACAAAAGTAGACGGCGATCCAATCTTCCCGGTTTAACTTTGTGGCGAAACAGGTGAGATAGATCAGCAAGGAGATGGTTCCGAAGAGGAGCACGACCGATAGAAGCACTCCTACCGTAAGCCCGAGGCCGTATTGATCCCAGATTCTCTCGTTCACCGAATCGCAGAATGCGGTGTAGACTATAAACAGAATAACCGAATTGCTGATCAGGTTAACCCACCTTTTGTTAGCATCGATCCAAGTCTGGATAAAGCGGCGAAGCCCGACTCCAACGGCAAACGGCAACAAGGTTAGACAGGTTATCTGAATCAGGAGGGGGCCGATTGGTCTTGATTGACCGGTAGCCTGCATCAGGAAGCTAACCAATAAAGGGGTTAGCACTACACCCACAATATTCGAAAACGCGGCGCTGAGGATCGCGGCCGCCGTGTTACCGCGCGCGACGGAGGTTAATACAACCGAGGTCGATACGGTTGAAGGTAAAACGGATAGATAAAGAAACCCTTGTTGAATCCCCCGAGGCTCGTTGACCCAGATATGCGGCACGACCAGCTGAAAACCGAGACCGACAATCGGGAAAACTACAAACGTAAACAGCTGAATAATTACATGAAGTCGCCAATTCCCCGCTCCGCGTTTGACTTTCTCCAGGGGCATGGAGAGGCCTTGCAGAAACAGTATTAACGCAATTCCGAAATTGCTGATTAGTTCAGGGTGTAACCAGCCATGTCGCGCACCGGGCTGGGGAAAGATGAAAGCGACAATGACTGCAGCGAACAGCCCGATGACAAAACCGTTCCGCCGAACCCAGGTCCAGAACCCGGCGGCCCAGGACGCACGCGAGCCAGGAGTTTGCAAAGGCGCAGTGGTGATGGGTGGCAATGGGACAGTGAAAAGTGAAAGGTGAAAGGTGAAAGGTGATAGGTGATAGGTGGGCGTTGGGCGTCGACAATCTACCCGCGTTTATCTGCTGCCTGTCCGCCATAGCTTCGCTGTTCGTTTAGTCCTGTCAGCTCTGCCTTCAGCGACGGCGGATTCATCTGCGGTTGGACTATTCTCTCTGTCTTGGCGTCCATTCGCGGTTGCGTTCCCTTACTCCGGCCAAAGAAAATGTTCTAGCCGTAATCGGGCGAGACGATTCTTAGCTTCCTCGGCCCGGCTGCTGGGCGTGGCCGCCAGCTTTTGATAAATGGCAGCGGCGGATGCCCAGGATTTTTTTGACTCTAAAATCTGGGCAGCGTCGAATCCGGCGCGGAAGTACCAGATTTCGCCGGGCGCACCGTAGTCGATGCTGAGAACATCGTAGTAGGCGGCCAAGGCATCATCCCATTGGTTAATTTTCTCGTAGCACTTTGCCTTCTTATATAACGCGCTTTGCCGGCAAATCGCCGAGACGCCCTCAAGCGCCGCCAACGAGTCAAATGTCCCTATCGCTTCACGGTATCCAGCTTCATCTTTTGATCCCAAGGTGAACTCTGCGTCTCCTTTCGCATCCATGGCTTCGCAACGGATATCGATCGGGATAGTCTGATTCAGCAGATCATTCAGTAGGACGACGGCTTCCTTGTCCTGCAACGCTTGTCTTTTCGTCAATGCCTGTTCCAAGCGGGCCCGATAACGGAGCGGGCCATTGATCTTATAGACCTCCTCAAAGAGCTCAACTGCGTGATCCATCGCTGAAGAGTTCATGCTCTTTCGAGCTGCTTCGCCTGCCAGGAATAAAGCGGTCTCGAGCAAGGGCGAATCCGGATCCTCTTCAGACACAAGCTCGAACTGGGTTTGTGCGTTGGGATAGTCGTTTTGACGGAAATAAACTTCTCCCAGCTTAATCCGAATTTCCGGCCGGAAACGTGGATGCGGGTATTTTTGGAGAAAATCCTGAGCTAACCGGGATATGCTGGTGACTGGTTGATTGCTATCGTCCGCTGCGGCAAAGAATTCCAGGCGGGCTTTCTCCTCTTGGGTAACCAAGTCCTCGGTAGCCACTTGGGTCAGCTCTGCCGTTACCCGGCTACGATCCGGAGGTGATTCTTTGAAAGCGATTTCTGCCAAAGCGAGATGAGCTCTGGGAACATGAGGATCGTTGGAAAAATCGGTCAGAAATTGGCGCAAGTTTCGCTCCGCCTGCGCTCCGCCGGTTCTCGCTTCCAGCATACCTCTTTCGAAGTCGAGAGCAGCCCGCTCAGATTGAGTATCGGGCAAGCGAGCTAATGCTTCGAGGGATTGACGATACTGACTCTCGTTCCCCAATCGCAATGCACAAATGGCGGCGTTATACAAAAAGCGGGCTTGGTTCGGTGACCGTTCTTGGCTGAGCCGCGTGAATAGATCGAACGCCGAGGCCAGATCTCTGGCTTGAACCAGAGCGCCGGCTAACACATCCTCAACGCCGGCTCGGTCGGCGGGAGCGGCCTTTTCATTTGCGGCTAACCATTGCTTAGCGATTTCAATCGTCTGCGCGTAACTTCCGTCCGCATCCAGCTCTTGGGCCAGCGCGATCACAGCCGCCGCAGCCAGTGGGTGGGTCGTATGTTGCGCAATAAATTGTCTCAGCAAATTCAGTCCGTTGGTGTGCGAACCGATCTTGAGCTCGAGTTTGCCCAGATAAAATTGGGCTAACACTGGTCGATCGGAACCTGCCTGTTTCGGGTCTTCCTGCGACCAGCGCACGAGGTCAGTTAGTGCAGGCGTTTGTTCAAGGAGATAGATAGAATATAAGGCTTGAAAGAGATCAGGTAGGTTCTCGCTTTGATTCTGTTCGCCGATAATTTTTTCAACGATGGTTTCTGCTTCCTCGTACTCTTTTCGAGCGAGGTAAGTGTTCGCTAACCCCAGTTGGGCGATGGTTTTGACCCGAGACCCTTGCCCGGCGTCAGACTCTAACACTTGTTGGAAGCTCTTCTCTGCGGCATCGAGATCTCCGGTGTCCAAGGCAAGCTGACCAGAGAGCGCTTCTTTTTGAGCGGCTTGCAGCCGGTCCGGATGGTTGACCTTAGCTAACAAAGTCTGAGCCCCCCTGAAATCGGAAAGTTGGAGATCCAATTCCGCCGCCATCAAAAATGGTCTGGTGTCGGCTAAGGTTCCGCCGCCGCTTCGCTTTGGCGTGACAGGTTGATCTTGGATCAGCGGCGCCAAGGTCTGCAAAGCTTCCCGGGTCGCACCGAGCTTTTGCTGTGCTTCGGCCAGACCGAGGCGGGCTTCGACCGCAGTCTCGCCCAGGCCGGGATCGTTCAATATTTCCGTCCAAATCGTCTCAGCCTCCGCCCATCGCCCGGAACGCAGCAGCGCTTCAGCACGGAGCTTTTGCCCATCGCTTGAATTCAAGGCGTCCGAATCTAACACCTGCAAAGCTGCAGCCGGCTGATTGGTAGAGAGCAGACATTTTGCTAACAACAGCCTGGCGGCAGCCGCGTGCTGCGCGCCGGAAGCGGCGAGATAGGTGCGCAGTTTCTGGATGCTGACCTCTGGAATACCTTCTTGGTCAGCCCGGACGGCATCATCATACAGGTCAGCTCGGGCGGACCTTACCTGGACGACCGCTCCGATAAAGACGAGCACGCAGCAGATCAGGAACCGCATGGTTCGAACATTCTTCGCAGGTAGCGGCCGGTGTGGCTGGCCTCCACTTCGGCGATGTATTCAGGCGGCCCTTGGGCAATGATTTGGCCGCCATCGACCCCACCTTCAGGTCCCAGGTCGATGACCCAGTCTGCAGTCTTAATCACCTCGAGGTTATGCTCGATAACGATCAGCGTATTCCCCTGGTTCCGCAGCTTGATCAGGACATCGAGAAGTTGCCGGATGTCGGCGAAGTGAAGACCGGTTGTCGGCTCATCCAAGATGTAAACGGTCCGCCCCGTTGCCTTTTTCGCGAGCTCAGCTCCTAATTTCACTCGTTGAGCCTCGCCGCCGGACAGCTGGGTGCCGGACTGCCCTAGCGTCAAGTATCCGAGACCAACATCGACCAGTGGCTCCAACCGGTCATAGATCGCCGGAACATTACGGAAGAATCTGGCGGCCTCGTCGACGGACATAGCCAAGATATCGGCAATATTCTTTCCTCGGTAGGTGATCTCCAAAGTTTCGCGGTTGTAACGGGCGCCGCGACAGACCTCGCACTCCACGTAAACATCGGCGAGAAAATGCATCTCGATTTTGATCACCCCGTCGCCTTGGCAATTCTCGCAGCGGCCACCTTTCAGGTTAAAGCTAAAACGTCCGCTATCGTAACCGCGTATTCGGGAAGGAGGCAGTTGGCTAAATAGCTCTCGGATCGGACCAAACGCTCCGGAGTAGGTTGCGGCATTCGAGCGGGGTGTACGGCCAATCGGGCTTTGATCGATCACGATCGCCTTGTCCACTTGGTCCAGTCCTAAAAGACGATCATGGGCGCCGGGCTTATCTTTTGATTGATAAAAATGCCGGAATAGAGCCCGCCGGAGAATATCATCGACCAGGGTCGATTTGCCGCTACCGGAAACGCCGGTGACACAAACCAAACAGCCTAACGGAAATGAGACGGTCAGATTGTGCAGGTTGTTTTCGCGGGCTCCGGTCAGGGTCAGCCACCCCTCCGCACCTGGCTCGGGTAACCGGCCGCGATTGTACAGTGTTCCGCGAGGCTGGACTCGCGAGCGCGGTATCGGTATTTGGAGCGCTCCTTTGAGGTATTGCCCGGTGAGAGATTCTTCGCTGGTTTCGATGTCCGCGACTGAGCCGGCGGCAACGATCTGGCCTCCGCGCGGTCCGGCGCCCGGTCCCAGGTCAATCACATAGTCGGCGGCTCGAATCGTATCCTCGTCGTGTTCGACTACCACGACGGTGTTTCCCATATCTCGAAGCCGTTTCAGGGTTTGGATCAGCCGGTCATTGTCGCGTTGATGCAAGCCGATACTGGGCTCGTCCAGAACATAGAGGACGCCGGCCAATCCGGAACCGATTTGGGTACCAAGCCGGATGCGCTGGGCTTCACCGCCGGAAAGCGTGCCGCTCTCCCGGTTCAAAGTGAGATAGCCCAGGCCAACCTCAACCAGAAAACGAATGCGAGCCGAGATTTCTCTGAGGACTTCCGCCGCAACATGCTTCTGATGCTTAGAAAGAGCGATCTCGGCTAAAAACGCCAGAGCGTTCTCGATCGTTAATTGGCAGAATTGATGGATGTTGACCTCGACGCCTTTTGAGTTCTCGATCGTGACAGCCAAGATTTCTGGGCGCAAACGAGCCCCTTGGCAAACTTCGCATTGACGCCTTCCTTGGAAGCTCTTTAACCGGGCCCGCGTAAACTCGCTTTCGGTATTTTTCTTAAGCTGCTCCAGTTGAGCCAGCACTCCTTCAAAAGGCTTTTCCACGTCCCGGCTTCCGAGCTTAAATCGAAGCGGGCGATCCCCGGTTCCGTAAAGCACGGCTTCCTGACATCTGGCGGGCAACTCAGCAAACTGCGATTCCAGGTCGCCATGGTAAGCTTCAACCAGGGAGCTGAGCAGAGCTTGATGGTAGGAATGGATCCGCTTACTCGCTTTGCGCCAAGGGGCGATCGCACCATCTCCCAGAGGGCGAGTCGTGTCCGGGACCACGAGTTCCGGATCGAAATAGCTGACCGAACCGAGCCCTTGGCAATTCGGACAAGCCCCGGCCAAACTGTTAAACGAGAAATGTTTCGGCGTAAGCTCCGGGAGAATAAACTCGGTCCGAGGATTACAAAATTCGGTCGAGTACGCGATTTCCTCCCAGTTTTCCGTGTTCGGCAATTGCCGGCTAATCACGATCCTGTTCCCGCCCCATTTCAGAGCAGTGTCGACGGAATCGGCCAAACGGGTGCGGACGCCATCGCGCAACACCAATCGATCAACGACGATCTCGATGGTATGCCGCGTATCTTTTGCCAACCGGATCGGTTCGGGACGTGCGAGCTCCAAGATTTCACCATCGACTCGGACTCGCACAAAGCCTTCCCGGCGAATCTTTTCCAAGACGTCGCGGAACTCGCCCACCTCGTGGCGTACCACAGGAGCGATAACTAGGAACTTCGTCTCTTCCGGATAAGTCAAGATCTGATCGACGATTTGCTGGGGCGTCTGTTTAAAGACCTTTTCTCCTGTCGCCGGGTCGTGCGGCTGGCCAATGGCCGAAAAAAGGATCCGCAGATAGTCATAAATCTCGGTGGTGGTTGCGATCGTCGAGCGAGGGTTCGCTACGGATCCGCGTTGCTCAATCGCGATGGCCGGAGATAGACCTTCAATAAAGTCCACGTCCGGTTTTTCCATCTTGTCGAGGAATTGCCGGGCATAGGCGGAAAGGCTCTCGACATAGCGGCGCTGTCCCTCCGCGTACAACGTATCGAAGGCAAGCGATGACTTGCCCGATCCGCTCATTCCGGTTATTACAACCAGTTTTTCTCGCGGAAACTCGACATTAACTCCCTTAAGATTGTGCTGGCGAGCGCCTACAATGCGAATATTCTCCGCAGCCATTTGGTAAAAAACCCGTAAACAAACACCAAAGCACAAGACGGGGGACCGGACCAGCGGTTTTCGGGATAAGCGCCTGCTTATCCGGTGAAGGAGCCAGGAGCTAGGAGCCAGAATCCAGGAGGTCAAGGGCGGGCACGTTCGGGGGATTGGCAAGGAACCGAGCATCCGGTGGGGCGAAAATCTCGGCGCGCCGAGGATAATCCCATGTGAAATCGTCCAGTCGGCGCCGGATTTGAGCCATGCGTGCGGGTTGCCTCGTCCAGCGTATGTCGTTTCGGGACCGATAGGAACGCGGGGTGTTGCCATGTCCACGGCGCGGCTCAAATCCGGCGCGATCCAGCTTAAGATATTAGCAGCATCCTCGGCGCACCGAGATTTCCCCCCACCACATCCTCGGTTCCGTGCCAATCCCTCGGACGTGCCCCGCCCCTGACCTCCTGGCTCCTGGATTCTGGCTCCTGGCTCCTAGGGATGAGCAGGCGCTCTCCCTATCCGCTGAGATGATACTTCTGCAGGCGCCGGTAAAAGGCGCTCCGGCTTAGGCCTAACGCCTTAGCCGCGGTGATGGCATTGCCGTTGTGGCGATCGAGCGCTTTCTTAATGAGATGGGCTTCCACGGACTCGAGATCCATTTCCTCCAGCAGGTTGGCACGGCTCTGTTGCGTGGCCTGGAGGGCTAGGTCTCCAGGTTGAATCGTGTCCGAGCGAGATAACAAAACCGCTCTTTCCATGACATGGCGAAGCTCACGTACGTTTCCGGGCCAGTTGTGCTGCTGCAAAGCGTCCAATGCCTTCGAGGAGACTTCTCCAATCTTTTTGCGGTAACGCACCACGAGTTCGTCCAGGAAAAGCTTTACTAAAGCCGGGATATCTTCGCGACGTTCACGTAACGCCGGTAAATGGATCTGAATGGTATTCAGGCGGAAATAAAGGTCCTCCCGGAATTTTCCCGCTTCGATGTCTTTGATTAAATCGGCGTTCGTGGCACTGAGCAGGCGAGCATTGGCTTTTTGTGTACGCGACGAACCCACCCGCTCGAACTCCCCGATCTCTAAAACGCGCAAGACCTTCGCTTGTTGTGAGCCGGTCAAGTTTGCGATCTCGTCGAGGAATAACGTTCCGCCATCGGCCAGCTCAAATCGGCCTACCCGATCAGACCGGGCATCGGTAAACGCACCTTTAACGTGTCCGAACATTTCGCTTTCGAAGAGCGTCTCCGGGATCCCTCCCATGTTAACGCTGATCAAAGGTTGCTGAGACCGGCTGGAGAGCCGGTGTAGCATTCTGGCGACAACGCCTTTACCTGTGCCGTTCTCGCCCGTGATCAGGATGTTGGCGTCCGACGGCGCTACTTGTTCAACGATTCTGTGTACTTCCTGCATGGCAGGAGACAGGGCCACGAAATCGGAGATCGGATTCTGGGCGTTTCGGAGTACCTGGTTTTCCGCTTCTAAGCGTTCCTTGCTTTTCAAAGCCGTCCGCAACTGGATCTGGGTTCTGAGGATTGATAGCAGCCGTTCGTTTTCCCACGGCTTCTGCAGAAAATCTCTAGCCCCAGCCTTCACTGCTTCCACCGCTAGGGGGATCGACCCCCACGCGGTCATCACCACGGCAGGGAGCATTGGGTCAATCTGTTGAACGCGCCGAAGTAAATCGAGACCCTCCTGACCGGTGGTCCGGTCGGGGTGATAGTTCATGTCCATCAATATCAGGTCGAATTCAGATTTACCCAAGGCAGCGACGGCGGCTTCAGGGCTGTCAACACAGGTGGTGTGATATCCTTCCGCGGAACAAATAAACGACAGCGAACTCAAGAGTTCCGACTGATCGTCGGCGATAAGGATTTTGGCGCGATTCGGCATTTTTAACGGGCAGGGAGCGATTCAGAATAGCAAATGAGCGGCTTCGCAGATAGCAAATTGGAGTCCGCTTCCTCGGACTATTCTACGAGGGATTTCGCCATTTGCTCTCCTGAATATTCAGGCTGGATCTATTACCCCTTTATCAAAGGGGGTTTGCGCTCGTTCGTAAAGCAGAATGAACGGGTTTGCGGTTAACGCGTTAGCAGTTTGCGGTTGGCGGTTCACCGTTGGCGGTTGGCGATTGAAACGTCCTCGGCGCCACACATTAGTCCCGCGGGTCCCATAAGTCCCAATCCGTGGTGCGGCTCCACGCGGTGTTCTAGGCAACATGGGTCCAGCAACACCTGCCTAGCCGAGGACGAGGACGAAATCAAACTGCCAACCGCCAACCGCAAACTGCTAACGCGTTAACCGCCAACCCTTCTAAACCAGACCTTCGACCGATCGATTTGGGCGCCTCGCTCGATGAAGAATTGTTTCAGGGCCGGAGTGTAAAAAGAACCGTCCTCTTCGGGATTCATTCCTAGGAAAACCTCGCCGCCGGCCCGGAGGAACCGTTTCTCTAAGTCGTTTAGAAAAAAGGCCCATTCCTTTGAAGTCCATAGATCAGTGCGTTTGTGGCCGTTGAAACAGATCGAAAAAGCGGTCACCAGATCGAATCGTTCGCCGAGATCGGGCAATGGCTCATACGCCTTGACCTCCCAAACCACTCGCTTTAGTCCGAGGAGTTCGAACAGCTCTCCATACATGGGCGGGTCAGGGATATCTAAGCCGACGCCGGAGTGCCCGAGGTGTCGTGCCACCAAAAGAAAATAGCCTGCGCCACTGCCTAGATCGAGGATCCGCAACGGGCGTGGACGCGCGGTTAGTCTTAGCTCCTGTGCGCGTTTGATATTCAGGGGGAGCCAACGATCTGCGTCTAAGTATTTGGGCCAATGAGTTCGCTCGCCTGGGACAGCGAATTTGTCGCGGATTCGTTGGAATCCGGTTAAATCAATCTCCTTAAGGATTTCCTGAGGGTCAATTGGATACCGCCAACGATGGTAAGTATTGCTGGCGCTTAACCAAGCCGATCCGTCAACCAACTTCGCGATTTTGTGAGCAACACGCATTCTAATAGAAAACGGTTTATTCTAATAAACTAATTTCTAATAAACTAATTTAACCGGCCACATTGGGACTAGCGTCCTGAGTTTGGGCCCCATTTTTAGATTTGAACTTGGTCAGGACGAGGGTGGTTCCTCGGGTTTTACGCTGAAAATCAACTTGATCAAAGGCGTGGCGGATCAAATGCAACCCGAGCCCTCCCGGGCGCACGTGATCAAGCGACCGGGCTTGGACCAACTCTGCCTGGTCACCGTAATCCCTTAAACGGAATCGCACGCCGCCGGCGTAGGTTTGCAGCGATAAGCTGATCAATTTGTCCTCAGCTAAATGATAGGCATGCCTGATAATATTGGTGCACGCTTCGTCAACGCCGAGAACCATCAGGTCGACCTGACGGGCTGGGAAGCCCTGCTCTTGTAGGAATTGCCGGACACAACTACGGACTAAGCCAAGATTGGCCGGGTGGCTGGCAAACTCTAACTTCTTCATTTCAAACCGATTGCCAAAATCGTCAGGTCATCATGAGGCGCAACGTCTCCCCGATGCTCCACCTCGGCCTTAATCAAGGCACTGACTGCGGTTGTCAAATCCCGGCCGGATTCTGACAGAACCTTTCTCACTCGGTCAGCCGACAATGGTTTCCGGGCAGCATCAAAAGACTCGATTAAGCCGTCCGTGTAGAAGACTGCCAGTGATCGAGGTAAGAGCTGAATCCGGTTTAGCTCATAAGTCTGATTTCGAATAATACCTAGCGGTGGCGAAGCTAAGATCCGTGGCTCTTCCACGGTACCGTCCTCGAAGCGTAGCCACGGCGGGCAATGACCTGCCACTGCGAACTCAATGAGACGTTGGGCGGGGAGGATTCGTCCCAAAATAGCGGTGATAAACATCCCGTGGATTGCGCGGTCACAAAGACGATTGTTCCATTTCGGCAACGCCTCGGTGGGAGACATTCCCGGGTGCACGATGGGGCGAAGCATGCTGATTGCTTGCGCCATCAGCAAGGCCGCCGGCACCCCCTTTCCGGCTACATCTCCCACCACGAAATAGAACTCGCCTTCGTTGCGCTCGAATACGTCATAGAAGTCACCGGCAATGGTGCGCGCTGGACGATAGTGAGAGGCGACAGTGAGCAGATCAGTCGAAGGTAGAACGTCGGGTAAAAATGAATGCTGAATTTCCGTGGCGAGCGCCAGATCCTTTTCCAGTTGCTTACGTTCGCGTTCCCGTTCGATCGCTCGCATTTTAGCAATCGCTGTCGCTACCAGGTTTCCGTAAGCCTCGAATGCTTCCAGGTCGAGCCGGTCAAAGTGTGGTTTATCCAAGGGATTTAAGACCTGCAGAACGCCGATCTCTGTCTCTTGTTGAAATAGCGGGATGCAGACGATCGATCGGGTAACAAAACCCGAGCTCCGATCTAACTCGGGATAGAAGCGAGCATCCTTGTAGGCATCGGTAACAAGCACGCTGCGCCGGTTTTCACGAACCCAACCCGCAATCCCTTTACCGCGCGGGATCTTGATTGGATGGGAAAGGGCGTCGCCCACCGGTCCGCGAGCGATGGTTAACTCAAGGTCACCGGTTGATTCGTTGATAAGGAAGAGAGAACTGGCTTCGCCATGCATGACCCGACCGGCCACATCCAGAATCGCCGAAAGCAATTCATTAAAATCCGTAATCGAATTGATGAGCGCACTGACCTCGACTAAGCCGCGGTAGATGTTTACCGAACGCTCGAGCTCGTCGGTGGTCGTCGTCATCGGGCGTGAGTATAACATGAAGGAACGACGGAGTAATGGAGTAATGGAGCAACGGAGTATTGGAGTGATGGAGTGATGGAGTGGTGGAGTGGTGGAGTGGTGGAGTGGTGGTTGGTAGATGCCA
>Ga0209647_1001874_pt1 | contig 17429 bp, 16 predicted proteins | sample GraSoi_2013_60cm_FD_185827 | JGI IMG/M metagenome (GOLD analysis project Ga0209647, IMG submission 185827) | Grasslands soil microbial communities from the Angelo Coastal Reserve, California, USA - Sample 9_17_2013_60cm (SPAdes) (version 2) | ecosystem: Environmental > Terrestrial > Soil >...
GATTATTAGGCTCTGTATGGACAGCTGGCGCTCCATAGATCTATATTCCCTATAACCCTCATACGAATGAGTATAACCAAAAGTTCAAGCACGAGGAATGACAAATGACCCACTTCCCATTTTTCTTTTCCGCTTTTAGCAGGATGACCGGTATATAGATTTATAGAGGGTGATTGTGATTAAGCAATGTGAGGCCGTGTTTTTAATATTTCACCGTGGTCATACTGCTCGCCCTCGCCGAAAAAAAGTAGGAACATGGCCTCTCTTGTAGGTGGTGGGTTCCTATGTTACACTTTGTGTAGGCAGGAGATGGCAAACCATGCCGGGAAGATGGGATACCAGTACAAAGCGCCTGATAGGAGAAAACCCAGCCCATTTTATTCAATGGTTGCTCCCAGGAGCAACACTTATCAAGGAAGCGGTATCCAGGCCGCTGAACCTGAACAATCGAGAAATCGAAGCGGATAATTTGTTTGAAATCCTGCTGAACGGTCATCTCTGTTCGGCTCATTTTGAACTCCAAACCTCTCGTGATGACACTATGGCCAGGCGGATGTGGGAGTACAACGCGCTAGCAACCTTTTCGTATAATCGTCCCACGTATTCGTGTGTAATCTATTTGAAAAAATGCCGGACAACGGAACCCTTCTACACTTGGACATTTCCTAATGGCGAAGTCATCCATCGCTTTTCCTTCAAGGTTGTGGAGCTTTGGAAAATATCTCCTGAGGCGATCAAGCAAACCGGATTAGCAGGCCTGTTTCCACTGATGGTCCTGGCCCAGGATGGCAAGCAGCCAACCGTAGTGGAAGAGATAATTGGCAGCGTCAGAGCATCCGGCGAACCATCTGCCCCAGAGTTACTTTCGTTGACATATATTCTAGCGTCGCTCGTGTTTGAAAAAGAAGCTGACCGTCTATGGCTAAAAAGGAGGTTTGGCATGTTACGAGATGTGCTCCGCGACACATGGGCTTATCAGGAAATCATGCAAGAGGGCCGCGAAGAAGGTCTACAGTTGGGAATTCAAGAGGGTCGTCAAGAGGGCTTGCAGGAAGGTCGTCAAGAGGGCCTCCAAGAAGGCTTGCAGCAAAGATTAAAGGATCAACGTCAGATACTCATGACGATCATGCAGGCGCATTTTCCCGACCTGATATCCCTGGCGAAGAAGCAGATTAATGAGGTCCAGGACCCAGATATCTTACAGCACATAGTGCTTCAGTTGCTTGTAGCTCAAAGCGGGGAGCAGGCACAGCAGGTTCTCCTTGCCGTCGGTTCCAGTTCTACGATGAAACGCAGAAAAAAGCAGAAATAGGCATGAGCGGTTACCTATCATTACCGAAATTAACCACCAGGAGATCCAGAGCCATTTCTGGGGTCATGCGACTACGCTTGAGAGCAGCATCGGTTGCCAGTAACCGCCTATAGGCATTCTCTAGCTGCATAGGAGTAAACTTTCCTACTTGCCGCAAGGCCTTATCAGCAACGAACGGAGCAATACCAATAGTAGAAGCTATTTCAGAAGATCGCTTTCCTTGTTGTGAGAGTTCTTTGACGAGCAGAAGCGAGCGCACTTGCGTTGTAATTGTGCTAATAAGCTTAAGCGGCGGCTCACCATCTGCCAGGAGATCGTGCAGTATATCGAGGGCACGTTTGGTATTGCGCTGAGCCATGGCATCGGTCAGGTCAAATATACGTGCCTCCTGCACCTGGGCCGATAACATACGCACAGCCTCAACAGTAATGGTTTCACCGGCTCCAACATATGTTGCCAGTTTGTCGAGCTCATTCGCGAGTAAGCGAAGCTGGTTGCCAATGAAATCTGCAAGCAGGGCGGCGGCCTCGGGAGTGATCGTCACACCTCTACCTTTGGCGCGTCGCGTAATCCAGCTTTTGATGGCCGCACCTTTGGGAAGCATACATTGAACAACAGTGCCAAATTGTCCTGCAGCCTTGAGCAGCGCGTTATTGGTGTCCAACTCTTCATCAGCCAGCACGATCAACACGCATGTGTCCGGAAGTTGGGCGACATATGCGGCCAAACCTTTTTCAAAACCGGCACGGGACTGTGTACTACCCCTGGCACCCTTCTTCGCCTTTTTTGCTTTACCCCCCTTGCCTTTGGCATCTGGTGTAGTAGTTGTCTCTGCACCAATCTGAGGGGGTGCGTCTGGAGTATTGCTTGCGGCACTCTCCGTGGGTTCACCACGCCGCTTCTTGGGCAAGCCATCAACCACGACCAGGCGCTGATCTGTCAGGAAAGGCATAGTATTACAAGTAGCGGTGATGGTCGCTAGATCGACCTCACCGCCATTGAATATGTCCCGGTTATATGCGAAGTCACCTTGTTGCCGGAGTTTCTTCAACTGCTCACGGCAGGTAAATTCATCGTCACCATGCAGGAGATAGAACATTGTGTTGTTGAATTTACTGGTGGACAACCACTTGCCTGCGATAGTCGCGAGCATTCCTACGCGCTACGATCAGATCAAAAATGATAGCACCTGCCAGGCCGAGGACCGAACAAATTAAGACCGAACCAAAGAAGGTTGAGGCGCCGTTCGCGCCTGGTAATGTCGTGCTAAAGATAAGCGTATCGACCCAGCCGAGAATAATGATAAAACCGAGGAGCGCACCTACAAACGCTCCCAGAACAACAACGCCACGGTTTTTCACCGCACTCATCCAGAAAGCAAGAAAGAGCGCAATTGGAAGAGAAAGAAGAAAGCCACAGAAGCCGCCAATGAAAATATCATTCAAAGTAATTTGCATTGCAGGCAAATATTGGTTTATACCCATGTATATCAAAACCTCCTAAAAACATGTTCGTGATCTCTGTATGAGTATTATACGTCAGCTTCGAGGTGGTGACAACATGGGATCTTCTTTAAAAATGCAGAAAAGCAAAACAGGAACTACGATCTAAGTCGCGGTTCCTGTTTTGCTTTTCTGCGCTCAGTGCCGCATCAATTTGTTTGACGGGTATTGCGGCGGCGCCTGCGCTGCTGCGCCTCGGCTTTGCGCTTACGACGTGCCTGAGGGCTCTCGTAATGCCTGCGTCGGCGGAATTCGGATAAGATGCCTTCTTGTTGAACTTTGCGATTAAAGCGTTTCAGCGCCAGTTCAAATGAGTCACCCGGATTAACTTTGATCTCGCTCATGTGGATTACCAGCGAGAGCGGCGATCGTTGGAGCGACCGGCGCTCTGAGTCTGGTAACAGTTGCTGCAATATACAGGCTTGTCACCACGTGGCTGGAAAGGCACCTGGGCCTCCTGGCCACAACTCGAGCAAGTTACGGTGTACATCTGGCGTGGCTCGCGCTCGCGATAATTTCCACCACCACCACCACGGCTACCACCGAACCTATCACCACCCTGTGACTTACGGGCTGCGCGGCATGATGGACAACGGCTAGGAGAATTTGTTAGTCCACGGCTCGCATAAAATTCCTGCTCACCGGCTGTAAAAACAAATTCCTGATTGCAATCGCGACAATACAGTGTCTGATCAGTAAATGACATGTTTCTTTCTCAATTCCTGGGCTTGATACCCAACATAGTTTCCGTGTATTGCGCGGCTTGCAATAGACCATCTACGCTTAGCAACAATGCACTCTACAACGTTTACTTAGTATAACACATAATCATGAAAAAAGCACCCTTTACTTTAGTAAAAACGACAAATGGATAATTTGGTAAAATTGATGTGTTTTTATGCCCGACAAACTACCAAAGATCGAATACCCGGCAATATAGCTGCCACCTGCGCTAACCTGGGGTTTATATGCTGATGTAGGTGTTTTCGTTTTTCTTGCAACATGTCTCTCCTAGCTACGTATACATTGCAGATAACAAAAAAAAGACGCAAAGCTGCGGTACTCTATGGAATTTAGACAAAGAAGTATACAGCAGCTGCTCGTCCGAGTAAAAGCGAGGCTAATTATGATGAATAGGATGACAACTCTTGGACTTAACATACGCGTGGAACGCGTCCTGGCATATGCCTTTGGATGGCTTTCAGGCATAATACTCTTCTTTCTTGAAAAGAATCGCAATGTGCGCTGGCACGCCGCTCAATCTATGGTCACCTTCGGATCTTTATCAATCTTGATGTTAGCAGTAAGTATGTTAAAAAACTTCCTGGCATGGATTCCGATCATAGGCTGGCTGACAACTGCTGGTCTTGGATTGCTCCTGACTGCCCTGGGATGGGTTGTTGGTATCTTGTGGGTATGGCTAATCATTATGGCTATTGTGAAAGAGGACTATCAGTTACCTATTGTCAGTAACTGGATACGCTACTGGGTCTAATACATGTATCTAACGAGTCCGCAAACTGGATAAACTGAACTGTGGTTAAGCCAGTATGCGGACTCGCAGGTTATTCATCTCGATACAATAGGCCTAATATTAAACCGAAGACCAGGTGGCGAGCAATATTTTGTATGAATGACTTCCAATTGGCGAGCCTGGGCAATTCGCCATTTTTGATCAGGGGATGGTACTTATCTGCTAGAGGCGTCAACCACCAGGCTCCGACAATAAAGGTTTCACCAAAGATAACTCCTTTTAACCAGTTGGGGCCAGGGAGAAAACGCTTGAGCACTGCAGCATAGAGTTCCGCTAAAGCGACGCCATTGATAAAATGAAGTAACCAGGAAAGAGCGAGAAACCTTTTTTGTTGCAAAGCTCTAGTGCCCATCAGGCCCTGGATGAAGCGAACGTCACTAAAGCGGTTGCCCGTAATGGACATATCGCCTTCCATTGCCAGGCTATAGGCAGCAGTTGCCACTAAGCCCGCGACAGCTGCCTGCCCAGGCCGCCACTTGCGGGCAATGAGACGCTGAATAATTTGCATAGAATTGTGTCCTTCTTTACTATCGCTAAGCTGATCTTAGACTCTGTACTTAAGGTATAGAGGGACGAGCAGCCCCAAAAAGGTACGCATGCAAACTGGTAGCATACGCTTCTTCATTATAGATAGCGACGTCGCGCAGCTTTGTGCATTGCTAGCGCTAGTAGAGCACCAGAAAGTGTTGAGAGAAAGTTCACCGCATCATTGTTCAGCCATGGGATGCCTCGCAATGGGAGCGTCTTTGTTCCACAATTGTGAACGCGCTTTTCAGTTTCCTTCTCACAAGTAGGACAAAAATACATAACCTGTACGGTTGCACCTAAAAAGCTATCCACGAAACTGCCTCCCCACCCGCCGAGTAAGGCAACAAACGGCAACCAGGCCAGTGACTTCTTACAGCGTTCAAGCAACCAGAAAGTACTTCCTAAGGCCAACGCCCCTAATCCTGCCGCCGCTGTACCAAATAACGTAATACCACCAGAAGTACCAGGAGCAACACGTTTGCCTGTTGTAACCAGCCGTGAAGATTGAGAGCTAAGCACACCTAATTCGGTAGCCCATGTATCGGCTGTAGCCGTAGCAAGCGCACCAACATACCCTGCCTGGCACATCTCGCGCATAGCCGGGGAAGGCGCATAGCCATATCCCACGGCGAAAAGAGTTGCCACACCTCCATTTGCAATCACCTGATTTATATCACGCTGACCACCTTTACTGAACTTATCAGCGGCGACTTTGGCTTTGTCTCGTGCCCGGAAATGCGAGAAAAAGCTGGAAGAGACAAAGAAAAAAATAAGAGATAGGCCCCAGGACCAACCACCAAGTCCAAAGGTTGTCGTACCAGTCAGCATGGCCCCAATAGTACCACTGCGACTCAAGGAACGCCGACGATAGGCTAAAAGGCTAATCACGGCACTGAACAATACTCCTTGCAGCAGACGCCAGACGAGAGATCCTTTGCTTATCTGCGAGTCCTTTATTGCTGTATACTGCTTCTGGACAACAGCCCCACCAGAATGTACTTGTGCTTTTGTTGATAGACTCGACATGTGTAGTACCTCTAAGAATTTATGAACCGTTTTGTTACAGAAGGCTGGGATCGCCAGTTCTATTGTAAAGAGGAACTTGTTGCGTTGGCAAGGAGATTGTACTCAAGTCAGGTAAGGAGTACATATTCTCTGTCAAACTGCCATTCGGCGAGCGACTCTAGCTCGACGTACAAATGTGGGTGTAAGGGGTCTATATACTTGGTCAAGTGTATATCAACTACCCTATTATCGTTTAAGCCAAGTCCTTCGCACAAAGCATCCTGCGTAATTTTCAGGCCTCCATCGAGGTCTCGTTTAAGTGGAGTGGTAAAGTAGAAGTTGAGGAAAAGTGCCAGGTAGTGTTCGCGCAATGTATTGCGTAAATCGTCGTGCAATACCCCTTGTCGTTCAAGTGAGCTAAGCGTATCGCGTACTTGTTGCTTAAAGCGGCGAGCTACTGTAGAGCTAACACGATGCCCATTAACCGTAGCATATTGCTCGTTAATGCTTGGCGGAAGTGGTAGAGTAAGGCGTAAAATAGTGGGCTTATTCGCAGACTTCTCTTGCATAGTTGTCTCCTGAAAGTAGTACTTTTGGGATGCAGGTGTTGTGTGTATTGTATCATATCAACATGTCTTATCTTGTTTGTATTAGCTTGTCAAGCTTTAAAAAGAGTGATACACTTCGTCCGGGAGTTAATGTCACATCATCTGGCGAAAGTGAGGAGCAAAAGTGATTACGTGTACCCGTTGTGGGAGGCCAAACCCGTGGAATGCGGCGAATTGCCAGAATTGTGGCTCGCCTTTAACAAGTAATATGAGTGGTGGGTCAGGCCCTAGTATGACCCCAAGGATGATTGCTCCAGATCAGCAACAGCCAGAACTACCAGCCTGGTTGGAAACGCTACGTTCAGGTGAGCGCCCCGGCGCTTCTCCTTCTGGTCCAGAAGCAGGAGGGTTCGTTGCCAGCGATCTCATTGATGAAGGGATGCTACCAAGTTGGATGCGACCGGAACGCAAAGAGATGACTGACAGTGCTCCACTAGAAAGTTATCCCCCACGTCGCCCAGCCTCGACATCAGCACCCCATACAGATAACACATTTATTCCGAGCAGGGGGATGGATGCAAGCTCATTAATCGATGAACAAGCACTGCCTTCATGGCTACAGGGGAAAAAAGCTGCACCTTACCAGCCGCAAGATAACCTTTCAGCTGCTAGCCTGGTACAAGCGGACGCCCTACCGGAGTGGATAAGAAATGCCCAACCACAGTCACAGCTTCCAGCTAATGCTGCGCCACAGGTTCAACCTGCGCTTCCACCGCAAGGTATCATGGGTAATGATTTGATTGACCGGCAAGAAATGCCAAATTGGATGTCTACGCAGGATCCATCTTCTACATCCCGCACGCAAGCAGGACTATCAGCTTCATCTCTGCTTGATGCCAATGCCTTACCATCCTGGCTGCACCAGGCTGACCAGGAGCAGCGACATGGCAATCCACCAACGGTATTTCCACCTCCCGTACAAGGTGGTTCAGCATTTGCCGCTTCTATGCCTCAACCCGGCAATCAGCCGACTTCTCATCCAATGGAAACATATAATCAGTCTCCATACATACAGAAACCTACTGAACAGGCATCTGATAGGAATACCAATCTGTCTGCCGCCTCCTTTATCGAAATGGATGCACTGCCCAGCTGGTTACGCGCCAACGATGACCCGCGCCAACAGAGCGCCTCACCAGGTCAACAACAAGGCTTCGCTGATCCATCAAAGCAAGCAGCCTTTAGCGTCCCTGCTCGTCCAGAGAATGTCCGAGTACCTAGCCGCCCACGTGGGGAGATGCCTACGCATGAAGATAGCGAAGTAGCTGCCAACGTTTTTGCCTCGATGTTAGGCGTTGTCTCAGCGGCCCCTTACTTCCCTGAGCAGCAAAGAGATGCTTCCTGGCGTTCACAAGGCCAAAGTTCGACGCCTCCTTACGCTCAACAAAATATGGCACAGCCCCAGGGAAACAATGTAGCGGGTACATCCAACGCTGGCCTCTCCTCTAATGATTTGTTACAGGTCTTTGGAGCGCCAGGCGTCCCACAGAACCAAATGGGCACCCCTTCGCTGCAGGGCTACCAGCCCCAGCAAGATTACGGACAGGCCTCGAGCGGTAATTCAATAGGCAATATGTCTACGGGTATGTCACAACAGCAAGCCATACCCATGAATAGTAACAGTACAGGCTTCCAATCTCCACAATTTGGAGATTATAGCAGTAGACAGGCGAAACCGCAGGCAAAATCCGAAAAACGCGGATTTTTCAGCAAATTTATGGATTGGTTCTCACGCTAACTGCGAAGGGAAAAAAGGATCGAGAGATGAGTACACAACCCCATGTCGAAGGAGGGAAGGGCCCCAACAGTGGCGCTAATCCATCATCCGTGAGTTCAATACTGGTTGCTGACTGCGGCACCGTGCTTACCAAGGTCTCCCTTTTGGGCATCGTCGAAAACCAGTATCGTCTTATGGCACGTGGTGAGGCACCAACGACCGTAACACCACCTTACGAAGATATTACTAAAGGGATTATCCAGGCGATTAACGTAATCGAGTTTATTACGGGACGCCATTTTATCTCCGAGGGGCGTATCATCTCTCCAGAGCAGCCCATTGGAGACGGTGTTGATGTGTTTATCGCAACTATCAGTGCTGGTGGGCCGCTACGCGTGGTGGTGCTTGGAGCTGTTGATAGTCGTCTGGAAGAACTGACACGTCAAGCCGTTTCCGGACTTTACGCAGAGACGCATGCTTTACCTGCGCCTTCCTTTATAGCAACCACCGCTGCCGTTCCAGTAGCTGTCGGCGCTAGCAATACACACTTTTCCCAGAACGCAGGTGGGCAGTGGACACCTGAACGTGTTGCTCTGGAATGGGAGCGACAGATCGAAGGCCTGCGCGATTTACAGCCTCAAGCGGCTTTAATTGTTGGCATAGCAGATGGTCCCGCAGGTCCTACGCCCTTACAAGAAGCTTGCCAGCTGCTGATTAGTGCTGCAAGCGATTCTCGCGATCGGCAGGGTGCAGTTGCTGGCGCAGGCTCAACATCAAAGCCGACTGGTTGGCAGCGAGTGGATACCTTATACGCCGGAGCCCCCCAATATGTTGAAGCCGTGCGGCGTATGTTACAAGGGAATTCCGATGTGACACGTGTTGATCCCTTGATCACTCAGGCACAGATAGGGCCGACCAGCATTGCTGCCGGGGCACTATACGACCGGAAAGTGATGCAAAAGCTGCCCGGCTTTGCTCAGCTACGGGACTGGTCTGCCTCTGCTCCTATAACGACTGCTACCTCATTAAGTAGCTTGGTACGCTTTCTGGCTCAACACTACGCAATGAACGTAACCGCAGTGGACATAGGTGGGGCAACGACTACTTTGATGCTGGCAGGGGAAAGCGGTGAGTTTATTCCAATGGTCAACGCGGGAATTGGGATTGGACCAGGTTTAGGAGCGATCTTGCAACGTGTGGGCTTACAGCGTATTACGCGCTGGCTCCCCTTTGACATCAATGAAGAAGAGGTGCGGCAGTACGTTATGAATCGTATGCTCCACCCTCAGGTGGTACCGACCAATTTGCGAGATCTCCAAATCAGCCAGGCATTTGCCCGTGAAGCATTAATTTTAACTGTTGAAGCAACCAAACAAAACAATTTTGAGTGGTTAGATGCTGACTTGATCCTCGCAACGGGAGGTATTCTAGCACGTGTACCTAAATATGGGCAGGCAGCGCTCATGTTGCTGGATGCCCTGCAACCCAAAGGGGTCACCTCCCTGGCCCTTGACCGGACAATGCTCATTTCACAGCTAGGTGCAGTAGCCACAGTTGCACCAGTGGCTGCTGTACAGGTCAATGAGAATGATGCGGTAACGCATCGCCTGGGTACCTGTGTTATCCCCTTTGGCACATTGCCACGCGGCGAAATAGCCTTACGGGTGGGCATAGAATACACCAACGGACGACAAGTCATGGTCGATGTAATGAGTGGCTCTATCGAAGTTATTCCACTGCAAACAAATGAGCAAGCACTGCTCTCATTGTTTCCGGCGCCAACTGTTGATGTTGGCCTGGGAGCAGGTGAGCGTGCTCGCGCGGCTGAAGAGATTGATGGTGGATTAGTCGGCTTGATTATCGATGCACGTGGACGACCATTGGACCTACCTGGCAATGACAAAGAACGCCAGGCACGTCTACTACAGTGGATGCAAGCCATAGGAGCCTAGAAGTAGGGAGAAGTGGGGGGAGGCACTCGCTATGACCTATCTGCTTGGCTGGTCCGTTATACCGCAGATCATCGTGAGAAGAGAGCGCTGGTCTGGTAGATATAGGATCAGCAGTATACCTCTAGTACAGCCTGGTCAGACTGTACAGCCAGACCAGGCTGTCATCCGCATTGAGAGGCTAAAAGCTATCGAAGAACTGGCGACAATCCCTCACCTCTCACTACCTGGAGTAGTCGACCCCTCTGTTAACATACAACGCCCAATGAGTGCGTCCAATGCCCAGGAAAACATTCAACGTGAGGTGCTCCCAGCAGGTTTACGCGGGCGCGTTGTTGCTGTCACTCAGCGGGGTGGCGTTATCATTGAAAGTCATGCGGCTGTTCTGCAAGGATCAATTGGCGCTGGCAACCAGGTAGCAGGCATACTCACAATGTGGCAACCCACTGATGCCACTGGCCAGGCGCAGGTTATTCCTCCTGGAGCACTGCTAGTAGTGCCTGGCCCGCTAAACCTGGCGATGTTACACCGGGCGATGGCTTCTGGAATCATAGGAGTCATTGCAAGTAGCATCTCTTCCAGGGACCTGGAAGGTTTTCTGCGCGCCGATTTGATTGATTTGATTAGCAGCGTGGACGCTGAATTAGCCCAGGTGCCTTTACCACCTCTGACCGTGCTATTTACGGAGGGACTCGGTACCATTGCCATGCCTGTTCGTACGATTAATTTGCTCAGTTACTACCAGGGAAGTATTGCCCTGCTTACAGGGGCAACTTCAGTACGTCAGGGAGTTTTTCCCGAATTAGTAATTTCGCTACCTCCCAAAGAAGTGCAAGAGGGCTGGCAACCTTTACAACCAGACCCGGCTGTCATCCTTGGTTCCCAGGTACGCGTCTGTAGCGGTGAATATGAAGGAGCTATTGGTACTGTCACCTATCTATTTACTCACCAGCAGACCTTTTTGTCGGGTGTACAAGCGCGTGCTACCCACCTTCTCCTGGAAGATGGTTCAATGGTCACTGTTCCACTAATGTCAGTAGAGCGCATTAGCTAGCACTTTTATCCACAATCATTTAGCCTCCACCTGCGGTAGGGCTTCTGTTGTAGGTGTTGTGGGCCGCTCGCGCCCACAACACCTACAACATTTAAGCTACCATAAGGCAGCGACGCGCAGAGGAAGCACCCCTGTTGCTCTGGGCATGTTTAGCAATTATGGGATAATGAGCGAGCGCCCCGTCATGTCTTTAGGCTGGGGTATGCCCAGGATCTGGAGAATGGTTGGCGAAACATCCGCCAGAATACCGTCGCTGCGCAGGTGAACTTGCGCCAGGGCGGGTACAACCAGGTAGAGAGGAACAGGATTGGTAGTATGAGCGGTGAACGGTTTGCCTGTATCATACTCGATAAGCTGCTCAGCGTTACCATGGTCGGCGGTGATAAGCAGACCACCGCCGACGGCCAGGGTAGCTTCGACAACACGCCCGACACCAGCATCAACCGCTTCAACGCCCTTGATGGTAGCTTCGATAACACCTGTATGCCCGACCATGTCAGCGTTAGCATAGTTCATAATCACCAGGTCATATTGCCCACTACGGATATGTTCAACAGCGGTATCAGTGATACCAGCGGCGCTCATTTCCGGTTGCAGGTCATAGGTGGGCACCTTAGGAGATGGCACAAGGAAACGTTCCTCGCCACGGAAAGGCGTCTCTCGTCGACCATTGATAAAATAGGTTACATGGGCATATTTTTCCGTTTCAGCGGTATGAAACTGGCGCAGACCGGCCTCGGAAATTACCCGGGCCAGGGGCATCTCCACTTCGTCGGCACGATAGGCTACCTCTGCGTCAAGCCCTTCTTCGTATTCAGTCATCATCACATACTGCAAGTCGGGCAGACGCGGGCCGCGATTGAATTTTCCCTCGGCCTGTGGAGGCAGTTCCGCCAGAACAAACGCCTTTGTCAGTTGGCGAGCACGGTCAGGGCGGAAATTGTAGTGAATCAGGGCATCACCAGCCTGGACCGTAGCCACAGGATGACCATCTTCCATAATAACCGTTGGTACAATAAATTCATCGGTCACTTTCTTATCATAGGATTGTTGGATAGCCTCGACTGCTGAGTTGGCACGCTGCCCTTCGGCGCGAGTCATAGCGAAATAGGTCATGCCGGTGCGCTCCCAACGATTATCACGATCCATAGCATAGTAACGCCCGCTGACCGTAGCCACTTTAGCTGCATGCGCTCCCCCAATCTCGCCAGCGCGAACCTGGAGCTGCTTGATAAATTCGATACCACCAGTAGGTGAAGAGTCTCGGCCATCGGTGAAGGCGTGAATATAGACATGCTCAACGTCATGCATCTGGGCTAGTCGCAGCAGGGCCTCCAGGTGTGATTCATGGGCGTGCACGCCGCCATTTCCTAGTAGACCACAAATATGGAGCTGGGAGGAATTTTTCTTGACATGCTCAATGGCTTTAAGCAGAGCCGGATTGGAAAAAAAGGAACCATCGCGAATAGATTCGCTGACACGGGTATAGTCTTGCAAAACGCGCTTACCTGCGCCGATGTTCTGGTGGCCAACCTCTGAGTTGCCCATCTGGCCATCGGGCAGACCAACCGCCTCACCAGAGGTTTTAACGGCCGTATGTGGCCATTCGCGGGCCAGCTTGTCGATGTTGGGCGTATGGGCAAGGGCAATTGCGTTGCCTTCTTTGCGTGGATTGATCCCCCAACCGTCCATAATGACTAAAACGAAAGGGTGTGGTCGCCTGGATGCTGATGTACTCATTACGCTTTATCTCCATATTAACAGTAATATGCTTAGCTATTGGTCTTTTCATTGTATCATGGCTGCTGTAAAAATTGTGTAGGCCACAGCGGTCAGGTTGAGTATCCGTGTTGTGCAGCTTTTTTTACTTTTGATCTTTGCTTCTCCTCACCTATTCTTCGTAACGCTTTCGTAACGCCTCTTCTTCTATACTGATACTGTTGCAGGGAGCGAATAAGCATCTTGGCAAAATAGCGCTGACTGTGTTTCATTAATACCAGATGCTATGGATAAGTTAAGACTACTCGGGATGTAAGATCAATAGCCGAAATTATTGAGTTTAGGACGTTCCTTGATGTAGTTGCGGTAAGTATTTATTCTTAATTTGATATATAATAGGCTGATACGTTCTAAAAAGGGGGAGGAAGCAACCCCTATTTGTATCGCTAAGTTAGGATATATACGTGTAAGCTGTGTAGTAAATCTCTAACATAGCATACAAAGCTTGCTTGCTTATCTCTATCAGAAGGAAAAACGATATGAAGCAGCCACTGTTTCGAAGATGGTATATAAGCCTTATAGCGGCATTGATGGCCGTGTGCCTGGCTGTGATGACAGCTGTAGGGGCAAGCGCCAATACGGTAAACATTAGTGACCAGTCTAAGGTGCTCAACGCAGGTCAGATACGAAGTGAGGCCAGCAACCTACCAAACCCGATCAACATCTACACAACCAATACGTTCTCAGGTAATACATCGACCTTTAAACAGCGTACCTATAGCCATGTGACAAATCCAAATCTGATTGTCATAGCTATCGATACCGTGAATAAGCATGTCGCGATTGTCGGAGGCACAAGCGTACCACTGAGCCAGACCCAGTATGACAACGCTACGCAGGCGTTTGTCACGCAATATAAGAATACGAACGGTGACTACACAGCTGCGACAATAGCCTCTATACAGTCTTTGCGCAGTTCGCTGGGGGCCGCGCCTGTAACTTCTGGCAATCCGAATAGCGGTAATGGTACAACTACTCCTACATCCTCAGGTGGTGGCCTGTTTTCTGGCCTGTTTGGCACGCTGTGTTGTATAGGGCTTATTCTGCTAGTTGTCCTGGGCTTACTGTTTACAGTGGGGCGGCGTATGTTTGGCTTTGGTAGGCGACAAGCGGGAGCTATTCCCCCTTATCAACAGCCCTTTAACCAGCCTTACAACCAACCCTATAACCAGGGCTATCCACCCAACTATGGGCCAAATTATAACCAGGGTTCAGGTATGAATCCCTTGGTAGCGGGTGGTCTAGGTGCAGCCGCAGGTGGTCTGCTGGGTTATGAGTTGGGGAAAGAACAGGGTGAAGATCAGGTAAAAGACGAACGCGACCAGAATGGCGGCAACTACGATGGGAACAACTACGGAGGCGGCAGCGCGGCCGACTTTGGCAGTGGTGGTGGCGATTTTGGCGGCGGCTCAAGTGCTGATTTTGGCGGTGGCGGAGATTTCGGCGGTGGTGGCGGTGGTGGTGACGTCGGTGGCGGCAGTAGTTCAGACTTCTAAGCCAGAACATACAATGGATCAAAACACAGCAAGCCTGGATATCCAGGCTTGCTGTGTTTTGATCCATTTTTTTAGGAGGTATATCGAGTGTTTATTGATCAGAACTTGGCATATCAATACGACGCCTGCCCCGGCGATGGACCGTTTCGGCAATTCTGAGACGAGCCATCGCGCGTTCAAGCGCACCGAGCAATTCAGCACGCTCAGTCTCCGATTGCGCCTGTTCCAGCCGCTCCTGCGCGCGGCGACGTGCCTCTTCAGCACGCGCCTGGTCGATCTCCTCCGCATGCTCGGCGGTATCCGCCAGGACCGTGACCGCGTTATTGGAAACTTCGAGGAAACCACCCGACACAAACAGGGGCTCTTCAGCTCCAGCGAGTTTAATAGTCAATTCACCCGATGCAAGCGTAGTCAACAGGGCGGCATGCCTTGGTAAAATACCAAGCCTGCCTTCTGCACCTGGCGCGCTGACTAAATCGGCTTCTCCACGATAAAGTTCGCGCTCAGCCGTCACTACCTCGACATGCAGTGTGTTGCGTGTCGCCATCGTTTAGCCCTTCTTCTTCTCATCTTCATAGCGCTCCACAACCTCGTCGATACCACCCGCCATATAGAACAGGTCCTCACGAATCTGGTCGTGTTTGCCGTCAAGAATTTCCTGGAAACCACGTACAGTGTCTGCAACTGGCACGTACTTGCCTTCACGTCCGGTAAAGGCTTGTGCCACTGTCATCGGCTGCGAGAAGAATTTTTGCATCTTGCGGGCACGGGCTACGGTGAGCTTATCTTCATCAGACAGTTCATCGACACCCAGAATAGCAATAATATCTTGCAGGTCTTTGTAGCGCTGCAGGACTTTCTGCACGCTACGCGCGGTGTCGTAGTGTTCCTGACCAACAACCTGAGCGTCGAGAAGGCGGCTGGTCGAGGCAAGAGGATCAACGGCAGGGAAGATGCCCTGTTCCGAGATCGAACGCTCAAGCACAATTGTCGAGTCCAGGTGCGCGAACGTTGTAGCCGGGGCCGGATCGGTATAGTCGTCAGCGGGAACATAAACGGCTTGCATCGATGTGATCGAACCCTTCTTAGTCGAAGTGATGCGCTCTTGCAAATCGCCCATTTCTTCGGCCAGGTTAGGCTGATAACCCACAGCAGAAGGCATACGACCGAGCAGTGCTGATACTTCGGAACCGGCCTGCGTGAAGCGGAAAATGTTGTCGATAAAGAGCAGAACGTCTTTACCCTCCACATCGCGGAAATACTCCGCAATGGCCAATCCGCTCAGAGCTACGCGCAGGCGTGAGCCTGGAGGCTCGTTCATCTGACCAAACACCATCGCCAGTCGGTCGATAACCCCGGCTTCGATCATTTCATGGTACAGGTCGTTACCTTCGCGGGTACGTTCACCCACGCCGGCGAATACGCTGTAGCCACCGTGCGCCTTAGCAATGTTATTGATAAGTTCCTGGATGATAACGGTCTTGCCTACACCGGCGCCACCAAAGGCACCGATCTTCCCACCCTTCATGAAGGGGCAGATCAGGTCGATAACCTTCAGGCCTGTCTCGAAGACTTCAATGTTCGCAGCCTGCTCTTCGAGGTCGGGGGCAGATCTATGAATAGGCGCGCGTGGAGCATCGTTCACTTCTGGTTTATTATCGATGGCCTCACCCAGGACGTTGAAGATACGCCCTAAAGTTTTGGGGCCAACGGGTACCGAGATGGCTTCACCTGTGTCATAGACCTGCGTGCCGCGCTGGAGACCATCGGTCGGCCCCATTGCAACACAGCGCACCCAGTTGTTACCTAAAAGCTGCTCAACTTCAAGGGTGAGGTCTTTCTCCGCACCACTGGGGCGCGTTAAGAGTGCATTATAAATTCCGGGCAATTTATCTGGGGGAAACTCAACGTCGACGACAGCCCCCAGCACCTGCACAATTGTACCCTTCGTCATTGTTTCTGTTGCCATGTATTTTTTTCTTCCTTACTATCTCACCATTGCTGATTATTCGCCTGAGCCGGCTACGACCTCAAGAATTTGCATAGTGATAGCGGCCTGGCGAGCCTTGTTATAGGTCAAGGTGAGATCTTGCACAAGATCCTGTGCGCTGTCGGTAGCATTTTTCATCGCTATCATCTGAGCTGAATAAAAGCTGGCCACGGTTTCGAGCAGTGCCTGGTAGACCTGTACATCCACATAGCGTGGCAACAGGGCCTCAAAGATCGTACGGGCGTCTGGCTCATAGATATATTCAACGGTTTTCTGTTCTTCGTTTTCTTCCTTAGCCGGTGGCTGCACTGGTAAAAGCTGAACAGTGGTAGGCTGCTGGGTTACAGTGTTGACAAACCTGGCGTAGACCAGGTAAACAGCGTCAACTTCGCCCTTTTGAAAGGCGTCAACCGCAACCTGGGCAATGGCGCTAGCATCATTCAGACCTGGCCTATCACCATAGTTGGTAAACTCTGCCAACATTGTCTGCTGGGTACGAATGACAAAATCTCGTCCTTTACGACCAACAGCCACAAAGTTAATATTTGGGCGTCTACCTTGATCTGCCAAACTATTTTGCAGTTCTAAGGCGGAAGATACAGCCTTGCGATTGATGTTACTGGGAAGCGCCCCGGAAAGGCCCCGGTCCGGCGAAATCAGCACGATACCAATGTTGTGAACCGGACGCTGCTTGAGCAGTTCCACACCCTCTCCGATGTCCTCACCCGCTGCATTTGCCAGGCGCGAGACGAGCGCGCGAATCTGCTCAGCATAGGGGCGTGCCTGTTGGACACGCTCCTGCGCTCGCCTCATCTTGCTACTTGCCACCATTTGCATCGCTTTAGCGATCTGAGCAGTATTTTTGATCGACCTTATGCGCCGCCGAATTTCTCGGGTGGATGCCATAGCTTATGCCTCCTAGTTCGGTGCTGCCGTCTGCTTAAATTCTTCGATA
>Ga0209647_1001878_pt1 | contig 17419 bp, 16 predicted proteins | sample GraSoi_2013_60cm_FD_185827 | JGI IMG/M metagenome (GOLD analysis project Ga0209647, IMG submission 185827) | Grasslands soil microbial communities from the Angelo Coastal Reserve, California, USA - Sample 9_17_2013_60cm (SPAdes) (version 2) | ecosystem: Environmental > Terrestrial > Soil >...
CACCGCGAGCGGGAGGCGCGCCTCTGCCTCATGCGTACACCGCTCGTGCACCTAGTGGAAGCAGGCCAGGGACGGTAGTCCTCGTGGCGTAGTTGGTGGCGCCTGCTCGCGCGCGGCGCTTCCTCCCTAGAGCTACCGCCGGGGGTCTTCCCCCCGCATCGGTAGATAACGCTGCGCTGAACATCTTGCGATTAGGACAGCAAAGTGGGCTCGGGCAGAGCCCTCAGGCGCTAACGCAGCCCATCGGGGCATACGTAGCCTGAGCATCCCCGGCGTTTACGCCTGGGGAGTGTCAAAAGCACGAGCAGGCGACGCGCGCACGCGCACGCGCCGCGGTCGTAAGCTCCTGGTACACGCCGCGCACTTCGTCGCCGATGTGCTCCCAGCCGAAGCGCTCCACCGAGGGACGCGCCCGCGTCGCCAGCCGCGCACGCAGCGCGTCATCCTCCAGCAGCATGTCCAGCCGCTCCGCGAAGGCGCCGGGGCAGCGCCAGCGCAGCAGCAGCCCGTTCTCGCCCTCACACACGATGCTCGGCAGTCCGCCGACCTGCGCCGCCACCACGGGCGTGCCGCAGGCTAGCGCCTCCACGGCCGCCAGCCCAAAGCTCTCGTACCGCGACGTCACCACCAGGGCATCGGCGCCGCGATAGTAGCGTGGCAGATCGCGCTGAGCGACCGCACCGGGGAACGTCACGCGCCCGGCAAGGCCCAGGCCCGCCGCCACCGCGCGCAGACGCTCGACCTCCGGGTCGCCGTCGGGATTGCCGCCCACGACGATCAGGCGGGCGGGCACGTGCATCGCCGCCACGCTCTCCAGCAGCAGATCAATGCCCTTGATCGGGTCCAGCCGGCCGACGAAGAGGAGGGTGGGCGCGCGGTCGGAGCCAAGCGCGGCGCGGGCGGCACGGCGCTCGCCGGGCATGCCTGGCGTGAACGCCTCGAGATCCACCCCGCAGGGGATGACGTGCATGCGGCTCGCCGGCAGGCCATAGAGCTTGCTCAGCTGCTCGCCTTCCTGCTCCGTCGAGACAGTGATGCAATCCACGCCGGCAGCGATGCGGCCTTCCTGCTCGGCCCGAATCGCGCTCTGGCGGCTGTCGCTGGCTCCGCCGTACTGCTGACTCTTGAGTCGCTCGACGGTGTGGAACATCGTCACGTGTGGCACGTCCCACTCACGGCTGAGCGTCAGGCCCGCCGCACCAGAGAGCCAGTAGTGGCTATGGAGCATGTCGTACTCATGCTCGGAGCGCTCGGCGAAGCGCGCGACCCGCCGCGCGAAGTCGTCGACATAGGGGTACAGCTCGCTCGGTGGGAGGGGAATGGCCGGTCCGGCGGGGATATGAATGAGGCGGGTCCGCTCGCTCACGTGTTGGATGGGGGGAAGACTCGGATCAGAGCGGCGCGTGAAAATATCTACATACATACTGCCGCGCCCGAGCTCGCGCGAAAGCTCGCGCACATACACGTTCATGCCACCGGCGTCGCGTGTGCGACCCAGCAGCGCGAGGGGTGAGGTGTGTAGGCTCAGCATGGCTACTCTAAAACACACGACGACGCCTCGCTTCCAGTGCGTATGCTTGAGCGCAGATGCGGGGCCACCGGCCTTCCGTAGCCTGCGCCGCATGCGCCTGCGGGGTCAGACAAGGCTGGCCCGCCGGCTGTGTCGGCTTCATCTTGCTAGCAACCTTTCAATTTACTCAGACAATGCCTTTCCTCACTATACCTTCTGAAGTAAACCCTTCGCCACGCGCATGGAGGACGATGCTGGGCTGTCAGGCTGGGCTAGCACGCTTGACGCCCCGCCGTGGGAACGCCATAATGGCGGGGGAAGCGCGCCGCGCATGGCTGCTATTTACACCTCAGGCTCAGCAGTTGCGCGGGCCGCGGCGGGAGGCGCCCGGTGGCATGAAGCGGGAGCTGGTATGGGGCAGACGTCGCTGAGTGAGAGCCTGCGTGGTGTCGAGGCGGAGATCGCCGCGGGGCGACCGGACCGCGCGCTGGCGCTGTGCCAGGAGCTCGTGACGCGCCATCCGCGTGCGCTCGCCGTGCAGCGCGTGCTGGGCGAGGTGTACCTCGCGTTGCGCAAGTCGCGCGAGGCGCTGGGGGCGCTGGACCGCGCGCTCGCCGGCAACCCCGAGGATGCCCGAGCCTGCTGCGCCCGCGCCATCGTCAATCAGATCCAGGGCGACACGATGGCGGCGCTGGCATGGTATCGTCGCGCCTGCGACATCTCCCCGGACGACCAGGTGCTCCGCTCCGCCTATCGCGAGATAGCGAGCCATCTGCAGCAGCCGCCATATCGCCCGTCGCATGCCGGCTTGGCCCGCCTCTATCTGCGCGGCGACCTCTTTCCCCACGCCGCGCGCGAGTGGGAAACGCTGCTGGCCGAGCAGCCGGATGCGCTCGAAGCACAGGTCGGGCTGGCCGAAACGCTCTGGCGCGCCAAGCTGACCGCCCCCGCCGCCGACCGCTGCCGGCGCATCCTCAACAATGTGCCCTCCTGCGTCAAGGTGCTGCTCATTTTGGCGGCGATCGAGTACGACGCCGGCAATGGCGAGGAGGCGCAGCGGCTCATGCGCCGGGCCGGCGAGCTCGATCCCGACCAGCGTATCGGGCAGGCCCTCTTCGCGGATCGCTTCGCGGCGGGCGACCGCGGGCTGCGCGCGCTGCTGCAGGGCGAGCCACTGGCCGGCGCGCGTGACGGCCGTGACGGCCGTGACGGCCGTGACGACCGCGCCAGCAGCAAGCCACTGGCTGGCGCGCGGCCATTCGCCTCCTCCCAGCCGCTGGAACAGGCCGCGCGCGTCACCGGGCCGCTCGCACCCTTACCCGGCGATAGCTACTCCTCGACGACGGCGCGCCCGTCCGGGCTGCCGCCCGACTTCCATACCATTTTCGCCGAGACGGAGTATATGCTGTGGAGCCGAGACGAGGAGGCCAACGGCGCGGCGGGCAGCCCGAGCTTCGAGCAGGCGCGCACCGACACGGTCGCGCGTGCAGCGGGCCTTGTGCCGCCAGTGCTGCGTGAGCAGGGTGGCAGCATGGACGATACCGACGCCCGCGCCGCCATCAACTGGATCAACTGGCTGCAAGCCCAGGGCGCCCGCCCGCGCGACCCCATCACCGGCAAGCCCACGACTGGCCCGCTGACGGGAGCGTTCGCCGCGCACGGCGGCAAGCAGACGCCGAATTCGCCGGCAGCGCGCAGCGCCACTGGCTCCATGGCCATCCTGCCTCCCACGCCCACTGGGCCGCTGCCGCCGCCGTCGCCTGAAGCGCTGCGCGCCATGTTTGCCGAGCTTGGGCCGGAAGCCGGCACGTCCCGCGTCGTGGAGGGCGAGCTGGTGCCATCGGCGGATACGGGGATTCCCGCATCCGCGCCCCTGCCCACGTCCGCTGGCGCCACCGGGCCGCTGTTGCCGCCACACGCCAGCGCGCCGCCCGCGTGGACGGATGAACAGGCCGCCGCTGCCGGCTGGTCGGTGGAGGGCGCGTTACCAGAGTCCCTGGTCGGGCTGGGCGAGGGCGCATTTGGCGGCGAGACAGCCAGTGGCACTCCCTCCGGCGACGGCCCAGTGGTGACGCTGGAAGCGCTGGAGCGGCGCTTCAGCGACTCGGGCTTCACGAATGTCGAGCTGCACCCCGGCGACCTCGCGAGCATCGCCGCCGACCGCGACACCGAGCGGCTCAGCGAGCATGCCTCGCCGCCCGCCACCGAGGATGTCGCCCCCAGCTGGCCGGCGCACGAGCCGGTCGCCGCCGTACCAGAAGAGCCGGCGCCCGAGGCTTCTCTGCCCGAGGCCGCTGCACCTGAGGCCCCGGCCCCGCCGCAACCCGAGCCCTCCGCGACGGCTGCCGACGACTATCCCGGCCGGCTGGAGTACGCGCGACGCCTGCGCGACAGTGGTCGCCTGGACGACGCCCTGACCGAATACCGCGCGATCCTCAAGAACGCGCCCGATCTGCTGCCCGAGCTCGTGGCAGAGCTGCAAGACAGCCTGGCTGAGGCGCCGGACCATCCGGAGATTCACCGGCTGCTGGGCGACGTCCACATCCGCCAGGGCGACTACCTGAGCGCGCTCGAAGCCTACAACCGCGCCGTCGCCCTCACCGAGGGCAGCGACAACTAGCCCACCCCCGTCAAGCGAGCCAGGAGAATGTGTGATGGAGACGATTCTGCAACGACTGATGGAGATTGACGGGGTGACGGGCACGTTGCTCGTGGGCAAAGACGGCCTCGTAGTCGCCAGCACCATGGACGGCGAGGACGAAGAGTTCCTTGCCGCGATGGCCGCCGCGTGCCACGACGCCACCGCGCGCTACATCGAACAGCTCGGCATGGGCGAGGTGCGCCACGCACTCTTCGAGACACCCGGTGGCATCATCTCCATTACCGTCGCGGGCGAGATACTGGTCGTGGTGCGCTCCACCTTCACCGCCAATATCGGGCGCATCCGCATGGAGTCTGGCCAGGCGGGCCTGCGCCTGGCGGAGCAGATCGCAAGCTACTAGCCGCCGGTCAAGCGTCTCGGCCCTGGGCGGCGCGCGCCGCCATTCGCTACAGTTACGGCGTGGTCACCCGCGTCCGCCATCTCCCTCTCATTTAAAGGAGCAGTCCATTGGAGCGCACGCTCATTCTCATCAAGCCCGATGCCCTGCAGCGCGGCCTCGCCGGGCCGATCCTCAGCCGCTTCGAGGCACGCGGCTTCAAGTTCGTGGGCCTCAAGCTCATGCAGATCTCTCGCGAGCTCGCCAGCCGCCACTACGCCGAGCATCAGGGAAAGCCATTCTATGAGGGGCTCGTCGCGTTCATCACCTCCGGACCGGTGATCGCCGGAGTCCTGGAGGGCCCGAACGCCATCGCCATCATCCGCACCATGATGGGCGCCACCAATCCCGCCAACTCCGCCCCCGGCACCATTCGTGGCGACTATGCACTGACCGTCGGCAACAACGTCATTCATGGCTCCGATGGACCGGACGCCGCCCAGCGCGAGATCAGCCTGTTCTTCAGCGCGAACGAGCTGTTGAGCTATTCGCTCGCCACCGAGAGCTGGGTGATGAGCGACTGAGCGCCGCCGGCCCTCATCGTCGCCCCTTTCCCCGCCCGTGGGGAAAGGGGCAGAGGAGCAACGCCTGGCCGGCTTCGAGCGACACGTGCCGACACGATGTGCGATTTCGGGAAGAGCGTGCTGGTCGGGTTGCGTGTGGTTGCTGGCCAGGACGCGCCGGCGGTCGTCCGCGTGAGTTATCCGCGTGTGTTAGAGGAACATCAGGGGTGCAGGTTATAGGGGGAAGGGAGGCTGTGGGGCTTACGAGGGATAGGCAGGCTTGCGACGGCGCACGCTCGAGAGGGAGATGTGGGCTTGCTCACCAGTCGTGGCTTCGCCGGTACGCCAGCACTGCGTGCGGCTGGCGAGGCAGCGCTCCTGCTCCTCAAAGGTCTCGGGCGGCGTATTCATCATGCAATACACCTGGTACATAGGCTCGCCCGACGCAGGATCGCTGTTGGCGTACCAGCGCACGCGATAGAATGGGCAGCCGTTCCGGTGCCGTCGCCAATTGATGCTGTGGGCAGGATTCTCGCTAAGACTATTGACCGCTGCGCTCATGCCAGACTACTTGCCTCTCGTGCTGTCCATATCTCCAGGTAGTGCCCGCTCTTTCTCCCCGACATGGGAACGCTGCGGAGCACGACCCGTGCGCTGCGCCCATTATAGGCCAGGCACGCCCCGCGCCGCAAGGGATGGGCTGAGGCGAGACCCGACTTCGCGCGAGATTACTCAATGCGAGCGCCCGGCGAGCTGCCGTGGCGCGTGTACAATAGAGTGCGCAGCCCCACAATGGTGCGGCAACGGCTACGAGAGGATGCGTCCATGCCCGCCTTCGACAGCGCCTCGCCCGCGCCGGACTCTTCGCAGTTTGGCGTGTCGTCCGGGCACGAATACGATCCGCTCTTCGCCGGCAGTACCGACGCGCCCCCACCCGACCGCCACTTTGGCCGCGTGGGCCAGGTTCCCTGGACACTAAGTCAGACGATCGTTGGCACAGCGGTGACTCTGGTGCCGTGGGTGACGGTACTCGTGGCGACGCAGCTGACCGCGCCTCCGTCGGCGGCGAACACGAAACCTCTGGCGCGCAATGTAGATATCGCGTCTGGCATCATTTTCTTCATCTTCACCGCAGTGGTGGAGTCGGCCTTCCTGGTGGCGCCCCTCTACATCGCCGTGGCGCGGCGCCCGCCAGGGATGACGCGCCGCCAGGGGCTGTATGCACTGGGGCTGCGCCCCACACCACTGGTCGCCGCGTTGGGGTGGGTTGTCGTGGGGCTGGCCATGATTGTGGCCGCCACGCTGCTCTATCAGTGGGTGATTCAGGTGCTGCATCTGCCGCTACAGACCAATGCCGACGCGCTGGCGAAGCGCGCCAAGCTCGAGCCATTCACCGTGCTTGGGGCGTTGGCCGGCGCCGTGCTCGTTGCGCCGATCTGCGAGGAGATATTCTTCCGCGGCTTTGCCTTCGCCGGATTCCTGCGCGGGATGTCTGTCTGGCCCGCGGTGACGCTCTCGGCGCTGCTCTTCGGCATCTCGCACGGCGATATTGGGTCGCTGGCGCCGCTGATCGTGTTTGGCGCGGTGGTGGCGATCGTGCGCTGGCGCACCGGCTCGATCTGGCCCGGAGTGGTGATTCATGCTACCAACAACCTGATCGCCGCGCTGGCGATCGTGGCCGTTCTCACGCAGTAGCGGTCAACTACGTGCAGGTCGCGACCGTGCGCGACCGTGCGCGCCACCAGTGATCGCGGAAGCCCGCGCGCAGCAACAAAGGCTGCGCGGGCTTCGATGGGTTGCGAGGGACAGCGGGGCAGGCCTGAGGCGGCCACGTGGCGGGGGCGCTGCGCGCTCAATAGATGAACGCGACCCCCGGCCCCGTATGCGCATAGCGGAAGCTGATGCGACTCTAGCCACCGCCGTTCCATCGGCACGAGGGGACTGTACCTGACGCGACGCGTGACTTTCCCGTAATGCATTGCTCGATGGGTACCTTATTGCTCTAGTGTGCGGCTCATGGGTGTGGCTCAGCGCAGTTCACATGCTGCTGCTGTAGGTGTATTGCTGAGTATTTGAGTCCATTTTTCATGATCCATGTTGATGCATGGCAGAGTGGCTACATGACTTACGTGCGCAGTTCCGAGATAATTGATCAGTCGAGCATGTCTAGTTGCGCTGTGGGACCAGTCCTGTCAAGAGGTCTGGCCGGGAAGGTGTCCGAGCCCACAGCGCGGCCGCGCTGTGGGCTCGGATTGCTGCCGTGCGCTTGTTCGATCTGCGCCTACGGCGGACGGGATCTGCCTGAGTACGGTCACCCATGCTCAACGCGGCGGTCATCGTAACCGTGGTTGCGGGCAACCAAACGGGTCTTGGGTCTAGTAGATGAAACTGATCCCAGAACCTGTGTGGATGTAGCGATAGCTTACCCGGGCGAAGCCGCCGCCACGCCACCAGAAATTCATCTCGCTGACGAGCATCCAGTAGCCACCCGGGGCGACCGCGACCACACGCGCATAGTGTCCAGCGCTGCTCGCGCCTTGCACGCCGGGCGCGAAGACGACCGTCGCCCCCGCACGCGGAGCTGCGCCGCGCGGATACCCGCCCCAGAGCAGATTGGGACGGCCCGGGTTCATGACCTCAGGCCACCAGTTGCACCAGCCAAAGCTGGGGCGGTAGACGTAATTGGCCGGATTGATCCAGTAGATCCCGGCATAGCAGCTTGGTGGTGTTTGCCACTGTGAGTTCGCACCGCTGAAGAACTGACCGGAGCGGCAGGGCTCGCCGCTGGTGTTCGCGGACACCTGTGCGCTGGGCGCGGGCGCGCCCCTGCTTGCTGCGGCCGCGGTCGCACGCCCAGCGTTGGGTACCCACGCGGGGTTGTCAGAGACCAGCGTGCCGCCACTGCGATGCCAGTGGTGCGTGCAATGGTAGGCCCCGTTGCTCCAGCCGTAGCAGAGCCAGCCTTGTTGGACCGAGTAGCCCCGTTGGTAGCGCAATCCGCCGGCCGCACTGGCGGTAGGGGAAGCGCTGACCTGCGCGGCGATGACTGCGATCCCCAGCACACCTGTCATTGCAAGGGCCGCGCGGGCCATACTACGGGTTGAACCTTTCGAGCGTATCGTCTGTGCCAGTGTCGCGAAAGACAAACGGAACCTCCTTCGGCTTCTCACACTGTGTGAGAAGCACTCGCGGCTGCGATACCGCGATTGTTTTCCCTCCTCGAGGGCGGCATTTCCGAGCGCACCCTCGTTGCTGCAGCAGCCCGGTCGGCTGCTGCATCCACCTCCAGCGTTTCCCGTCTTGTCCCCCTCGCCACGACGATTGAGACCGTCGTCCCACGCGTCTGGCGCAAGGCACGAGGGGGACTTTACCTGATGAGGTGGTCGATTTACCTATAAACAAGGTCAGCAGTAGCCCGGATATCCTATCGAGGCAAGCTGTTTGGCTCACCGGTGGCGCAGGCATGTTAGCCCGCAACAAGCGCTGTTTTGACGCGGCGACACTAACGTGGTGGTCCATTGCCGAGGCATGCCGACGACGAGCTGGAGTCCCGCCGTGCCCTGGCACGGGCACGCGCGAGAGACGCGAGCCGTCAAGCTGCTGCTGGCGTGTGGGGAGCAAGGGCCGCGTTCAGCAGCGCAACGCAGTGGCGTGTGATAGCATTGCTGCGGTGAGTGGAAGCGGCATACAGGCGGAGGCGGAGGGTCACGATGGAGACGCCCACACGGCAGTATCGGTCGCAGTTGCCGGCCTTCGCGGAACTGCGCGGTGAACGTGTGGTGGCGCGGCCCTGGCGCGAAAGCGACGCCCAGGAGCTGTTCGCGGCGATTGTCGCGTCGCGCAAGCACCTCCTCCCGTGGCTGCCGTGGGCGACGACGTATCAGCGGGTCGAAGACGCGCTGGATTTTATCGTGCGGGCGAAGAGCTGGTGGCTGCTGCGTGAGACGATGGCCGTCGGCTTGTGGGATGCCAGCACCGGCGAGCTGGTGGGTGGCAGCGGACTGCACCCACGCGATTGGAGCGCGCCCAGTTTCGAGATCGGCTACTGGCTACGCCAGGCGAGCGAGGGGCATGGCTACGTCACGGAGGCCGTCAAGCTGCTGACTGACTACGCGTTCACGACGTACGGAGCGCAGCGCGTCTTCATTCGCTGCGACGCGCGCAACACACGCAGCGCCGCCGTGCCGGAGCGATTGGGCTTCCGGCGCGAGGCGCACCTGCGCAACGACGGCCTCGCCTACGACGGCGTGCTCCGCGACACGCTGATTTATGCGCTCACGCCGGACGATCCGCGCTGGCCAGGCTAGATGCGATTGATGGTCTTGCCTAAGTTCTCGCAGGGACAAACACCACACCCTCCACCTCACCATCCGCGTTGCATAGGCGCAGTTGCACCGTCACTGCCCGCTTTCGCTTTCGCCCTCGTTGTCGCGGTCGGACCCGTTGCTCTCGTCGGCTGTGCGCGGCAGGCAGGCATAACAGAGGAACTCGCAGATGGCCCACGGGCCCTGCACGAACGCATGTCTGTGCCAGCGGGTGTGCGCATCACAGAACGGGCGGTGGCACCGTTCGCACGAGTGCCAGGCAGCCAGCAGGCAGCCGGTGACTAAACACGGTTGGCTCAGCGGCATGCAGGCGATGCGGGGTGATGGTGGCGGGGTTGTCGGGGAAATGGTAAACTGAACTGTTCGGTACGCCAAATCCGCAGGCAGTCCAGTTGCTTTCCCGAAAAGGATGCCTCCATGACCACGACCGCCCCCGTCGCTCCTACCACGACCACCGGCACCGACTTCCCCGCTGCCGCCTACGCCCGCGTGAGTCTGCTTCGGCAGGGCGAGGACTGGCACAAGAGCTTGGACGCCCAGGTCGCAGAATGTCTGGCGTACGCGCCACGCAACGGCCTCACGGTAGACCCGCAGTACGTTGTGAAAGAGCCGTATACGGGTACCACGTTAGATCGCCCCCTGTTTGAGCGCCTGATAACTCATACCGTGTCGCGACATACTGTTGTAGTTTGATGGCGGCGTCGGCCACGATGCGAGCGAGCCCTGTTGGTCGCGGCACTACAACGGTGTGACGCGACCGCGTATCAGATGGAACGCCACGGTATCCACCACCTTATCATGGACAAGCCCGACCGCGTGAACCGCAGCGGCCAGCAAGACGCTGCCTACTTCATGCGCCGCCTGTGGGACGCGGATGTGACCCTCTCGTTCGCGCTCATCAACTTCGTGGTGCGGCCCGGCGATGAATTGGCGCTGAGCATGTTCTTAAACTATGCGCTGTTCGCCAAGCTCGACAACGATCAGCGCGTCGCCAACGTCCAGCGTGCCCGCCAGCAGGCTGCGCGTCTCCTGGGCCGCTACGTCAAGGGCAACCGTCCGCCGTACGGCTGGCGACTGGAACCGGCAGAGACAGACAGTCGCGGGCAGGCCATGACCTTCCGGCTCGTGCATGACGATGGGCCAGGAGGGACGTATCCTGTCCTCGTGCGCATCCTCCGTGAGCGGCAGGCAGGGAGGTCCTACAAACGCATCGCTACCGGCCTGACCGCTGACGGGGTGTCCACCAGCGCCGCGCACGCCGGGCTGCGCAACGCCAGCCCCACCAAGGACTGGCACCCGTCGTCGGTGAAAATCATTGTGCACGACCCCGTCAACGCGGGTAGCGTGGCAGCCTTCCGCTCTCGCACGGTGGTTGCCCCACCGGATGCACGGCACGCCAAACGCTGGAAGCGCCAGGTGCCGGTCCCGCCGTCCGAGCAGATTCTGTTGCCGAGCGACCTTGTGGTAGATCCGCCGCTCACCCCCGCCGAGTACCAGTGGCTCATCAGCCCTGCAGCGTACGCGCTCCGCTCCGATGGCTCCAAGCGTGCGGTGCCGCAGGGCGGCTCAACAGGAGGTCCACGTGGGCTCCCCAAGGCGGCTGGCCTTGCGATGGGGCATGGGGGCCTGTTCCGGCACGCCACCTGTGGCGGCACTCTGCGCGTGAACTACTCCGCGCCGAGCAAGACGTACACTTATTATGCCTGCCAGCGGCACGCGGATGTCCCTGGGCGCTGCCCCGGCTTCACTGTGCTCGCGCCGCTGCTGGACGGCCTGGTGTGGGATGCCGTCGTGCGCGAAGTGCTGCTGATGCCGGGCAAACTCGCAGAACTGGCCGAGCAGCAGCGACAAGCGGACCTGGCCGGACAGGACCCGCGGAGCGAGGTGCGGCGGCTGCGCGAGATGCGCGCGGACCTCTTGGAGCGGCGGGCCAACCTTGCGGACAGTATCAGCCGCCAGAAGGACCCGTTCGTGCGGGCTACCCTGGAGGAGCAACTCGGCAAGCTGGGTCCGCAACTTGCGGACGCGGAGGAGCGGCTGGAGGATGCCCAGCACCGCACCGCGAATGAGGAGCAGCGGCAGGCGGTGCTGGCGGATGTGACGAGTCAGGCAACGCGCCACGCCCTCTTGCTGCATCTCGCGCCGACGCTGCCCACGCCCGCTCGCGTGAGCTTCCAACGCCGGGTCCTGCGGGCACTCGGCTTCCAGGCCACGGTCACAAAGGACGCGGCCGGCAGGCTCGACGTCGCGGTGGAACTGCGCCTGTCTGCAGGGCAGCCGGGACTATGGTTTGTGTCCGACGAGGAGCAGCGGCAGTGGGACGCGGGGCTGGCTGCGGTCCTGGGGCGCGGTCTGCGCGGGGAGCCACAGGAGCCGGTCGGGCGCGCCCCAGCCGATGCGGGCCAGGTGACGTTTGTCACAACGACTTCATCGCCTTGCCCATGAACTTGCCGAAGAGCTTGTAGGCCAGCTTGCGCAGGAAGTAGCGCTCGATGCGCTTCGGATTGCCGCTGGCCACGACCTCCGCCATGTAGATGGAGCTGTCTACCTTCCGCGCCGCGCGCACTGCCTTATGCTCGTCCGCCGCGACATGCTTCAGCTCGTGCCCGACGCCATTGCTCGCCTGGCTGGAACGTGATCCACCCTTGCTCATGCTGGTTCTCCTCTTCGCCACCGGGCGAGCCTACGACTCTGTCCGCTTCATGTCCGAACGCAGCGCATCGTAGCCCGCGGCTCCGCGCCTTGTCAAAGCGGCCCTCCGTTGGTACTGGCCCATGTGTGTGCTGTGCCCGCGCCACCGGCGCGGCGTGCCGGAGGCCGGCGCACGCCGCCATACCACAGCCGTGTTTGACGGTCGCGCTCGCCGGCGCCTATACTTTTGAGGTTGAGCCACACAATGGGTGTGCTTGCGCGTGGCCCGCATGTGGCCCGCATGTGGCCCGCGTGTGGCGCTGTGCCGCCGGCTGTATCCGCGCCTCGGGTCAGTAGACATATCGTCATTTGGGTCACCTCATGACGCCAGGAATCGTATTTCACCATGCCGAAGCTCTATGGTTGGGTGCGCGAAGTCGTGCCGGACAGCCCCGCCGATCTCGCGGGCATCGCCTCGGGGGACCTTGTGCGCACCATCAACGGCGCGCCCGTGCGCGACCTGCTGGACTACCAGTTCTATGCCTCTGAAGACGAGCTGCTGCTCGGCATCGAGCGCAACGGCCGCCCGCTGGAGGTGCTGGTCGCCCGTGCGCCGGAGGAAGAGCTGGGGATCCGCTTTGGCGAGGAGCCGGCGCCTTTCATCCGCATCTGCGCCAACAAATGCGTCTTCTGCTTCATCAAGGGCCTGCCAGAGCGCCACCAGGCGCAGCGCGGGCTGCCGCTCGGCATGCGCGACTCGCTCTACATCAAGGACGACGACTATCGCTACAGCTTCCTCTTCGGCAACTTCATCACCCTCACGAACCTGAAAGAGCAGGACTGGCAGCGCCTAGCGGAGCAGCGGCTCAGCCCCGTGTACGTTTCCGTCCACACCACCAATCCCGAGCTGCGGCGCAAGATGGTGGATGGCCCGCGCGCCGGCGAGATCGTGGAGCAGATCCAGCGGCTGGGCAGCATTGGTATCAGCTGTCACACCCAGCTGGTGCTGTGCCCCGGCATCAACGACGGCGACGAGCTGGAGCGCAGCATCGGCGAGCTTGCGGCGCTCCGTCCGACCGTCGAGACGATCTCCGTCGTGCCGGTCGGCCTCACCAAGTACAACAACATGCTCAAGGTCGGCGCGCTGCCGCCGATGCGCCCGTTCACGCATGAGGAGTCGCGCGCGGTGATGGCGCGGGTCGCCCGCTGGCAAGAGCGTTTCGCCGTCGAGCCAGGCGCCCACGGCCAGCCCTTCGTGTATCTGTCCGACGAGTGGTATTACGTCACCGGCCAGCCATTCCCCCCGGCGCGCCACTATGGCGGCTACCGCCAGATCGAGAACGGCGTCGGCATGACGCGCAAGCTGCTGGAGGAATGGCGCGCAGCCAGGCGAGGGCTGGCGGAGGTGGAGGCGCGTGCCAGCGGTCGCCGGCTGGCGATCGTCACCAGCACGATGGCCGAGCCGATCATGCGCGACATCGCGCGCGACATCCAACGGGCGACGGGCGGCGAGGTGCGCGTGGTAGCGGTCGAGAATGGGTTCTTTGGGCCGCTGGTCACGGTGGCGGGGCTGCTCTGCGGCGCCGACGTGCGCGACGCCCTGGCCGCGCGGCTGGCGGACTTCACCCGCGACGACGTGATTCTGTGCCCGCGCATCATGCTGGACAATGCCGGCACACGCTTCCTGGATGACGTGACGGTGGCAGACTTCGAGGCAACAGCGCCCAGCCGCATCGTGTGGGCGAAGTCGGCCGAGGATATCGCCGCGGCGGCGCGCGCGCTCGTGTGGGAGCCGGCGGACGTCCCCACGCGCTAGAATCTCTACCGTAGATGTACCCTGCCCTGATCCTCTGCGCTTCGGCTCGCTCTCCGTCGCGACCTGCCGGCGAGACCGTCGCGCGCAGCCGGGGCACGAGCAGCGAGTGAGAATGGCATGCGGCGCACGCTTTTGACATGTATCACGGTGTTGGTCTGCGCGCTCGCCGTGGCGTCCTGCGGTACGCAAGGGTACGCGCCGCCGCTCGGCAAGCCGGCGCACGTCGCCCTTGGCTCCGCCGGCTCTGCCACACTCACCCCCAAACACGCTTTGCGCGTGGTGGCGTACTACAAAGGCAAGCAGCTGCCGGCCACTGGCGCCGCCACACCGGCCGAGCTGCACCGCGATAGCTGCAGCGGCCTATTCGTCGCCGCGCTGACGGATGGCGCCCCGGCGGCCGGCGCGCACGCGGCCGCGCCCACCATGCCCGATCCCGACGGCGGGCTGGATGTCGCCGTCGACCCTGGCGCGCAGTGGTATGTAGTGGTCTACGACCGCGCCAACGATCCCCACGCGCAGGTGGTCGCCTGCGGGCACCCGCTTTCCGGCCGCCAGCAATATTTCGATCTCTACACGGCGGCGAAGGGCTCCAATGGTATCGCGCTCGGCACGGCGCTCGTCTCGCCGATCACGGCCACGCGCATAGACATCTCGCTCACCGCCAGCGCTTCGGCCAGCCAGAGCACCTGGGCGGTGCACACGGCGAGTTGCGACGGAGCGGCGCTGGCGCAGGGGACGATCGCGCCCGGCGGATCGACCGAGGCAGCCATCGTCTTCGCCACGCCTGGCGCCACGCCCTGGTGGGTTACGCTGGTGCCGGAAGGCGGCGCGCCGGTGTGCGCCGAGGTCCGCGCGTGATACGCTGTAGATGAGGCACCAGCGCGCCCTGAGGCATAATCAGTTGTCAGGATCTCCAGTTCTTGTTTGATGGTGATGGCTCACATCAGCAGGAGAATCGACCAGTCACCGAGACGGCGCAGGCGTAGAGTCAGCACAGGAGGCGAGGCACACCATGACGGCAGAGGCACCCCCAACCGGTCGGCGTAGTAAGCAGCCGCCCCCCGCCTGTGCCTTCTGCGGCAGGCCCCGCGAGGACGTCAGGTTTCTCACCGCCTCCTCCTCAGGGGCGACCATTTGCGACGAGTGTGTGCAGCTGATCGCGAAGGTGATGGGGGAGGGGTTGAGCCAGGACGAGCGAATGTCCGTCGATGCTCCCCATTATCTGTTCCCCTACAGCGTGGTGGCGCGGCTCTGGGCAGCTTCGGCGGCGGTGGCCGATACGGTCATGATGAGCGAGGGCTGGCGGCCCGCAGGATATGACGCAGCGCAGCAGAAGTCACCGTCCGCTGCCAGGGAACACTTGCCGGAGCAGCTGCGGGAGGTGGTCCAGGCCGCGCGGCAGCTGGCATCGTACTACACCGTGCCAGAAGACATCACCACGTAGCGCGCCGGAAGGTCGTGGCACGCTACAACGGCATGCGGCAACACCGTATGATGAAGAGCGCGCGCCGGGCGATGACCTGAGGGACCGGTGGGCATAGACGGCGACATAGAGGCGAATCCGTGATCGAGAATCGGACCGTAACCCGAAGCAAGCGCTTGTTGCTGCTCGTTTCACCGACGACGTATCGCGCCGAGGCGTTCATGACGGCGGCGCGCTCGCTCGATGTCGAGATCGTGCGCGGCATCGACATCCCCGATGGCTTGCGCGAGACCTGGGACGTGCCGCTGGCGCTGGATTTCACCAATAGCGAGACGGCCCTGCGCCACCTGGTGGACTATTGCCGCGCGCAGCCGGTAGATGCCATCGTCGCGCTGGACGACAACGCCACGCTCCTGGCAACCCGCGCCGCCGCCGCGTTGGGCCTGCCGCACAATCCGCTAGAGGCCGCGGAGGCCGCGCGCGACAAGGGACTCATGCGCGAGCGCTTCGCCGCCTATGGCGTGCCCAGCCCCGTCTTCCAGCGCGTCTCGCTGGCGAGCGATCCCCAGGAGATCGCTGGTCAGGTGCGCTATCCCTGCGTCGTCAAGCCGCTGCGCCTCAACGGCAGCAAAGGCGTCATTCGCGCCGACGACCCGCTCACCTTCGTCGCGGCGTTTACCCGCCTCCGGCGCATCCTGGTGGGCGACGGCTACCCGCTCGATCGCACCGAGATCCTGGTGGAGGACTACCTTCCCGGCGGCGAGGTCGCCCTGGAGGGGCTGTTGACCGATGGCCAGCTGCACGTGCTCGCGCTCTTCGACAAGCCGGACCCGCTGGAAGGCCCGTTCTTCGAAGAGACTATCTACGTGACGCCGTCGCGCCTGCCCGCGGACGTGCAGGACGAGATCGCCGATTGCGCCGCGCGCGCCGCGGCCGCCCTGGGCCTGCGCGAGGGGCCGCTGCACGCCGAGCTGCGCGTGAACGAGCGCGGGCCGTGGATGCTGGAGATCGCCGGGCGCTCGATTGGCGGGCTCTGCTCGAGCGTGCTCGAGTTTGGCACCGGGATGTGCCTGGAGGAGCTGATTTTGCGCCATGCGCTCGGCTTCGCCATCCCCTCCTTCGACCGCGCGGGCGCGGCGGCCGGCGTGATGATGATCCCGATTCCCAAGACTGGCATGTTGCGCGAGGTGAGCGGCATCGAGGAGGCGCAGGAGGTGCCGCATATCGAGGGCGTCGAGATCACGGCGCGGCTGCGCGCGCCGATTCTGGCGCTGCCGGAGGGCAACAGCTACCTCGGCTTCATCTTTGCCCGTGCGGAGGATCCCGCCACCGTCGAGGCAGCGCTGCGCGCCGCCCATGCCCGGCTGCGCTTCGACATCCGCCCGCTGCTGGCAATGGTGTAGGCGCGGCCCGCTCCCTAGGCCAGTCGCCACGTTTGCGCATGGAATGCGCTGTTGCTGCCCCGCCCGTCGAGCTGCCGCTCGGACCATCAGATGCCCAGCTGCCAACAAGTCGCTGCACAAGACTACGGAAATCCGTGGCGACAGCCCGCTAGCCGCCCCATATAATTGCTGTTGGCTGCCAACTGGCGGGAGAACTTCTGAGAGCGCGGATGCCGCTCTCGGGCGCGCGACGACTTTCACCCAAGCGGTGGGTGTGGTTCAGCGCGCAAGAAGCTCGCGCCGTTGCGTAGGCACTGGTGTTCCGTGGCACCCACAGGGAAGGAGTGTTCGCAGTATGGTGCAAAAGCACACCTATCAGGCGCTGTTGACGCGTCGAGAGAGCTTGGATCGTGTCAAGTCGGTGCGCAAGGCGATCGAGCAGGTAGGAGGCCAGGTCGAGGTCGTGCCGTCTGGAACCCCCGGCATGACCTGCGCCATTGTGCATCTTCCCTCGCCACGCCATCCCCACGAGTTCGTCCCCGAGATCCCCTTCTTTCCGGTCTAGCGGCATGATCATGGGCAGTTGAGATCGCTGATAGCCCACTGCTTGAGAGACATATGAGGAGCTTCCCACGATGTTCAGCAGCGGACGGCTCCGCTCGCGTTGACCTCTCCCCATGCCTAAAGGCAGGGGATTCCTGGGCTGAACACAGCGGACCAGGCATGCTCGCCCGAAGGCAAAACGCTGTGACCGGCTTACACGTTCATTGGGGCCTTGGTTGTCGGCCCCG
>Ga0209647_1001879_pt1 | contig 17418 bp, 20 predicted proteins | sample GraSoi_2013_60cm_FD_185827 | JGI IMG/M metagenome (GOLD analysis project Ga0209647, IMG submission 185827) | Grasslands soil microbial communities from the Angelo Coastal Reserve, California, USA - Sample 9_17_2013_60cm (SPAdes) (version 2) | ecosystem: Environmental > Terrestrial > Soil >...
CGCGGCGCGTACCAGCGGCGCACCCAGAGCTTTCCCTTCGTCTGCACGTTGTGGACCTCTGGCAACAAGCCCTATGGGCTAGCCGCCGATGATGACGGGGCGTATGAGCGCATCCACGTCATCAAGTTCGGGCATCCCCTGCCCAAGACCAAGCGCCGCAGCACCGAAGAAGAGCGCATCGTGCGCTCAGCCTCGGTCCATGATGCGCTGCTCGCGTGTTTCCTGCGCGGCTTCAAAAAACTGTACGGCGCACGGGCGGGCTGCTCGTGCCGCCGGATTCGGTGGTGCGTGAGACCCAAGCCGTCAGACACAAGCTCGATCCCTATGCGGTGATTCTTGACACGCTCGTAGAGATCACCGGCGATCCGCATGACGGCGTGAAGAAAAGCGAACTCAACGACTGTGCCGAATCCGTGGCCACGCGCGAGGAGGGCTGGAGGCATTGGGGCAACGCCGAAAAGCTCAAGCTGGGCGAAGCCATGGTCCGGCGCGGTGCGACGGTGTCGGCGGCGAAGGTGCGCTTCAACAACTGCCCCTATTGGCGCGGCGTTCGGTGGTCCCAAGAGATCATCGATGAGGGCCGCGTCACGCTGCCGGACTGGGAGGCGGAGACCTGATGCGCTCTTACTGGTCGGCGGGTTTTGCTAACGTACCTACGTTAGCAAAAGCAGGCCAAGCGGTGAGCGCGAGGCCTCTAAGAGGAGACCGAGCATGACGACGAAGACACCGACCGTGCCCCCCGCTAGCTGGGACCGTCCCTCTAGACGATCTGCGGCACCGGGAAGACTTCTGGGACTACGTGCTGAACAAGGCGGAGCCGCACTAGCGCGACCGGCTCACCAAGTTCAGGACTCTCTGGAGCGGCACGCCTACATGGTGACGCTACCGCCACAGCCGCTGGCCTAGCGGTTGCGTGTTGAGACCGTAGTGCGTTGCGAGTAGTTGAGACAGTCGAACGAGCAGAACCCTTGTGGGTGATGGGTGGTGGTGGGGGCGGAAGGTAAGAGACAAGATGACCACGGCACACAGACGGGCGCAGGGATGGCCCGCATATGATGCAGGGATCGCAGCCGCAGTTGCTGAGCAGGATCGGCAGTACTTCGCCGCGCATCCGCAGCGCAGCAGCTATATACGAGCGTTCGTCGCCGGCGAGTATGATGCGGCGTGGCTGGATGACCACCCTCGTGCGGCGCGGGTGACACCTCGCACTCATCACTGGATGCAGGTGATGCGACCGGAGGTACCCACCGATCCACCAGCGCGCATCTTGATGGCACGTCTCAGAGAGCGCGATTATCCCACGCACCAGATTCCCGACGAGCACGTCGAGGCCATCTTGGCGCTGTGTGGGGGTGGACCAGAGGATGTCTTCACGGTTGAAGACGACGAAGATGACGAAGATGACGAAGATGACAAGAGTGACGAGTAAGGAACCGCGTTATGCCGCGCATGTGTTCGGTGTGTAGCCATCCGGAGCGGGCGGCAATTGACCTGGAGTTGTTGCGCCACCAGGCGTCGTATCGCGCCATAGCGCGTGCCCATGGCCTCGAAGACGATGCGCTTCGGCGGCATGAGGCAAGCCATCTCGGGCCGAAGGTGCGTGCCGCCAAGGACGCAACGGACCTGCTCGATACGCAGTCACTGATCGCCGAGATGCAGAACCTGCATGCCCATGTGCGCCAGCAACTGGACCTGGCCGAAGCGAGCGGGAATGGACGGCTCGCGCTGCTGGCTATCCGCGAAGCCCGGTGCAGTGTCGAAACCCTGCTGCGCCTGGGTCCGCTCGCGGAGATTGATGAGCGCCTGGCGGCGCTCGAACACCCCGAAGTGGACGAAGGACGCGCATGAACACAGCCAACGCAGTTGACCGCTATCTGCGGCGCGTGCGGCGGCTTGAAGTCGAGCAGCCCGCGCTGCGTAGGGGCGAACTGCCCTCACTCGACCTAACGTGGAACCAGCCGGCAGTGGACCGCGGCGGGCGCACACACTGGCTGGAGTTGTCGTGGCAACCCTGGATGCCTCCAGTGGCCTACATGATGAACTTGCTCGACTGCATCGAAGATGCAGCGCATAGGAAGCCTCGCGGCCGTTCACTGGAGTCCCTCAACAGGGAACTTGCCGAGATCCTGTGCCGAGGACCAGAGGGCGTGGACTTCATGTGGCGCATGATCGACGAGGACAGCGCCGATCGGAGCGTGCCGCCCAGATGAGCGAGGGCCAAGCGAGATAAACAGGATCATGGTGCATGAGCTGCTGGACGCCCGGATGCACATCGAGGAGATCGAGATCGAGGCCGATGGCGCGCGCACCTGCACGCTCATGCCGTTCACGGCGCAGCATCGTGCCTGGCTGCGCGAGCGCCGCGCGGCCGCCCTCACCGGACGCTGCGGCTGAGGAGCAGGACCAGGACACCCAGACGCCGGCAGCAGCGCATCGTGTTGCCGCACGCAACCGGGCGCATCCTGCCCAGCTAGTCCGCCAACCGGCGTAAGTTGGAAAGTATGGGCAGACATGAACTCACCGATGCACAATGGTGCCGACTGGCTCCGCTCCTCCCACCGCAGAAGCCCCGAGTCGGGCGGTCCTCGCATCCGCATCGACGCATCCTCAACGGTATCCTCTGGATCCTGGCAACGGGAGCTCCCTGGCGCGACTTACCCGTATAGTATGGCTCGTGGCACACCGTCTCCAGCCGCTTCTATCGCTGGCGGCGAGCCGGCATCTGGGCAGGCATCCTGGCGGCACTGCGGCGCCTTGCGGATCGCCAAGGACGGCTGGATTGGTCGGTGCAATTTGTCGACAGCACGATCGTGCGCGCCCACCAACACGCCGCTGGGGCCAGAGGTGGTCAGGCAGGTGAAGCCTTGGCCGTCGTCGTGGCGGGTTCGGCACGAAGCTCCACGTGCGTCCAGCCTAGCGCGGCAAGCCGCGCGTGCTGCTGGTGACGGCTGGCGAGCGACCCGACCAAACGATGTTCGCGCCGCTACGGGAGGAGGGCCAGATCCGGCGGGAAGGGCGCGGGCGATGCTGGTCTTGCCAGAACTGGAGGCACCATTCAGGAAGATGATGGGGCTCTGCTCTATTATGTCACCCATATCGCCATCTGCGTCGGCTAGCGCGTCCCTGCTCCTGCCCCCGCCCCTGCCCCTGGCCTCAAGGTCTTCGCCCACATTCACCTCTCGTCATCCGTTGGTACAAATCCTCTCCAGCATTGCCTCTCCAGCATTGCCTCTCCAGCATTGCCTCGCCTCGCTCAGCGTGACACGTCGGCGGACTGCTTGTTTGCCGTCCGACACCGTTAACCCACACTCGTCTCGAGATGTGCGGACACGCCCTAGCCCAAGAGCAGACCCGAAGGGACGCGCTGTAGGAACGATGGCGCACCCGCCACAAAGGTGCAATGGAGGGTGTTTCCTTACTTGCGGGGCTCCGGTTGAGGACACTCGTACCAATGGCCGCGCGCAGAGAACCGTAAGCATCATGTCACCCGGTGGAACCTTCTGGTAAACCTCCCCGGCCACACTGCCGGTGTGGGCACGGTGGCCCGTCGCGCGCCGCAGCACATCGGGAGAGGCGATTCCTCACGACTTGCCCGCCGACACCGGTAGGCCGGTCATGTCGGAGCGCGGCCAAGCGCAAGAGCTTCGCCACACACATCCGCTCCAGGCGAGAGAACGTAGACAAACAGCCTCATCTGCACAGGTAAGGAAGGCAGTAGCGCCATGGCGCAAGCGACGACTGATCTCTCTCGGCGCACCCCACAACAGGTCTTCGCGCATCACTGGGAGGCCCTCATGGCCAACGACCTGGATGCCATGGGGCAGGATTATGCTGAGACAGCCTGCATCATCACCCCGGATGCGGTCACGCGCGGTAGGGAGGGCGTCCGCACCTTCTTTGCCCGCGCGCTCCAGACGCTTCCCGACGCGCAGTGGAACGTCAAGACCACCTTCGCGGACGACATCCTCCTCCTTGAGTGGACTGCCGACTCCGCCAGAGGCAGCGTCGCCGACGGCGTGGAGACGTTTGTGTTCCGGGATGGTCTGATCCACTCCCAGACCGTCCACTTCACCTTGGTCCCCAAGCCATAAGCGATCTCAGCATGTGGGGAGATGCCGACGACACGGGACGTGCCCGAACGCCGCGGCATCGCGTCGCGAGGTGGGCAACCAGCCTCCTGACATCACTCTCAGACTCAGATACGGAGACACAGCATGAACATGACTATGGCACCGACCACCTACGTCGCCGACCGCACCGCCCTGCTGATCGTCGACCCCTACAACGATTTCATGAGCGAAGGCGGCAAGCTCTACGCGGCTACCAAGGAGACGGCGGAAGCGGTTGGCATGTACGAGCACCTGCGCACGCTGATACCGGCGATCCGCACGGCGCAGATCCAGGTCATCATCGTGCCGCATCACCGCTGGCGAGAAGGTGACTACAGGGGGTGGAAGCACATGAACCCATCCCAAGTGCGGACGAACGAGGGCCAGCACTTTGCCGCCGGCACATGGGGCGGAGAATTCCGGCCCGAATTCGGCCCCCGCGAGGGCGACGTCGTCGTGCAGGAGCACTGGTCACAGAGCGGCTTCGCCAATACCGATCTCGATGCCCAGCTCACCCAGCGAGGGATCGAGCAGATCATCCTCGTCGGCATGGTCGCCAACACCTGCATCGAGGGCGCCGCGCGCTTTGGCATGGAGCTCGGCTACCACGTCACCCTAATCAAGGATGCGACCGCCGCCTTCGACCAGGAAGGGATGCACGCGGCGCACGAGGTCGATGGGCCGCGCTACGCGCACGCGATCCTGACCACCGAGGGGCTGCTGGCCAGGCTGCCGTCCTTGGCTGGGCTGCCGTCCTGAGGCAGAGCACCGCTGGCCACAGCGTCGTCGTGGGCACCGTGGCCCTTCGCGCGCCGCAGCGCAAGCGAGTCGGCGGGGCGGATCGTGGGGAACCGCCCCGCCGACAGCACACGAGAGGAGTGCAAACCGATGGCAGAACGACTTCTTGACGGGACGGTTGCGCTTGTCACCGGCGCCAGCAGCGGCACCGGCTGGCACTACGTATGGGACGAGGAGCAAGTCCGACTGCTCTACGCATGCAGTGAGCTCACCGCGCAGCTCGCCTGGGAGTGCCACATTGCCCCTCGCGACATGCGCCCATATGACGACGACGTGCCGTTTTAAGCAAGCAGACGCGCGCAAGCACGAGCCTAGCTGCTGCATCTTGGCGCTGATCGCCAACGCCGAAGCAGCGGCTTGCTTGCGCACCGGCTCGCGTCTGTATTTGCGCGTGCAGACCTAGGCCTAGGCCGCCTCTAGCGTCGATACTCGAGAATCGAGCCGCGCCAGCTCCCCAGAGTGCTCACCAACCGCCCGCTTGATAATCGTTACATCCGCCTGGAGCTGCCGCACATCCTCGCGCAGCTCGTTAAACTCACCCCGCGTGGGAACATCAGCCACCAACTCATGCACCGCACGCAGCTCGTCACGCATCTGCTCCATGAGCACAACCGCATAATGAGGGCGTTTCGCCTGAAAATTCCAGGGGTGGCGACGCATGAACGCGGCCAGCAGGAGCTAGCTCCCAACCGGAGTGGCGGGAGAGCGGCGCGCGACGACCTAGTTCCCGGTTACACAGCGGGCGTGAGCCCAGCGCTCCTCTCCACGGCGAGCTCCCTCTCGGCAGCAATCCTCCACCACGGTCTAGGTAGCCAACGAGCGGTGCGAAGGGAAACACCAGTTTCGCCTGCGTGCTCACCTCCAAAGCGGAGGGGCGACAGTCATCCGTCCGGGAAACGCACCTGGATCAGCTTCGCAATCGGGCTACAGGCACCACTACGCCACGATCTCGTCTCGCCGGCTCCGCCCTCCAGTATGCCCCAGCCTGACCTCATTTTCATCCGCTTCCATGTCGGGCACAGACATCGCGCTTCGCAACTGAGGGAAGAGGGGTAGGATGCCCCTGAGCGCGGCTAGCTCCCGCGTCCAGGAGGCATCCCATAGCACCTACCCTGTGCAACAAACCAGGCGCCGGTCCTGCCACCATCCTATCACCGGACGAGGGCCACCGCGCTGCATGTGGACGCGCTGACGTTGGTCACGCGCTTGCACCTCTTGGAGGTCTGTCGCGTGGCGGTGCAGTTGGCCCAGCAGCAGTGTCCTCCGCCGCTGCCGGCGGGTCCTGGTGGAGCACCGCGGGTGTATACCGAGATACCGAGGCCTCTCTGTTGCTGCTGGCGCTCCTGCGGACCCTCTGGCGCTTGTCCTATCAAGAGGTCTATGATTGGTTGTGCGCCTGGCCGGCCTTAGCCCTGGCATGTGGGCTGCCACCAGGACCGGAGGGTCGGCCGCGTGTACCCAGTAAGGCCCAGCAGAGCAAGCGGTTGCGCGCCGCGGGTGCCCCGCCGAGCGAGATGCTCTTCCTGCTGCTGGTGCGGGCCGGGCTCTGCATGGGCCTGACCTGCGCTCGCGATCTGATCGTGGACAGTGCCCCCATCCTGGCCTGGCGCCGCACCGATCCCGATGCGGCCGTCGGCCATGCCCCCGCCCACCATCCCCGTCCGCTCCTATTGGGCTATCGGGTGCACACACTGCTCTGTCGCGGCACGGGCCTCCCGCTGCTCTTCCGCCTCTCCACGGCCAAGGTCCACGATACCCCCTTCGCTCGCCCCCTGCTGGAGCTGGCCCTCCACCTCTTGGCCGTTCGGCCGCGGGTCATCCGCCTGGATGCCGGCTACTGGGGGCTCAAGTTAATCGCTTGGATCCACGGGGCGCTCGGCGCTCGCGCCGTGATCCCCTGGAACCCCAAACGCCAGAAGCGGCGGGATGGTTTGCCACCCACGTGGACCGCCGAGGAACTGGGCAAGCGGACCAGTATCGAGCGGTTCTTCGGCCGGGTCTTCGTCTTCTTTCGCCTGCAGCGCCCGCCGGTCTACGGCTGGTCGGCGATCGAGACGCGGGTCGCACGGACCTATGCGGCCGTCTGGGTCATTGCCTTAGTCGCCTGGCAGGTAGGCCATCCCGATCTAATTCGCTCGCCCCGGCGGGTGCTTGCCCATGTGTGGGATGGGCTGGCGGCGTGAAGCGCCCGCACCAGAGGGGATACTGGCGCATATGGAAGCACATTATGACGACGCAGCCAACCTCCAGACCACGGGGATGGCGCCGGCGTTGCAGGCGGCGATCACAGCGCAGTACGCGCTGTCCTTCCAGGTGATTCGTCAGCTGTCTGGCGGTGAGGAATGCGCGATCTGGCTGGTGCGCTCGGAGCAGGGCCTGCTCGTCGTGCGCATGAGCCCGCGGTGGCGCTCGCTGACGCGGCTGGGCTGGGCCCACGCGCTCATGCGGGCTACCCAGCCTTTGCTCCCTGTCGTCATCGCCCCACTCCAGGCGCCCACCGGATCAACGCTCTTTGTCCACCAGGAGCACCCGGTCGCGCTCTTCCCGTATGTGGACGGTCACCACCTGGACCGCGAGGATGCGGCCCAACGGGGGGCCGCCGCGCGGCTCCTCGCCCACTTGCACCGGGCCCTGCTGACCGCCTCGGTGCCTTACGCCCCCTTCGTGCGACACCTCAGAGAGGCTCCCGGTGCGCCATGCAGTGAGGATCCAGCCTCGCTGCGAGATGCCGACTTGGATACTTGGCACGCCGCCCTCGTACGACGACCGGACGCTTTGACTTGCGGCCCGATTCACGGCGATTACTATCGTCGAAACCTGCTGGTGAGTCGCGGCGCGATCAGCGCGCTGCTCGACTGGGACGATGCCCACCATGACTTTCTCATGCAAGAAGTGGCCTGGTCAGCCTGGGGGTTCGCCAAGACCCCTTCGGGAGATGACTGGCATCGTGAGCGTGCCCGCACCTTTGTGCAGGCATATCGCGCTGCCGGCGGGCCGTGCCACGAAGACGAGTATAGCCTGCTGCTGCCTTTCATACGCTGGCGCCTGCGCGAGGAGGTCCGTTACAACCTCGCCGCTGCAGCCGTTGGCGAGCGCTGGGACCCCGAGTAGGTCGACAAAGAAGTGCATGCTTTTCAGCGGTTGCGTGGACACACGTTCGCGATCTAAGCGCGAGACGCTCTTGGGTCCGACCGGCACGCAGTGAGTCCTCGGAACAGGATAGCGCGCCAGAGCAGGCGAGCACAGCATGTCACTGCTGGCAAGCTCGTACCACGAACTGTCCACCAACGCGGTCATGGAGAGTATCGAAACGCTCTCAGTTGAGGCCAAATCGTTCGTCCAGGTAGAGGTGCCGTGCCGTGGCCGGAACCTGGCGAGACAGGCGCTCCAGCTCGCAGCGCAGCAGTGCGCTGCCCACCCGCAGGCGTTCCGATGTGGAGCACAGCTCGAGCAGTCGTTGCTTCTCATCGTAGTCGCACGTCAGACAGGTGCCGATCAGGTAGGAAACTTCATCGGCGTCATTCGGGATCTCGATCTGGCGCGGCTCGTCGTCGACGAGCGAGAGCACGAGCTGGAGATAGGTGGAGAGGGTCTCTCTGGCGCGGTGCAGTGGCGCGGCGAGATCATCCGGCGCTTCGTCGGTGTCGTGGACCGGTTGTACCAGTGCCGTGGTGTATGGCCGGTCATGGCGCAGCGCGGCGATATGGAAGCGGCTCGTGCCCAGAGCGAGCAGGTTGAAACGGCCATCTGGGAGTCGCTCGTAATCCGCGATGCGGGCGAGCGTGCCGACTGGAGCGGGGAGCTCGTGCTCGTGCGTGCCGCCGGCCAGCGCTAGCGCGACGCCGAACGGCGCGCGATCGGCCAAGCAATCGCCGATCATGTGGCGGTACCGCGACTCGAAAATGTGCAACGGCAACGCCATGCCTGGGAAGAGCACGAGGCCCAACGGAAACAGCGGAATCGCTATCAGTTCGTCCGCCATGTTCGTCTCCCGTCCGCCACCCGCCCCCGCGCGAAGCAGCACGCGGGAACGCCGGCTATCCGGAGGCTTTTGGCAGAGTGTATCATGGGTATATTGCGCCGTGCCAACGTGCGTCATCGCAAGGATCAGGAGCAATGCTGATGCGGGATGTTGAGGGCCACACGCAGGCGCAGCGCAGGCTCGCCCAGGCCGCAGCGAGCGGGCAGATTGCTCATGCATATCTCCTCACCGGGCCAGATGGCATCGGCAAGACGACGCTCGCACTGGCGTTCGCGCGCCTGTTGCTTTGCGAGCGGCCAGGCATGCAGTCTGGCGACGCCTGCGGCGACTGCGCGCCGTGCCGCAAGATCGCGCACGGCACCCATCCCGACGTGCGGCAGGTGGAGCTCGAGGAAGGCAAGCGCCTGCTCGGGATTGATGCAATCCGCGAGACCGTGATCCGCCTGGCAAATCTCGCGCCCTCCGAAGGCAGCTGCCGCATCTTCATCCTGCGGACTGTGGAAAGCATGACACCGGCGACCGTCAACGCGCTGCTCAAGACGCTCGAAGAGCCGCCGCCGGGTGTGATCTTCCTGCTCACCAGCGCTGATGTAGAGCACGTCCTGCCGACCGTGCTCTCTCGCTGCCAGATCATCGCGATGCGGGCATTTACGGCCCACGAGATCGCAGCGGCGTTGCAACGCCGGTGGGGCGTCGGCGCTGATGAGGCGCGCGCGCTCGCCGCCGTAGCCAACGGGCGCCTCGGCTGGGCGGTGCGGGCACACGAGCAGCCACAGCTGCGGGAAGCGCAGGCGGACCAGCTCGAGCGCATCAGACGCCTGACAGCAGCGCCGCGCGACGAGCGGATCCGTGCGGCGGGCGCGCTGGCCGCGGACGCCGACTCCGCACGCCAGGCACTCGAGCTATGGATGCAGTGGTGGCGCGATGTGACGCTAGCCGCGAACGGCGCAGCGCATCTGGCAAGCGAGGGCGAGGCCCGCCGCCATGCCGAGCGGCTCGGACACGAATTGGGGCCAGAGGCGGCACGGGCGTTCATGCAAGCGCTCCTTGCGGCACAGGAAGCGCTCGATCAGAATGCCAATCCGCGCCTGACGCTCGAGGTGCTGCTGCTCGACCTGCCAACAGTCTCCACCGGCAACGCGGTGCGCTAGCCCGGCGTGCGCACGGTCGCGCGGACCGGAGCGCCACGGCTGTGGGGTGACGGGATGGCCCGATCCCGACGACGAGCGCGAGCACAGACAGTGCGGGTGTGGGGTGAGGCAATGCGTACAATGCATACAAGAAACCGGAGACGCCCACATTGCGGATGGTCGTCCCCGGCTCAAGGCCATGCTGGCGGCCGCAGAGGCTACTGGACCGTCACCGTGACATTCATATTCGGATGGACGGTACAGGTGATGTCATAGGTGCCAGCGGTGTCGAAGACGATGTCCTTCGACGGGTCGCCGGCGTTGATGGTGAACCCAGGGCCTTTGAGCGCCGTCGGGCCAGTCGCGCTTGTATTGCAGGATTCGTCCTTACCTAGACAAATCACATGCGTGCCGCCGCTGCCGGCCGGATCGACGAAGTGCACGGTGTCGCCGGCCTTCACGGTGATCGCATGGACGACGAAGTTCGTGGCATCCATCGTGACAGTACCCGGAGGAGTGGAGCTGCTATTGCCCACCTGTTTGCCACAGGCACCGACGATGAGCGCGAGCATAAACAGTACGGGAATGAACGCGAACGCAAGCCTCTTCATGTGAGTGCGAGACCCTTTCCTGGACGCTTCTACGATCTATGCGCGCACCAGAATGTCGGCGCGTAACGGCGCAGTGCGAATGGGACGGCATCCGGCTTCTCGCAGAACGCGTACCCGTGATGACTATAGCAAAGGCTTCTGTCGCCAAGCAATCCGGCGTGAACCTGATGCGCATCCTCAGGTATTGTCCTGATGCGACCTGGGCAGCACAGCGAGCACGAGCGGACGGCGCGGCGGCTAGTCGCGCGCGAGACGGTATCCAACACCGGGGATCGTCTGGATAAAGCGGGGGTGTGCGGGATCCGGCTCGATCTTGCGGCGCAGCCGGCGGACGTAGACCCACACGAACTCGACCTCATGCGCATAGCCGGGTCCCCAGACGCGCTCTAGCAACATCTCATGAGTGAGCACTCGGCCGGCGTTCTGCGCCAGCGTGCGCAACAGCTTGAACTCCGTCTTGCTGAGCGCGGCGGGCTTGCCCGCCACTGTAACCGTCCGCTGCTCGAAGTCCACCTCCAGGCCACCTGAGATGAACGTCGCATCAGTTGTGCCGGTTGGGTGCTGCGCCGTCTCCCGGCTACGCAGCGCGCGGCGCATGCGCGCCACCAGCTCCTCGATCGCCAGGGGCTTGCCGAGATAGTCGGCGGCGCCGAGGTCGAGCGCGCGGGCGCATTCGGCGGGGTCGTGCTGGTCCACCAGGATCAGCGTGAGCGCGTCGGTCCATTCGCGCACACGGCGCAGCCTGTGCTCGACCGGTTCCGCTTCGCCGTCGAGGCTGCCGCTCAAGAGCAGTAGGTCAGGCTCTTCGCGCGCGATCAGCCGCTGCGCTTCCTCTAAACCTGCGGCGGCGAACGTCCGAAAGTATTGGGCGTCCAGGTTGGCGCGCAGGTAGCGCAGCAAACGCGGGTCGCGCTCGATGACGAGAACGACTGGGCGGCTGCGTGGAGGGAAGAGATCGTGCTGGGCGTCCGTCTCTTCAGTGGCGACAGGAGCCAGCAATGGTTGAGCGGCCAGCGTACGCGGCACGTGCGCCAGGGTCAATAGCAGCAGTATGCCCGCTCCCGTAGTTGGCGGCTCTGCCCACAGCCGCCCGCCGTGGAGCGCACAGATCGCTTGCGCGACCGGCAGCTCCAGCCCGCCATACATTGCCTCAGCGGGCTGACCAGCAGGGACGAAGAACGGCTCAACCATGCGCGATAGATCGCCCGCCGGCTCGCCGTGGCCGATGTGACGCACGCTGATCATGACATCGTCCGCGCGCGGCAGCAGCTTCACCCGGACGGGGCTGCCCTCTGGTGACACGCGCACCGCGTGGCCAAGGACGAGGTCGAGCGCTTGCTCCACCAGCCGCGCATCCGCGGCGATCTCCGGCACTGTGCCGGGGAGCGCCAGCTCGAAGGAGTGGCTCGGCGCCTGGGCCTGCCAGCGCGGAATGATGCCGATGAGCAGGTCGCCGAGGTCGACACGCGCGACACGCAGCGCCGTCTGTCCCGAGCGCAGCTGCTGGAGCGTTTGCAGTGCCGCGGAGGCCGCGCCCAGCTCGTCGCGGTGTTGCCGCAGGGCGGCGACCACGCGCTGCTGGACGGCGCCGTCCCAGCGCTTGCCTGCGGGACCGTGGGCGGCAAGCTCGGCCAACAGCGCCTCGATCGGGGTTTGAAAGGCGTTCAGCGCCCGCGCGAGCAGCGGCTGGTCGCCCACAGGATCAGCTGATGAGATGGTACCCTGATCCGGTTCCGCACGCTGCACGTCAGCGCCTTCTCTGGCAGGGAGACGCTGACCGGGAACGGATGGGACTGGCACGGAGGAGCTTGAGTGCGCTAGTGTGTTTGTAGTGCGCATGCACGATCATCGCCTTACGACAGCCTGAACGCCGAGCATTGGCAGCGCTACCATGAACTATAGCAAGACCGCGATGCCCATGCAACGTGTCGGGCGGGCCGCAGTATCGAGCCGCAGTGTTCAGGCAACTGTAAGGTGGGGTCGGGCGCCTGCAAGAGTATTGTTCAGGCGCCCACGCTACAATCAAGCGACATATACCCATCTAGCGAAGGGGAGCATATGCGAGCGGTGCAACCAGCGACGACGGTGAGCGCGCCGGCCTGGCGTGCATCACTCGGGGCGTACGTGAACCTGATGAAGCCTCACGTGACCGTGCTGCTGCTCGGCACGACGCTGGCGGCGATGGTGGTGGCGGCGGGCGGCATGCCCGCGCCGTGGCTCACCGTGGCGACGCTGCTGGGAGGGGCGCTGGCCGCCGGTAGCGCGAACGCCCTCAACTGTTACTGGGATCGCGACATCGACCAGGTGATGAGCCGTACCGCGCGGCGCTCGCTGCCCGCGCGGCGCGTGCCAGCGTCACACGCGCTGGTCTTCGGCCTGGGGCTCGGCGCCGTCTCGTTTGCCATTCTCTATCGCTTCGTAAACCTGTTGAGCGCCGTGTTGGCGCTGTCCGCGATTCTGTTCTACGTGCTGGTCTACACGATGTGGCTCAAGCGCACCACGCCGCAGAACATCGTGATTGGCGGCGCGGCCGGTGCGGTGCCGGTGCTGGTGGGTTGGGCCGCCGTGACGAACGGCATCGGGCTGGCGGCGATCTGGATGTTCATGGTGATCTTCCTGTGGACGCCACCGCATTTCTGGGCGCTCTCGCTGCTGCTGAAGAAGGATTACGAGCGCGCGCACGTGCCGATGCTACCCGTCGTCATGGGCGAGCGGGAGACGCACCGGCAAATCGTGCTGTACTCGCTGCTGCTGTTGGCGGCGTCGCTGGTGCTTTTCGCGACGCGTGAGATGGGCTACTTCTATCTGGTCGCGGCGGCCCTGCTGGGCTCGGGCGTGGTTGTGCTCGCCGTGCTGCTGGCGGTGCAAAAGACACTGAGCCGGGCGCGCACGCTGTTTTGGTTCTCCAACTATTACTTGGCGCTGCTCTTTGCGGCGATGGTGATAGACCGCGTAGTGCGCTAGCGTGCGCACGTGGTCGCGGGCGTTGCCGATGGCGGCGCGTAGCGTTACACTTAATGGTTGAGCGCGTGTCGCTCTCATCGCTGTGGCGCCGCTTTGTTGCGGCGCCTGGATGCCGAGGAGGACGAGGAACTGAAGATGCGGTTTCCTACTCGACGGGGCAAGTGGGCAGGCGCGGCCGTCGTCGCCTTGATTGCCTGTGCAGTATTGAGCGCATGCGATCGCTCACCAAGCATCCTGCAGCCGGCGGGGCCCATCGCCGCGACCCAGTCAGGTATTGCCTGGTTGATCTTTGGGCTGTCGGCGTTCATCTTCGTCGCGGTGACGTCCGTGCTGCTCTACTCGATCGTGCGCTTCCGCGCGCGCCCCGGCTCGCCCGATGCCCGGCAGGTGCACGGCAACACCAGCATCGAGATTATCTGGACGGTGCTGCCAACGGCCATTCTGTTCATCATACTCTATGTCACCATCTCGAACATGTTTGCTCTGGCCGAGCCCGTGAACGCCAACCCGCTGGTCGTGCGCGCCGTCGCCCACCAGTGGTGGTGGGAGTTCCAGTATGCCGACAGCGGCGTGGTCTCCGCCGACGAGTTGCATATTCCGGCCGGGCGGGTGGTGCACCTCGAGCTCTTCTCGGACAATGTGATTCATAGCCTGTGGGTACCACAGCTCGGCGGCAAGACAGACGTCATCCCCGGCCACGACAACACGATGTGGCTCAAGGCTGACAACGCCAACATCACCTATCGTGGTGAGTGCACCGAATACTGCGGCACGCAGCACGCCCATATGGACTTCGTGGTCGTGTCGCAGACTCCCACGGACTTTCAAGCCTGGGTAGCCAGCGCGCAAGGCCCAGCCATCGCGCCCGCCAAGGGGACCACGGAGGCGCTCGGCCAGCAGGTCTTCTTGAAGTCTGGGTGTACGTCATGTCACGTGATCGACGGCGTGACCAATGTGCCGGGCGTGAAGATTGGCCCGAACCTGACGCACTTCGGCTCGCGCCAGTTGATCGCCGGCGGTGTGTTGAGCAACACCCCCCAGAATCTCGCCGAGTGGATACGCAATGCGCAGGGGGTGAAAGAGGGCAGCGATATGCCGAGCTTTGGCACCAACACGATCAGCCAGGAGCAGCTCGACCAGCTTGTCACCTACCTGGAAAGCCTGAAATAGCGGAAACTCTGGACACCGCGTGCGGCGCAGTGGAGCAGCCGCGCTAATGACGAACCCTTACTCCCGGTCGCGAGCCTGGGATACAGACTTGGAGGAGCAGCCATGGCAGTTGGGAGTATCGCCACTCGCGGACGTGCAGTGCGGCGATCCTGGACCCAGACCACGGTCGGATCCTGGATCACGACGAGCGATCACAAACGGATTGGCATTCTCTACATCTACACGGGCTTCATCTACTTCCTGCTCGGCGGCCTCGAAGCAGCGCTGATTCGCGCGCAGCTGGCGACGCCGAACGGCAAAGTGCTCAGTCCAGAGCAGTACGATCAGGTCTTCACCATGCATGGGACGACCATGATCTTCCTGTTCGTCATGCCGACGATGGCCGGTTTCGGCAACTATCTCGTGCCGCTGATGATCGGCGCGCGCGACATGGCGTTTCCGCGGCTGAACGCCCTCGGCTACTGGCTGGTGTTCTTCGGCGGCCTGCTCATGTATACCAGCTTCCTGTTCGGCGCGGCGCCGAATGCCGGCTGGTTCAGCTACGCGCCGCTGACGGACGCCAATCCAACATGTCTTGCATCCGGCTTCTCAAGCGTACAGGCGGCGGCGCAGTCTGCCGCGCAGACGGCAGCACAGGGAGGCGCAGGGTGTTTCGGCGCCGGGCCGAACATGGACTTCTGGATCATCGGCGTGAACCTGCTCGGCATCGCCTCGATCGTGGGCTCGCTGAACTTCATCGTGACAATCCTGCGCATGCGCGCACCGGGGCTGACGATCAATCGCATGCCGCTGTTCGTCTGGATGACGATGATCACGGCCTTCCTGCTAGTCTTCGCACTACCCAGCCTGACGGTCGCCAGCTTCTTCCTGCTGTTTGACCGGCACCTCGGCACGCACTTCTATCAAGCTGGGTTCGGCGGCGATCCGCTGCTCTGGCAGCACCTCTTCTGGTCGTTCGGCCACCCGGAGGTGTACGTGCTCATCTTACCCGCCTTCGGCATGATATCGGAGATCTTGCCCGTCTTCTCGGGTAAGCCCATCTTCGGTTACACTTTCGTCGCCTGGTCGGGCGTCGCCATCGGCTTCCTGAGCTTCACGGTGTGGGCGCACCACATGTTCGCGGTGGGGCTGCCCACCATTGCGCAGGCGTTTTTCGCCTCCACCACGACGCTGATCGCCATCCCGACGGCGGTGAAGATCTTTAACTGGGTGGCGACGCTCTACGGGGGGAAGCTGCGCTTTACGACGCCGATGCTCTTCGCCACCGGCTTCATCGCGATGTTCCTGATCGGTGGGCTGAATGGCGCGGCGCTGGGCGTGGTGCCGTTCGACTACCAGGTGACGGACACCTACTTCGTGGTGGCGCACATCCACTACGTGCTCTTCGGCGGCGCGGCGCTGGCCATCTTCGCCGGCGTCTTCTACTGGTTCCCGAAGTTGTCTGGCCGCATGCTGAACGACACGATGGGCAAGATCCAGTTCTGGCTGTTCTTCATTGGGCTGAACCTGACCTTCTTCCCGATGCATATTCTCGGGCTGCTCGGCATGCCGCGCCGCCAGTACACGTATCCGCCGGGCCTCGGCTGGGACGGGCTGAATCTGACGGCCTCTATCGGTGTGCTGTTCCTGATCGTCGGCGTGCTGATTTTCATCGCGAACTGGTTCATCACGATTCGCAAGCCGGCGACGGCGCCCAGCGATCCCTGGGACGGCTTCACCCTGGAATGGGCGACCACCTCGCCGCCGCCGACGGAGAACTTCGTGACGATTCCGGTCGTGCGCAGCCGCCGACCGTATTGGGACACCAAGTATCCGGAGAAGGCGGACTGGCGTGTGCCAGTCCATTAGCAGAGCTGCCGACAGGCAGACAGATGGAGGAGTGGCATGGGCAGCGAGAGCGCACCGGGCCTAAGCCGGCGGGGCATGCTTAGCCTGGCTGGGGTCTCGGTCGCGTCCCTCGCGTTGCTGCTGCTGCTCTTCTCGCGGCTCGTGGCGGCTGGGCACGCGGTGAATCAGGCGCCGTCATCGCCCTTGATCGGGCATCCGGCGCCGGATTTCACCATCGTGACATGGAACGGCGATGCGGGCCAACGCGTCCACCTGGCGGACCTGAAGGGCAAAGCGGTCGTGGTGAACTTCTGGGCCTCCTGGTGCGCGGACTGCTCGGATGAGGCGCGTGTCCTGCAGGCGGCATGGCAGAAGTATCACGCCGACCGCGTGATGTTCGTCGGCATCGCGTACAACGACCAACAGGCGGCTGGGACAACGTTCTTGCAGCAACATGGCGTGCAGTATCCAAGTGGCGCGGAGCAGAACGGCACGGCGTCGGTCGACTACGCAGTGACAGGCGTGCCAGAGACCGTTTTCATAAACGCGCGTGGCATTGTCGTCAGCAAGTCGCTCGGCGCTGTCTCGGACGGCGCGCTCGACCAGGCGGTTCAGGGCCTATTGCGGCAATAGACGGAGCGCATGACGCATGAGCATGAGCGCACAAGTGAGCATAGGAGGAGCGCTGGCGATGTTCGTCGCCGGCGTGCTGTCCTTCTTTTCGCCTTGTGTCGCCCCGCTGGTGCCCGGCTACATCGGCTACCTATCCGGCTCGGTGATAGCCGCGGGCGAGACTGACAAAGTGGAGCGGGCGTCGAGTCGCAACG
>Ga0209647_1001880_pt1 | contig 17418 bp, 11 predicted proteins | sample GraSoi_2013_60cm_FD_185827 | JGI IMG/M metagenome (GOLD analysis project Ga0209647, IMG submission 185827) | Grasslands soil microbial communities from the Angelo Coastal Reserve, California, USA - Sample 9_17_2013_60cm (SPAdes) (version 2) | ecosystem: Environmental > Terrestrial > Soil >...
GGACGCGGGCGGGGTCTCCCCGCCGGCGCGGTTCATGCCCGGCAGCCACCATCGTCCGGCAAGTTTCGGGCGGGCGGGATCCGAAACGTCGATAATTGCCAACGCGTGGTCGATGAATCCTTCGAAATGGACGGAGACATAGGCGTAGCGCCCGCCGACCCACCAGATGCGATGCGCGCCGAAACCGGGCATCGTGAGGAACGAGATTTCACGCGGGTTCGCCGGTTCTGACACATCGAAAACGCGCAGTCCGGCCGCGAACGGTTGTTCGCTTTGTACTGAGTCGATCAGCGATTTCGCGTAATAATCCTGCTGAGTTGCATATTGCTGCATGGCCCAGATGTTCGGGCCGTTCACGGCGAGCAGGATGTCGCCATGGATTTGCAGATGGTGCGATCGGGTGTTCTTCGGTGCGGCGACAAACGCCACGGTTTTTGGGTTGAGCGGGTCACGCACATCCACGACCGAATAGCCGTCGCTGAACATGTGACCGATAAATGCGTGCCCCTTGTGCAGGATAACCTGCACACCGTCGGGCCGGCCGCCTTGGTCGTTACGCGCCAGAAGTCTGACGTTCTTGGCGGACGCTGCGGTACTCATCTGCTGACCGGCACAATTACAGCGGTATTCATCTGCTAACCGACACAATTACATATGTATCGATGGATGCGTCGAGGCCCGGCCGGCATTTCGCCGGGCCGGGCCTCGATTGCGAGCGGTGTTGCTTACGTTGTCTTCGTAACGGGTTTGTTCATCATCGTCATAACGAGGCCGACAATGATCAGCAGAGCCCCGATCCAGGTCAGATAAGGCCGGAATGCAAATTTTCCTGCCGCTTGGGCCACGGCGACCAGTGCTTCGCAGCGCGGTGACGTATACAAGATGCAAGGCAAGGTGTTCACGATTTCCTTCGCAGCAAGGTAAAAATACAGCCACCAGCTCAAGGACACGAGCACGACGACCGCCCCGCCGAATTTCATCCAGAATGCATTGTCTGCATCCACCACCTTGCGGGTGGGCGGTGCAATTTCGTCGAGGCCCAGCTGGTTTGCCTCCGGTCCGAGCTGTGTCACGGACACAGCGGCAATGAGCAGAAGGACAGCAAGGCAAGCAAAGACCGTCGTGAGGCCGTAGGTCTGCTGGATCAAGAGTATCGATGGGACGATGAACGCGGTAGCGAGACGCCCCACGCCCGCCGCCCAGCCGAACCCGGAAGCGCGTGCGTTTGTGGGAAACACCTCCGAGGCGAAGATTTGCATCGAGTTTCCGGCGACCTGAACGAAAAAGATCATGATGAAGCCGGCGACCAGAAGATAAGTGTCGCTTGTCGCATTGGCAAACACGATCGCCATGATGCCCGCGCAGACGAACGCGGCGACCGACGTCTTCTTACGCCCGAACTTGTCGAGCGCGTACATCATGAACAGGCTCGCGCACGGTACCGCCAGCGTCATGCCGAAGGTGTAAGTGAGCGATTTGGTAATTGTGAATCCCTTCTCGGTCATGATGTTAGGCAGCCAGGTTCCTAGACCGATGGCTGTGCCAAAAAACGCTGAGAAGCAGATCATGCCGGCGACGACGCGCGTCGGAAACATTTTGAACACGACGGCGAAGGGATCGCTCTTGTTGTCGCTTGCGACAGTCGTTGCAAGCTGCTCTTTCGGCCCAGCAATTCCCAGGCGAGCTAACACATCGAGTGCCTCTTTGCCGCGACCATGCGTCGCCAAATAACGCGGCGACTCCGGCAGCGCAAAGCGGAACACCCAAACAATAAGCGCGCCGATCCCGATGACGATCCACACGCCGCGCCAGCCGATCTGATCGCGGAAGAAGAGCGTGAACAGGGAGGCGATTGGCCATACGCAGGCGCCGCCGATGAAGTGAACGATCGCAAGGATTCGCCCACGGATTGCCTTTGGCGCATATTCGCCAGCATAGGCAAAGGCGAGCGGTTGTTCGCCGCCGAGGCCAAGCCCGGCGATGAAACGGCACACCATGAGCCAAAACACGCTCGGCGCCAGCGCTCCAAGGATCGTGAACACGCCGAACACCAGCAGGTTGAACTGGTAGACCGTCTTGCGGCCCCAGCGGTCGCTGAATTCGCCTTGTCCTGCTGCGCCGATAAACATGCCGAACACGGTTGCGGCGCCGACGAAGGCAAGCTCGGGTCCGGTTCCAAATTTTGTTGCCAGCATGTCCGGGATCAGTGATCCCAGGACGATCAGATCGATGACGTCGAAGAAATACCCGGCGGCGATCAGCGCAACCACCTTCACGTGGAGCGGTGATATCTTTGCGTCGTCCAGTGCGTTGCCGACGAATCCCTCAATGGTCTGAGCCACGGCGTTTGCCTCCCTATGCCAGTTTCTATTTGGTGTTTGACCAGCACCCGACGTTAAGATGAGCCACAAATCGGTTATTGGCCAGTCCAATTGCGCACGCTGTGTCCGGCACACGACTGGGTTACCGCACTGCAGTTTCGACCGGTGAAAACTGGATGCTTAGGACGGGCCTTAGGATTTGAACGTCGTGTCCCGCCGTTTGTCTTCGATCGGACTAGGAAATTAAGCCGTACCTCGCTCGTATCGTTACGGAACTTCGCCAGCCTCTTTTTTGTCCACTGTTGCGCCGCGGTCATAGGGACGGTGCCAATGACTCCATATGGTGGGTTCGAGCGGGCGTGGGGACGCTTGGCTTGGAGCGGTCGCTAGTCAGGCAGAAAGCCACACCTGCAGCGGCAGCGACCGCTTCGTCGTACCGCAACAATAGAGATCTCCATCCCTTGTCGGAACGACAAATCCGACAAGTCGATACACGTGTGAATGCCGGGCAAGACACAAACTGCACACGGGGAGTTCGATGAGAATATTTTTTCCAATAGCGGCCTTCTCGCTGGTTGCATTTTTGTGCCCGGCCGCCGTTGCCGAAACGTCAGAAGAGCGGCAGGCGTGCATAGGCGATGCGTTCAGGGTGTGCTGGGCCGCTATTCCAAATCGCGACGACGTCCTCCATTGCCTGCTGACGAATAAGAGCCGCATCAGCGACGATTGTCGCGCCGTTTTGGACAGCCATGCGCGTTCGCATTCGCATCGGATCACACGGTCGAAACGCGCCATGCGCTCGGAGTAAGTTCAGTGTGGCGCCGCGTGCCGAGGCGCTGAGTTAGATCCAATGCGGCGTGGTTCTGGCTATCCGCGAGCCAGAACTAAAAGTGCCAATACATCTCAATGAGTTAGAAATGGCTGGGGAACTAGGATTCGAACCTAGATTCTCGGAGTCAGAGTCCGATGTTCTACCGTTGAACTATTCCCCAATGGGATTTGCAGGAGCCGTGCCCGCCGCCATCAAGTTGGCCCCTGACATGCGGCAATTCAGCTGATTTGACAAGTCCGTAGGCAGGATGGCGCTGTTTATCCGGTTCGCCTTGACCGCGTCGCAACCGTGATAATGGCAATCAGACTGAAAGCCGCCACGGCGACAAAGACCAGACGCGGGTTGCCATGATCCATGATCGCGCCGAAAATCAGTGGCGAAATAATACCGCCGATATTGAAGCCAGTGGTGACAAAGCCGAAAACTTTCCCGAATGAACCGGGCGGAGTGACTTCGCGCACAATCATATCGCGCGATGGCATGATGATGCCCGAGAAGAGACCGCTCAACGACATAACCGCGATCAGCGCCAGTGCGCCGAAGTCAAACTGGGCGATCAAGCCGGTAAATAATGCGATTGCGGCGAGGCCAACAGCCGCCACGCCGCCGTGACGCGTGGTGCGGCCGACCAGCACGCCACCAATCAGGACACCGATCGCCGACCACAGCAGGTTGCCCGATAGCGCCGCATTGGCAGTTGCGACTGGCGTGTCATAGAGCGCCCCAAGTGCCACCACGGAGTAGTTGTAAAGCCCGCCACTCATCATCGCGAGCAGGACGAAAAAAACGAGATTGAGCAGGATCGGCGCCGACAACAGCAGCCGCCAGCTGGCGACATCCTTGTCCGAAGAGCGGCGCGGTACCGCCACGGTGGTCTGCGCGCTGTTTTGGTCGCGGATTGCAAGAAGAATTGCAGCCACCACGAAGCCGAATACGCCGGCGCCGATAAACGCGCCGCGCCATCCCCATATACTTTGCATCATCAGCAGCGTGATGGGTGCGGCGGCCGAGCCGGCCATGCCCGCGAAGGTATGGAATGAAAATGCCTGCCCGATACGGTCGGACGGCACATGATGCGATAGCAGCGCGTAGTCGGCCGGGTGGTAGACCGTGTTGCCGACGCCGGCGACCGCAAACATTGCAACCATAACCCAGAAGGAATCGATGAGACCGACGATGATAAAAGCGCTGGCGCCGATTGCGAGGCCGGCGATGAGCAGGGCGCGCGCGCCCAAGCGATCGACCAGGAACCCGGCCGGTGTCTGGAGCACCGCCGTGACAATGTTGAATGCGGCGAACGCAAAACCAATCTGAGTATAACTGACGCCATACTCCGCACGCACGAACGGCAACAATGGAGCCAAAAGAATAATGTAGTAGTGCGACACAAAGTGTGCCGCACACACTGCGCCGACAACCCGGATATATGGCGCTCGGTGGGCGCTGAGGATTTCGGCTACTTGCGTCATGCTTGAAAATACCGCGGCAAAGGGACGGGACTATTACCCGACAGACCGCTTCACTCCAATGCGTTTCCAGCGGGTTCCCTATGTCGGTGGGGTATGTGGGTCCAGTTCTTAAAACGGCATAAAAAAAACCCGGTACAAGCGTCTGTGAAGTGCGCCGGCCATCTGTGGTGTTAGTCTTTTGCGACCAAATGGGTGGCAACTGATGTGTTGCCACTCCGGAAAGCAAGAGCGAGGGCTCCATGATTGCACTGACAGTGAACGGAAAGGCGTATTCGCTCGATATTGAGGCTGAAACGCCATTGCTCTGGGTCATCCGCGACGAACTCGGAATGACCGGCACAAAGTTTGGGTGCGGCATCGCACAATGCGGAGCCTGCACCGTGCATGTGGACGGAGAGGCGGTCCGCTCGTGCGGGATCCAGGTCGGCGATGTGGCCAACAAGAACATCACTACGATCGAAGGTCTATCCGCCGACGCAAGGCATCCTGTCCAGCAGGCCTGGCTTGCCGAGGACGTACCACAATGCGGTTACTGTCAATCCGGGCAGATCATGGCAGCGGTGGCGTTCCTGAAGGAACATCCGCAGCCGACCGACGCCGATATCGATGCCAACCTGACCAACATCTGTCGCTGCGGGACCTACGTCCGAATCCGCAGTGCGATTCATCGCGCAGCCACGCTGATGAAGACGTTAGCGGGAGACGAGCCATGAACCATATTGCATACACCGCCATCACCCGCCGCCATTTCGTTGTTTCGTCGGCCTCGGCCGCGGGCGGCCTGGCCATCAGCGTCGCGTTTCCAGGTCTTGCCGATGCCGCCAGCATCGGCCCGCAGGCATGGGGTTCCGCGAGCGTTCCGAACGAGATCAATGCTTTCCTCGCGATCGACCCTGACGGAACCATCCTGATCCGCTCGCCGCATCAGGAAATGGGGCAGGGCGCGATCACTGCGCTGCCGATGATTGTTGCCGAAGAACTTGAATGCGATTGGTCGAAAGTGAAGGTCGAGCACGCCTCGGCAGCACGCAACCTCCGGGAAAAGGATGTCTACGGTGACATGGTGACGGCCGGAAGCCGCGGGGTCCGCATGTCGTGGCAAATGCTCTTGCAAGCCGGCGCAAGTGCACGCGAGCGTTTGATTGCTGCCGCGGCACAGCGCTGGAACGTGCCGGCGTCCGAATGCGAAGCGACCAATAGCAAGATCTTGCACAAAGCCTCCGGCCGCAGTCTGGACTACGGTGCGCTGGCAGCAGATGCCGCCAAGATTAAGCTCGACAAGGAACCGGCGACCCGGACGCCGGATCAATTCAAATTTATTGGCAAGCCGGTTGCTCGCCTCGATACGCCGCTCAAGATAAACGGCTCCGCCAAGTTCGCGATCGACACGCGAATTCCGGACATGGTCTATGCGGCAATTGCCGCATGTCCCGTGTTCGGCGGCAAGCTCAAGAGTGTGGATGAGTCCCCGGCAAAAGGCCGCCGCGGTGTGTTGCAGGTGGTCAAACTCGACAATGCGGTCGCGGTCGTCGCCGATCGCTTCTGGCGCGCGAAAGAAGCGCTCGCTTTGCTCAAACCCGAATGGGATGTCGGCGAGGCCGGTTCAACCGACACCGCGCAATTCGCCAAACTTTATCGTGACACCCTCGACGGTCCGATGGTGATTGCGCGCAATGACGGCAATGTCGATGACGTCTTTGCAAAAGGCGGCAAGATCGTTGAGGCGGTTTACGAAGCGCCTCATCTCGCTCATGCCACGATGGAGCCGCTCAATGCGACGGTGAATTTGCAGGCCGGTCAGCTTGATGTCTGGCTCGGCTCGCAATCGCCTATGGGGTCGCTCCAGCAAGCGGTCGCCGCGTCCGGTCTAAAACCGGAGCAAATCGTGATTCACAATTGCTTCCTCGGTGGCGGATTCGGGCGCCGCACTGTCAACGATGAAATGCGGCAGGCCATTTTGGTTGCCAAGCAAGTCGGGAAGCCTGTGAAACTCGTGTGGACACGCGAAGAAGACATGACGCAAGACCGCTACCGTCCGCAGGCTGCGGTACGGCTAAAAACTGCGCTGGACTCAGATGGCATGCCTGTCGCTTTCGACGCGAAGATTGCCGTCGGTTCGATTCTGCGCTCGGTCGGAGGCCGAGCGACACAAGGCGGACTCGAGAATCAAGCGATCGAGGGCATTGCCAACACGAACTACAAAATCCCGAACGTGCGCGTCGGCGCCATGCTCAAGAACACGCACGTGCCCGTGATGTTCTGGCGCTCCGTCGGTTCGTCGCAGAACGCCTTCTTCATGGAGAGCTATATCGACGAATTGGCGCACGCCTCGGGCCAGGATGCTTATAAATTCCGTCGCGCTCTGCTGGCGCACCGAAAGGATTTTCTTGGCGTTCTCGACGTGCTTGCGGAGAAAGGCGATTGGGGCAAGCCGCTTCCTGTCGGCCGCGGCCGCGGTATTGCTATCCACGAGTGTTACAACACCATTCTCGGCCAACTGGCTGAGGTGACCGTCAGCCCGAAGGGTGAAGTCCGTGTTGACCGTGTTGTTGCCGCCGTTGATTGCGGTCACGTGGTCAATCCATCGATCGTCGAGGCGCAAATCCAGAGCGGCGTGATCTACGGGCTTTCCGCTGCTCTCTATGGTGAGATCACCATCAAGGATGGGCGCGTCGAGCAGAACAATTTCGACAGCTACGAAGTCGTGCGTCTTGCCGACACGCCGAAGATCGAAGTCTATTTCGCGCTCTCCGGTGGCAAGAAATGGGGCGGGATCGGCGAACCCGGCACGGCGGCGACGGCGCCTGCGGTGGCCAACGCGGTGTTTGCGGCGACCGGTACCCGCGTGCGTTCAATGCCGCTCAAAAACGTGAAGCTGCCCGGGCCAGCCTGATTGCTGTCGGTACACATTCACAAGGCCGCCGGAAACGGCGGCCTTGTTGCGTTTTAGGATGCTTGTTTGGCCCTGGCGTCCTGGATGGCTTGCCAGATTCGCGACGGCGTCATCGGCATTTCCAGATGCCGAATGCCAAAGTCCGATAGCGCGTCAATGACCGCGTTGGCGACGGATGGCAGTCCGCCTGACGTCCCGGCTTCGCCACACCCTTTGGCGCCGAGCGGATTGCTCTTTGTGGGCACAGGATGGCTTGCGACATTGATCATGGGAGCGTTGTGCGCACGCGGCATGGCGTAGTCCATAAATGAACCAGTTACGAGCTGACCGTCGGTGTCGTAGATCGCCTGCTCCAGCAGGACCTGCCCAAGACCTTGCATCACGCCGCCTTGAATCTGTCCTTCGACCAGAAGCGGGTTGACGATCGTGCCGAGATCGTTGACTGCCGAATAATTCACGACTTGCGTCGCCCCTGTTTCCGGGTCGATCTCCACCTCGGCGATGTGGCAGCCGTTGGGGAAGGCGGAGGGAACAGGGTCCTTCACCACATGATCGACATCGAGTGAATTCGGCACACCCTCAGGCAATTTGAGGCCGCTACGCAGCCGAGTAGCCAGCTCCAGCAGCCCGATCGAGCGGTCGGTGCCGGCAATAACGAAACGGCCCGCTTTGAATTCTATGTCGTTTGCTGAGGCTTCCAGGACGTGCGACGCAATTTGCTTGCCGCGGTCAATTACGATTGCGGCGGATTCGGTCAACGCTGCACCGACGAACATCACCGAGCGGGAGCCGCCGCTGCCGCCGCCGAAGGCCATGCGGTCGCTGTCGCCCTCGATCATGTGGATGCGATCGAACGGTACGCCGAGCAGATCGGTGAGTATCTGTGCGTAAGCAGTGGCATGGCCCATTCCAAAATCAAGCGTGCCGGCGATGATCGTAACCGTGCCGTCGGGCTCGAAATGAATGGCACCGAGTTCCTTGCCGGGCGCAGCAGTCACTTCGAGATAGCAGCCAACGCCAAAGCCGCGCAGAAATCCTCGCTTCTTGCTCTCACGTTTGCGTTTCTTGAAGCCGGCATAGTCGGCTGCTTCCAGCGCGTGCTTGAGCACGCCGAGAAAGTCGCCGCAATCATAGGTCATGTCCGAAGCCGCTTTGAACGGGAGATCGCTTTTGCGGATCATGTTGCGTTTGCGTAAATCGATGCGATCGATACCGAGCTCGCTTGCAGCGACGTCAAGGGCGCGCTCGACGTAGTAGTTGCCCTCGGGCCGGCCGGCACCGCGATAGGCGGATACAAAGGTCGTGTTGGTGAAAACGCATTTGGTCGCGACCTCGATCAACGGGGTGCGGTAAATGCTGGCAATATTTTTGACCTGGTTGCCGGTCGGCAGCAGTGGTCCGAATTGGGCAAGGTAACCACCCATATCGCCGTAGCCGGTGAGTCGGAGCGCCAGAATGTGTGCGTTCTCGACGAAAGCAATCTCGACCACCATGTCCTGCGCGCGGCCATGATGATCCGATACGAAACTGCCGGATCGTTCATCGGTCCATTTCACAGGGCGTCCCAACATACGGGCACCGTGCAGCAGGCAGACATATTCCGGATAAACTGCAGCCTTCATGCCAAACGAGCCGCCGACTTGACCCGTCACTACACGCACCTTGTCGGCGGGTGCGTTGAGAATATCCATCAGCGACGTCTTCATGCCGTGGACACCCTGACTTGAAGAATACAGCGTCCACTTCGCAGTCGCCGCGTCGTACTCACCGATCGCCGCGCGCGGCTCCATGGCGTTGACCACCATCCGCTGATTGGATGTCTCCAGTCGGGTGACGTGCTTTGCCTTCGCAAAAGCATCGGCGACTTTGGAGGCGTCGCCGTAGTGGTAGTCGAGCGCGATATTGTTCGGGACATTATCGAATACGAGCGGTGCGCCGGGTTTCACCGCGTCAGCGGGCTTGAGCACGGGGGAAAGCGGCTCGATGTCGAGGACAACCGCCTCGGCGCCGTCCTTGGCCTGTGCGGCCGTTTTCGCGATCACGCATGCAACCGGGTCGCCCACGAAACGAACTTTGTCGGCAGCGAGCGCGGGCCGTGGTGTGTAACGAATTGGCGATCCGTCCCGGCTCTTGAGCGGCATATTGCATTTGAGCGGTCCATAGGCGGACAAGTCCGCAGCGGTGTAGACCGCGAGCACGCCCGGCATCGCTTTGGCGGCGGTCGCATCGATGGAGCGGATGGTGCCGTGGGCATCGCGGCTGCGCACCATCACCGCGTAAACCTGGCCCGGCCGGCTCACATCGTCCGTATAGCAACCATCGCCGCGCACCAGCTTGGGGTCTTCGCTACGGCGTACCGGCTGACCGACGCCAAATTTTGTAAGCGACAATGCGGTTTCGGTGGTTCGGTCATCCATGGCGGAGCAGGGGTCCTACGGCCAGCGTGATGTCAGATAAAGCAGCCGGCCTGCTTCCACAAGAATAGCTTTCGGGACTGAGGGTTGCGCAAGGCACAGGCGCTGTTACACTTTTCATGATCGAAGGAATATGGCCGCAACTGCGAGGCGCCGGAGAGGCGGCGTTGCAGAGCGGCAGGAAGGTTTAGAGAGCATGAGCGGCGAGGCCGGGGACATCCCGGGCCTCGACCCCGCTATTAATCGAGTGCCGCCGCAGCGGCCTCGGTGGGGTCGGCGGTCGCCTGGACGGCCCGAAACCGGCTCCGGCAATGACCGGGGTGGCGCGACCTATGCTGCGCTTGATCTCGGGACTAACAATTGTCGTTTGCTGGTGGCGCGCCCGTCGGGCGATGGCTTCCGTGTCGTGGATGCGTTTTCGCGCATCGTGCGATTGGGTGAGGGCGTTTCACTGTCGGGCCGCCTCAGTGAAGCGGCTATTACGCGCGCCATCGCTGCGTTGGCGATCTGCCGCAACAAAATGAAGAACAAAGGCGTCACCCGAACGCGCCTCATTGCGACCGAAGCCTGCCGGGCGGCGACAAACGGGTTGGAGTTCCTCGCTCGGGTTACCGCCGAGTTAGGCCTCGAGCTCGAGGTGATCGATCGCGAGACCGAAGCGTGCCTCGCCGCGACTGGCTGCACACCGCTCATTGATCCCGAAGCGGAGGGTGCCGTCCTGTTCGATATTGGTGGCGGCTCGTCCGAGCTTGTACGCCTTACCCGATCGCAGAAGAGCAACGGCGGTCCGCCGTTGCCCCAGATCCGTGGCTGGATTTCGGTGCCGCACGGCGTGGTGACGCTGGCAGAACGCTATGGCGGCATCACCGTTACGCGCGAGAGCTACGAGGCGATGGTGGCCGATGTCGCGGCCCTGATCGCGCCCTTCGTCCGCGAACATGGCAGAGATGGCACCACCGGCATTCACATGCTGGGGACATCCGGCACGGTGACGACGATCGCCGGCGTTCATCTCAACCTCAGGCGTTATGACCGCAATCGGGTGGACGGTTGTTGGATGAGTGCGGACGAAATCAACTCGGTCGTCGAACGGCTTTTGGCCATGAGCTACGACGACCGGGTGGCGAGCCCGTGCATTGGCGCCGAGCGCGCCGATCTTGTGCTCGCCGGCTGCGCAATACTTGAGGCGATCAGACGCGCCTTCCCGTGTCCGCGTTTGCGCGTCGCCGATCGCGGCCTGCGCGAAGGCATGCTGGTGCAAATGATGCGCGACGATGGCGCCTGGGGTGGCGGCAACCAGGCGACGGCATCGTGACCGCGCGGAGCAAGAGTGCGGGCTCGCGCCAAAAGGTTCGCGTTCGTAGCAAGAATCGCTCGTTATCCTCCAAGCTATGGCTCGAGCGCCAACTCAACGATCCCTATGTCGCGCGCGCCAAGCGCGAGGGCATGCGCTCGCGAGCCGCCTACAAGCTCATGGAGATCGACGACAAAACGCAGTTTTTGAAAAAGGGCGCGCGCATCGTCGACCTTGGCGCGGCCCCCGGCGGCTGGAGCCAGGTCGCCGCCAAACGGGTCGGCTCGCCTGAGCAGGGCCGGGTGGTTGCGATCGACATTTTGGCGATGGAATCAGTGCCGGGCGTCGATTTCCTCAAGCTCGACTTCCTCGATCACGCCGCGCCCGACACGCTCAAGGAGATGATCGGCGGTCCCGCCAACGTCGTCCTTTCGGATATGGCGGCTAACGCCACCGGGCATGGCAAGACGGACCATCTGAAAATCGTGGCGCTCGTGGAAGCAGGCGCGGCATTTGCGCGCGAAGTCCTTGCGCCCGGCGGCACGTTCCTCGCCAAGGTTCTTCAAGGCGGCACAGAAGGCGCGCTGCTCGCCTCACTCAAGCGAGACTATAAGAGTGTGAAACATATAAAGCCGGCAGCAAGCCGCGCGGATTCGGCCGAACTCTATCTGCTCGCGACGGGCTTTCGAGGTACAGGCGGCGCTCAAACCTAGCCGGCGCGCTGATCCGAGGTTTCCACTGGCGTGGGAAGGCGGTCGGCCATTTCCGCGCCTGCCTCCGGCGATAAGCGGGCAAAGATAAACACGGAGAATGCTGAAATCGCCGCCACCGCCAAAAATGCCGGCGGAAAGTCGGCGGCTTGCAAAGCGCCGCCCCCTTTGAAATGGACGGTCAACTCCACGGCCATAGCACCGATCGCAACACCTGATGACACCGCCAGCTGCTGGCCGACACTGACAAGTGCGGTTGCCCGGCCAATCCGGCGCGGGTCAACGTCGGCGTAGGCGATAGTGTTAATGCTGGTGAATTGCAGTGAGCGAAAGAAACCGCCGACGAGCAGCAGGATCACCATCAGTACAATCGGCGTCGTAGCGGTAAACCCGGCGCAGACTGCGAGGAAGGCCGCGCTGATGATCGAGTTAATGACCAGGATGTTTCGGAAGCCGAAGCGGCGGAGAATGGTTGCCGTCGCCCATTTCATCCCCATCGCGCCAAGTGCGGTCGCAAAAGTGATCATGCCCGATTGGAAGGGCGTCATGCCGAAGCCGATCTGCAGCATGAGCGGCAACAGAAATGGAAGAGCACCGAGTCCAAGACGAAAGATAAACCCGCCGACGACACTTGCGAAAAATGTCGGCAGCCGAAACAGCGAAAGGTCGAGCGCGGGATTCTCGGTGCGCCGCGCATGGGCGAGATAAGCAGTGATGAAACAGGCACCGCCAAATACCAAGGCGACAACGATGGTCCAGGGCAAGAAGTTAAGTCCGAGTACCGAAAGCCCGAAAGCCATGCCGCCAATGCCAAGGCCGGCAAGCACCATACCGACAATGTCGAAGCGTTCGTGATCTTCGGCGCGGACATCGGGAATGTAGCGTGTGGCGAGTGCAATGCCGAGCAAGCCTATGGGTACGTTGATGATGAAAATCCAGTGCCATGTGGCGTAGGTCGTGATGAACCCGCCGACCGGTGGCCCCAGCACCGGCCCGATCAGCGCCGGTGTGGTGACCCAGGCCATGGCGCCGACAAGTTCGCGTTTGCTGATGGTGCGCACCAAGACCATGCGTCCGACTGGGGTCATCATCGCGCCGCCCATGCCCTGCACGATGCGCGCGATGACGAAGTCGGTTAAGGAACCTGATAGTGCGCAGCCGATCGAGCCGAGTACGAACACAGCGATTGCCGCGCGGAACACGGTGCGCGCGCCGAAGCGGTCGGCGGTCCAGCCGCTGGCTGGAATGAAGATCGCCAGCGACAGCAGGTAGGACGTAACGGCGAGCTTGAGTGCCAGGGGATTGGTGCCGATGTCGGTTGCGATTGCCGGCAGCGAGGTGGCAATCACCGTCGAATCCATGTTTTCCATGAAAAGAGCGACCGCAATAATCAGCGGGATTATGCGGTCAGGCGGCATGGAAAATCCGGCGGGGCATGGGCGTCATTGAGACAGGCGTCTTGAAGCGTAAAGCGGTGGCGGAAGGAAGGCTCCTTCACGTTTACGAGTTCATAACAGCCATCTGTGATTGCCCTAGGAATCGGAGCCATCCCGTGCTATCGACCCACGCCAACCCAAAAGCGGGCCGTGACGCAAGGCGAGGAACCCCTCGCAACGGGCTTTTTTAACCCCTTGCTGACCGGTCTGGTGCCTTTTCGGGCGAGACGGAGTTGGCGATGGCCGGAAAAAACAACGCAAGCCCGCGCGAGGGGCTCACTTTCGACGACGTGCTCATCAGGCCTGGTCTGTCTGAGACGCTGCCCGCCGACGTCGATATTCGATCGCGCATAACCAAGTCCATCCTGGTGAACATCCCGATCATCGCCTCCGCCATGGATACGGTGACCGAGGCACAGATGGCGATCGCTATGGCGCAGGCCGGCGGGATCGGCGTGCTCCACCGCAATATGGAGCCGGATGAGCAAGCGGCGCAGGTCCGCCAGGTCAAGAAATTCGAATCCGGAATGGTGGTGAACCCGCTCACGATTGAACCCGACGCGACGCTTCAGCAAGCGCTCGACCTGATGAGGGACAATCATATTTCCGGCATTCCGGTGGTTGAACGCGCAGGCAATGCGCAACCGGGCAAGCTGGTTGGAATTCTGACCAACCGCGACGTGCGCTTTGCGACGGATCCGCGCCAGAAAATTTCCGAACTGATGACGAAGAAGCTCATCACTGTGCGCGAGGGCGTGAGTCAAGACGAAGCCAAGCGCATGCTCCATCAGCACCGCATCGAAAAGCTCCTGGTCGTGGATGCGCAGTACCGCTGCGTCGGCCTGATCACGGTCAAGGACATTGAGAAGGCCGTCGCCAATCCTAATGCCTGCAAAGATGAGCAGGGGCGCCTGCGCGTCGCTGCCGCCACTACGGTCGGCGACAAGGGTTTCGCCCGCACCGAGGCACTCATCGCGGCCGGCGTCGACCTTGTCGTGGTCGATACGGCACACGGCCATTCCAGATATGTGCTGGACGCGGTTACGCGCATCAAGCGCCAGTCGAACAAGGTTCAGGTGGTGGCGGGCAATATTGCCACTGCCGACGGCGCCAAGGCGCTGATCGATTGCGGCGCCGACGCCATCAAGGTCGGCATCGGCCCGGGCTCGATTTGCACGACGCGGATCGTGGCCGGCGTCGGCGTGCCGCAGCTCACGGCCATCATGGATTGTGTTGAAGCCGCGAAGGCGAGTGGCACGCCGGTGATCGCCGATGGCGGCATTAAATATTCCGGCGACCTGGCGAAAGCGATCTCGGCCGGCGCCGATTGCGCGATGGTCGGCTCGCTGCTCGCCGGCACTGATGAGACGCCGGGTGAGGTGTTCCTGTATCAAGGCCGCTCCTACAAGACCTATCGCGGCATGGGCTCGGTTGGCGCGATGTCGCGTGGCTCGGCCGATCGCTATTTCCAGCAGGACATCAAGGATACGCTCAAGCTGGTGCCGGAAGGCGTCGAGGGCCAGGTCCCTTACAAGGGCTCAGCGGCGACCGTTTTGCACCAGCTTACAGGCGGCCTGCGCGCGGCCATGGGGTATGTGGGAGCAAAGAACCTCGACGAGCTGCACGCTAAGGCGGAATTCGTACGAATCACCGGTGCAGGCCTTCGCGAAAGCCACGTGCACGACGTGACTATCACCCGGGAAAGTCCGAACTATCCGAGCCGTGTGTAGTTGTATTTGCTCGGCCGAGGATCGGGGCTGTCCATGTCAATTCAGTTTGTGCTTTTGCCGTTGTTTGTTGAGGTTTTGCTCACTTTCGGCGTCATGTTCGGCATGATGTATCACCGCACGTCGACGCTTCAGCGCGGCGAAACCCGCCTCCAGGACATCAGTTTGCGCGAGCCGAATTGGCCCGTGCGTGCGACGCAATTCGCCTATTCATTCTCCAATCAATTCGAGCTGCCGGTGCTTTTCTATGTGCTGACAATTCTTGTCATCATTACTCATCATGCCGATCTGCTTTTCGTTCTTCTCGCCTGGATTTTCGTACTGATGCGCGTATTTCAGGCCGTGGTTCACGTCACCAACAACAATGTTCGTCGCCGCGGCGCATTCTATGGTGTCGGCGCACTTATACTGTTCATCATGTGGGTGATTTACATCGTGCGTATCATGCTAGCGCTTCCATGACGCCAGCGGCACGCCTCGCTTCCGCCATCGAAATTTTCGCCGCAATCGAGAGCGAACGCCGTCCGGCCGCCGATGCGTTAAAGGCGTGGGGCCTCACGCATCGTTTTGCCGGCTCCGGCGACCGCGCGGCTATTGCGGGTCTGGTTTACGACGCGCTGCGGCGGCGTACGTCGAGCGCGTACGTCATGGGCGCCGACACGCCGCGCGCAATTCTGTTGGGCATGCTCAAGCGCGAACGAGGATTGGACGTCGAAGCGGTCGCCAAGCTTGCCGATGGCTCGCAATACGCTCCTGAAGCGCTCAGTGCGGGCGAGCGTCAACGCCTGGCGGGCGCGGATATCAGCGGCGCACCGCCACACGTTGCGGGCGATTATCCGGAATGGCTCGAGCCACACTTCTCGCGCGCTTTCGGCGACGCACGCGCGGAGGAGGGGGCAGCGCTTGCGTCACGTGCGCCACTCGACCTGCGGGTGAATGCGCTGAAAGCCGAGCGCGATGCTGTGGCCGCCATGCTGTCGGACGTGAAGCCTGAGGCAACGCGCTGGTCGCCTTGGGGGCTTCGCATTCGTCGTTCAGCCGATGCCAAGAGCCCTGCAATTCATGCCGAGCCGGCTTTCCTGAAGGGCATGGTCGAAGTGCAGGATGAAGGCTCTCAACTGGCGGCGCTTTTCTCCAACGTCAAACCGGGCGAGCAAATTGTCGATCTTTGCGCCGGCGCTGGCGGCAAGACTCTGGCAATGGCAGCGATGATGCAGAACAAGGGGCAAATTTTTGCCACCGACGATGACAAGCGGCGGCTGGCACCCATTTACGATCGGCTGAAGCGCTCTGGCGCCCGCAATGTCCAGGTCCGCACCCCGAAATCCGTCGGCGGCGAGATCAACGACCTGGCCGGGCGCATGGATCTCGTACTGATCGATGCGCCTTGTACCGGTACGGGTGCATGGCGGCGCAATCCGGACGCCAAATGGCGAATGCGGCCCGGCGCCCTGGAGCAACGCCAGAAAGAGCAGGCGGACGTCCTTGTCCGGGCGGCGGCGCTGCTTAAGGCTGGCGGGCGTATCGCTTACGTCACCTGTTCGGTGCTGGAAGAGGAGAATAGCGCCCAGATCCGCGGTTTCATGGCCCTGCATCCCGAATTTTCGGTCCAAACGCCCGCCGAGGTCATTCAGCCTCTCGGCGAGCGCGCCTTTATGCTTGGCAAGGCGGCGCGGCTGTCTGCGGAGGGCATTTTGATCACGCCGCGGACGACCGACACGGATGGTTTTTACGTCTCGGTTATGCGACGGGGTGGTTGAGCCTGGGGTTCTTGTTACGTTTGGTAATAAAACGCAAACGCAATTCCCCGATTGTGCCCCAATCCGGGCCAAATTTGTCCGTGAAAATACAGTGTCTGGGGAACTGCGAAGCTCTCTTTTCGAGGTTTTTTCATGCTGGTGGCTAGGCGCGATCCGCCGTTTGACGTGGACGGATACAATATCGCTCCCGACGATCCGGGCGCCTATAGCGGTCCAAAAGCGCCGAGACTGACGCGATTCATCACGGTCGTTCAGATGGTCGGCTCTTTGTTGGCGGTGCCGGTCGGTATCGCCAGCGCATACTCATTCTACCGCGCCAATTTCTCCCCCGAGACGACCTGCCAAAGTTTGCGCAGCGGCATCGTAGCGATGCTCGACAAGAGCGTGGACGCGACGACCCGACGCATCCTGGTCCGCCGCGACGTCGAAGCGTTCGAGAAGACGTGCGCGTCGGTCGATCCTGATGCGACTGCGGCGTTTAAAGCGCTGCTCGCTGTCGATAAAACGGCAACGCCCGTTGTGGCGGCGCCGGTTGTTCCGAAAGTTCAGCATACCGAAGCCG
>Ga0209647_1001882_pt1 | contig 17403 bp, 12 predicted proteins | sample GraSoi_2013_60cm_FD_185827 | JGI IMG/M metagenome (GOLD analysis project Ga0209647, IMG submission 185827) | Grasslands soil microbial communities from the Angelo Coastal Reserve, California, USA - Sample 9_17_2013_60cm (SPAdes) (version 2) | ecosystem: Environmental > Terrestrial > Soil >...
GCTGGCACAGATTGCGGCCTTTATCCTGGTATCGATCGCGGGCATTTTCTTCCCCTATCGACTACGGCACGTGTGGGAATCAGCAGGTGGTCATAAAATCCTGGGGATTCCTTCGGTTACATTGGCCGGTATAGGCGGAGTGCTGGTTCTCGGTACCCTGATGCTCTTGTTCATCTTCAATGGCACGATCAACTCGACGTTTGGGGTGACCGCGAGGCTGTCCCTTAGCTTTATGATCGGCGTTGTTGTCGTGGGTATTCTCTGGTACGTAGGTGCCTACTTCTTGAATCGCAACCAGGGTATTGATGTCAGTTTGACGTACCGCGAGATTCCACCGGAGTAAGATGCATGGGGATGGAAACAAACGAGCAACGTGAGACACCTGTGGCTTCCACGTCGCACCCACGAGTTATAGTGGTAGGTAACCTGACCATCGACGACGTAGTACTGCCCGATGGCACAACTCAAATGTCCAGCGTGGGAGGTAATAGCCTGTACGCCGCGCTCGGTGTGCGCCTCTGGCAACCGCGCGTAGGGTTGGTGACGCGTAGGGGTGAAGATTTCCCACGAGACCTTATCTCTGTGCTGCACTCCCTCGGCGTGGCGACTGAAGGAATTGTCGATATTCAGGGTCCTACCGTCCGTAACTGGGTGGTATATGAGAACAATGGTGAGCGACACTGGATTTACCGCACCCCACGAGAAAGGTCGCGCGAGGTGGCTGTACAGGCAAGTGATCTGCCAGTTGAATGGCTAGAAGTGGAGCCGCCGCCGGTGGTGCATATTACAGCCATGCCCTTGGAAGCGGCAGAAGCCATCGTGGAGACAGTGCGGCGAATCTCTCTCCGCGCCATGATTACGTTAGACACCCACGAGGATTATGTCGTTGACTATCGTGAACGATTGCAGGCGCTGGCAGCGAAGGTTGATGCCTTCCTGCCCAGTCGCGCGGAGCTAGCCGACCTGGTGGGCTACGACGATCCGCGCCGCGCTCTCGCCGAGCTTGTCGCTCTACCCACACCGGTAATTGTAATCAAGATGGGGGCAGATGGCGCACTGGTTTGGGATAAGGCGCAAGGGACATTGCACCAGGTAGCTATCGCGCAGGGACCAGTAACGGATGTGACAGGCGCAGGTGATGCGTTCTGCGGAGGCTTTGCAGCAGGTTTATCGCTTGGATATGGCCCGCTAGAGGCAGCACAACGCGGCACCGTTTCGGCATCGTATGCCGTGGCGGGCTTCGGCTCCCTACACTTGACCCGTGTTGTTCCCGCCGAGGCGCAGGCTCGTATTCTTGCTGATCCCCCAGTGGTGCATCTCCTGGACGCACCCAAACGGCTTCTGGAAGTTGAGGTTCCAGGGGCAGATCGAGGAATCAGCAGCACCGTGGATATGATGCGCGAGGAGATCGCAATGATTCCGAAACTGCTGGCGGAACAGCATGGTGCGCTGGCCGGATCGCTGCACGAGCTGGCTAGCGCACTGACGACAGGAGGTATCGAGCACCTCTATCTTGTCGGATGCGGAGATTCGGCCTTTGCAGGTGCAGCAACGGCACTCGCCTTCCAGAAACATGCTGGTATTCACGCCGAAAGCGTTCATGCTCTTGACTTTGCTCGTTACCGTGTGCGCTACCTACCAGCACGTAGCGCGGTAATGTGCATTTCCTTTTCCGGCAAGGTCGGCAGAACCATTGAGGCTGCCATACAGGCGACGAGATTTGGTCACCGCTCGTTTGCGCTCACAGGCAACCCTGACTCGCCTTTAGCGAGGGAGGCGACCGACGTAATTAACTTGTCCGTGCCAACGTTGGGTTACTCGCCGGGAACAAGCACGTATCTTGCTATACTCGCCGCACTGCTTGACCTTGCGATAGCATGGGGCGAGGCCCGTGGAGGAGATGCGGCAAGACTATCAGAACTGCGGACGCTCCTTAGGAATGTACCCGACCTTGCCAGGCAAACGCTCGAGGAAGCAAATGAGCCGGTGCAGAAAGTAGCGGAGCGCTTTGTAAAGCACGATTGGTTGACTTTTCTGGGAGCTGGGCCTAACCTGGCAACAGCACATTTTGGCGCTGCCAAGATGTTCGAGGGGCCGCAAAAGCTAGGAGTGGCTACAAACATCGAAGAGTGGGCGCACGAGGAGTACTTCGTGAGCGGCGCAGGGACACCTGTTTTCCTCGTAGCGCCGTCTGGGGCCTCGTTCGACCGTGCCAGCGAGATCCTCTCTGAGTTGAACTTTATCGGTGCTAACCCGGTATTCGTGAGCGATACGAGACCCCTCAGTGAGCCCGGCACGTTTATTCCTCTTGCTCCAGGTTTACCGGAAGAGTTCTCACCACTCCTGGCAGCTCTGCCGCTGAGCCTGTTTGCCTTTTATCTGAGCCGCGCAAGCGGCCAGGAGCGTTTTGAGTTTCCAGGCCCAGAAGTGGCACAGGAGCACTACGAAACAATCCACCAGGTCACACAAGGGGAGCCCGCATGAGTAATAACATACCAGTGAATGATAGCAATCCATCAGCAAAAGGCGAACTTGAGGTCGGTGTGATGGGTTCCGCGCGGCTTACTGAAGACGATGCACGCTGGATGCAGGCCCACAAACTGGGTGAGCTACTTGCAGGAAAAGGTTATGTCGTTGTGACGGGCGGGTATGGTGGGCTCATGGCAGCTGTCAGCCGTGGAGCGCATGAGAAGGGCGGACGCGTGATCGGTTTACCTATGCAACACTGGGCGGGCATAGTGCCGAATCAGTGGAATGCCGGTTTGCGCTGGTCAAGCGACTACGGTACTCGCATCAACCATATATTGCGCTGTGACGCGATTATTGCGCTAGCAGGCGGCGTTGGAACGCTCTCCGAGATGGCGATGGCCTGGGCTGCAAGCCAGACCGAAGGACGTTCTGTACCACTTGTGCTACTCGGCGATTGCTGGCCACCGGTCATCGCATCCATCCGCGAGCACCTGGTAGTGAGTGATGTAGACCTCGATATGCTGTGTTTTGCGGCAAGTCCAGAAGCAGCAATACGAGAGATACAAGCAGGATTGCAGGATAAAACGCGGATGGGGCCAGGGCCATATGGGTAGTATCTGTCACTAGTTTTACTGTTAGGGAGTTGTACCGTGAGTTTCAAATGCTTTTATGCCTCCGACATTCATGGCTCGGATATGCTGTGGCGAAAATTTATCAACGCCGCTGGTTTTTATGACGTTGAGGTCCTGATTATGGGCGGTGACATCGCCGGCAAAGCTGTCATCCCTATTGTGCGCCGGAACACCTCCTTTTATGCCCCAGGGTTCGCCGGTGAGCGAGCATTTACTGAAGACGAATTGCCCGCTCTAGAGCGGCGCATTCGCGATCTCGGCCAGTATCCCTATCGCATGAGCGAGGATGAGTTGGCAACGGTTGAGCATGATCAGGGGGCAATAGATGCGCTCTTCCAGCAGATCATGAGCGAGACCCTGGAACGCTGGCTTCGCCTGGCCGAAGAGCGGTTACGAGCCAGGGGGGTACAACTCTACGTTATGTTGGGAAACGATGACGAACCGGCACTGCGCGAAGTCCTGGCGGCCTCCCCGATTGTGGTCGATCCTGAGGATCGCACCATTGAACTTGGCGAGGGCTTCCAGATGCTCTCCTGTGGCTTTGCGAACCCGACTCCCTGGCACTCGCCGCGCGAGATGCCAGAGGAAGAGCTACAGCGCCATATCGAGGATCTGGCTGGTCTACTACGCGACCCGGCCAGGTCCGTCTTCAACCTGCATGTTCCTCCTATTCGTACCCCTATTGATACCGCTCCTGTTGTCGACGAGAACCTGAGTCCCGTTATCCAGGGCGGTGCTATACTCATGGGACCCGCTGGATCGCAAGCAGTGCGGAATGTAATCGAACGCTATCAACCACTTATGGCCCTACACGGCCATATCCACGAGTCACGAGGTACAGTCAAGATCGGGAAGACCGTGTGCATCAATCCGGGAAGCGCGTACGGAGAAGGAGTCCTACACGGTGCGTTGTTTGAACTAGACGCACGAAAGGGACTGAAGCGTTATCAACTGACATCAGGGTAGAGGGTAGGCGATTCCATCTCATTTCTCTTCTACTTCTTTCCTTCTTCTCCTGTTCATTGATGGAAGTACCTTCAACACAAATAGATAATGTAATATGATATGCTACGATGGCACATCTATACGAGGACATTCATGCTCATATGGCTTCTACGGCTTGTTCGTGGGACCAAAGGTGAGAAGGGACCCTCCTTCTCGCAGCTGAAAAAAGTTATCGAGAAATAGGCTATATGGAGGCTTTATCCGAGCGCTACGAAGTGGTTGACCGCCTGGGGCAAATCAGCAAAACGGTAGATCGTATAGTCGGGCGAAATGGTCTGATTAGGCGTATTCTCTTGATTGGCAGAGACGAAAATGGCTTTCATCCCCACCTGCTGGGCACCGAATATATCGCGGTATAAGTCGTTGCCCAGAAAGAGGGCCTGTTCCGGTCGTACCTGCAACGCATCAAGCGCCTTTTGAAACAGCCGGGCATCTGGCTTGCGATATCCATAGTCTCCAGAGACAATAATAGGGTCGAAGTACTTCAGCAGCCCTACCGCACGCAATTCGGGAATAGCATATGCACTCTGGGCGTCCGAAACGACTGCCATAGAGTAGCGTGAGCGCAACTGGTCGAGTGTCTCTTGTACCTGGGGATACAGGCGGAGTCGCTTGCGCGCAATGCCCCGGTGCAGTTCCGCCAGGAACAGAGGAAGCTGTTCTCGCTTTTCCTTGGACAAAGAGCGTGTGTAGTCGCTGGCCTTATTGTGCAAGAACTCACGCCAGACCTCAACCGCATCCCACTCCGCGAACATCTCGGCGCTTTTCGCTCGCTGCTGCTGCATGATCTGAAAATACAGGTCGCGTACCTCCCCTCGATGCAGGAAAATGCCCTGGTACGTCAGAAAATGCGCAATAGCCCGGTAAATCTCCTCCAATCCCTCATCCGTCTCAATATCGATTAACGTTCCGTTTACGTCGAAGATCAGCGCACGAATATCCATTAACTAAAACGTCCTTAAGATGATTTTTGCTTCCTCGATCAGCCGCCGACGATAGTCGGAACTGACCCAGGAGTTACGGGCGATGCGCAGCAAAGTCAGGCCCATCTGGAAAGGCACACGTCCGCAAATGGAGCGAAACGCACTGTCGCGGTCGGGAAAGTGGCAGGCATATTCCCACAGGAAGTGGCCGATAAACGGTTCGGCTGCATATTTGTTGCCCGTGTTCTGTAGGAAGAAGTGCTGCAGTTCGCCAGTGATACGCCCAATATCAAAGACACGATCAGCCCTCTTCATCCTTTCCAGGTCGATCCCAATCACGCTTAGTCCCTGCTCAAAGAGGAAGTTCGATGGCGTAGCGTCACCATGAACCAGGACTTGCTGGTCTTCCCACATACGTGGCTGTTCGCGCCAGCGATCACGCAGCCAGGAAAACTCCTGGACCTCATCCCAGGAAATGAACTGTTTTTTTGAGAGCTTGCGCACGAGGCGGTCGAGGTAGGTACAATCCTCGTGAAAATTCACTCCATAGCCGTTTGCAGTCCGGTTATGAAATGTGGCCAGGAAGTACGCCAGGGAGGTGAGCTTGCTATAGAGTCTGCCTGGTTGTCGAGCACGAATAGCATCCGTGATGACGTCGCTTAGCGGCTCCCCACTACAATACTCCTCAACCAACAGGCTACTCAACCAGCCATTGTAGCCAAGCGGACGTACGACATAGTGCGGGTATCCGATCAATCCATAACCGCGCATCAGGTGCAGATTGTGAAATTCTTGTTCCATGCGCTGGTATTTCTCAGGTATATGAAACCTCCCATTGCCATTTCCCGCAAAGAACTTTCCTACCACCTGCACATTACTATGCTTCTCTTCATACAGGTACACTTCATTGCTCCCACCCATGCGAAAGACACGAAATTTGGCGCGACAATTATCCAGCCCCATCTGTGGCAAAATATCATACTGTAAGTAGTGGTGGAGTGGATCATGGACAGACAAATGCCCAACGTACTGTTTTGACATGTTAATTGACTTCCCACACTCTACTTTTTTAGGAGGGAGCGTGTTACGAATAGATGAACTGGGGATTAACAGAAAGTTACCTCTTATCCCATATGATAAGTGGGAAGAGTAAGGAATGTCAAGGAGGCGAGATACGGAGTCAAACTTAGGAGTCCGAGTTAATCCCTTGAGAACAGCCTCATTATAAAGTAGAACAAGATGGTTGCAATCGCGAACACAGCTACTGCTCCAAACAGAAGTGGCACAGGGGAACTAAAAGTAGGTTGAGGCGGTGCTGGAATGTGGACAAGCTCAGCTTGGCTCGCGGCATGACGACGCTCTAGCTCAAGCTTCAGGCTTTCTTCTCCCTTTGCCATTGCCCAGTGGTGGTTGGCTGAAAAGAGCGGTTTCATGATGAAAGAGAAGTAGCGCAGCAGGCAAACCCTAGCTTGCCATATCCACGCCATTTTCTTGAAGGAGCACCCGCAATTTCTGCATGCCTAAGCGCATGCGACCTTTCACCGTACCAAGCGGAATACCTTCTCGCTCGGCTATTTCTGCATGTGTGAAACCACCAAAGTATGCCAGTTCAATAACATACCGTTGTTCAGCTGGAATCTGAGCAAGCACTGAATGTATCAATGTTTGCTGCTCGTTACGCCAGGCCTCCTCCCAGACATCTGGCTGCTCATCTGGAAGATTCAGCTCGTTCTCAGTCTGTAAGGGTAAGCATTGCAAATCACGATGGGAAGCTGAACGGATCTTGTCGATTGCACGATGGTGTACAATCGCTTGCAGCCAGCTACGGACGCTTCCTTCCTGCCTCTGATAGTAGGCAGCCTTGCTCCATACCAGGAGAAACGCCTCCTGTACAATATCTTCAGCAGTAGAAATATCGCGCAGAATCCTATACGCCAGAGCAAAGGTATAGCGCGCATAACGGTGGTAGAGCAACTCCATCGCCCATTCTACACCACCGCAAATTGCTAGAATAAGCTCCTCGTCGGTAGAGTTCTCGCGGATTGAAGCTGTTATCTGTCCAGGAATATCTACTTGAACAGGGGCTGGCTTCCTTGTCACCTTTGCCGGGATAACGAATCTTGTCGGGGCTTCTTGAAGAGCAATTGTTGCCATTTTAGACCTGCCTCTCTATCACTAATGGATTGATTCATATTTGTTAAGTCAAGTCTACTTGCGGACTATTACCTCTTTGTTTCCCCACGATTACCGCTGGATTACCGCGAGTTGTATGGGTTTGAAATTTTGTGCAGGTGTCCGATTGATCGCGCCTTTGGGCGGAAATGCAGGAACACCGGTTCCGAATGGAGCCAGACCTTGGCAGGTAATTTTACGGATTCTATTGACAGGTTAGCAGTTGAGAAGGATAATAAGGAAGAACTGCTATAAAAAAATTGGGAGTGGTAGTTACCAAGCTGTAATTGTTGTGAAAAGATTCCATCATCATATGTTCAATGTATAGGTGTACCCCTGAGCTTCCGGGAGTCCATTATGATTGGCATAACTCCTTACCTTGAAGTAGCAACTTTAGGTCGCTTTGAAGTACGTCGTAACTCTTATCCTCTGAGTGGAGGCAACTGGAGCCGACGGAAAGTTGTCGATCTCTTCAAGTTGCTTCTCTCAGCAGAGCGGCATCGCCTTCATCGCGAACAAATCCAGGAGATACTCTGGCCGACCTCGTCAAGTGAGCAGGCTGCCAATTCCTTCGGCAAAACCCTTTATTTATTGCGTCGCGCCCTGGAGCCGGATTTAGCCGCGGGTAAAGGGAGTGCGTCGATTTATGTTCTCCTGGACCACGACACACTCATGCTTATCCTCGAGAGTATGCGCATCGATGCCAACATATTTGAAGCTTCCGCCAAAGCGCTCCAGGCGAAAATGCGCAATCGTTCAGCCAAAGAGCAGTCTGGCCAGGAAGATGCCGACCTCCTCGAAGAATTTGACCAGGTGGTGGCGCTTTACAAAGGAGATTATCTACCAGAGGATCTCTACGAGGATTGGAGCCAGCGGAAACGTGATCGCCTGCGTCGCCTCCATAGCTGGCTCTTAGAAAATGCCGCCGAACTGGCGCTGGTTAACAGGAAAGGCATGCATGCTGTCGAGTACTACCAGGCTCTCTTAGAACGCAACTCGGCAGATGAGCAGACGCATCGCCAGCTCATGTTAACCTATGCTCGCATGGGCCGACGCAATGAAGCGCATGGTCAGTATCTCCTTTTACGCAAAGCCCTGCGCGAAGAATTACGGGCAAACCCACTGCCAGAGACAAATGAACTCTTTCGCCACATTCAAATGGGCCAGATAGCGGTAGATCTTACAGAAACAATACGTGGAAGTGGCCCGTTACTGCCCGTAACTTCCAGCCTGCAAGATACATCTACCCACTCGCATGCAAGCGGTCATGAGTCCGAAGCGAGCGGCGCTGTAGGGACCAGATCGGTCTCGACCGCCCTCGTGTCCCTTCCAGAACAGGATGCTCCCAGCCAACTCGATCCTGATCGAATATTGAAGGCCGAGCTGGTAGGGCGCGAAGAGGAAATCGCCCGCATGCAGCGAGCTTTTAACCTGGCATGTAATGGGCAGCGACGGGTTATCTTCATCTGTGGTGAGCCCGGCATTGGCAAAACGCGCCTCTCACGCGAATTTACACATTGGGACGAGGTGGCACAGCAAGCTACAGTGCTTTGGGGTTACTGCTATGAAATGAGCGGTTTACTCCCTTACCAACCAATCATCGATGCCATCAATGCGCATATCCGAATGTGCAGCCCTGAAAAACTGCGCCAGTTATTGGGGAACACTGCCGTAGACCTCGCCAAAATCGCGCCCGAAGTACGTCTCAAACTTCCTGATTTACCTCAACCTGAGCCGCTGGGTCCCGAGATTGAGCGGCGTAACCTGTACAGTGCCGTTGCCCGCTACTTCAATGCTCTGGCGGCAGAACGGCCGTTGATGCTTATCCTGGATGATCTCCAATGGGCCGATGCCGCCACTATGCAGCTGCTTAATTTCTTAACCTTGCAGAATGCTGGAAGCAGCCCTTTTGATGACGGAGACCTTTCAAACAAGAGCAATACCAGGCCGCTCTACCTGATGCTTTATCGAACGGGTGAAGTACACGAGACGCATCCCCTACGTGAGCTTATTGCAGCCCTTGTACGTGGCAACATCGGCGAAGAATTGCGCTTGCAGCGCCTGAATGAGGAGCAAGTGCAAAAGCTGCTGGTTAACATGGCGAGGCACTATGTTCAGCCAGCCTTCGCCAATGAAATCTATCGCCAGACCGAGGGCAACCCTTTCTACATCGGTGAAGTCATCCGTTCGCTCATCTTTGAAGGAAAACTTAAATGGACCGGCGAGTGCTGGCAGGCCACCGTAAAGCCTGAGGAATTAGACATACCACAAAGCGTGCGGCTCGTCATCGAGCGTCGACTGGTTCATCTCTCGCCAGAATGCCGCGCCACCCTGGCATTAGCTGCCGTGCTGGGACGGCAGTTTAGTTCTGCTCTCCTTTGCCAGGCAAGCAATTTCTCTGAAGAGGTTGTGGCGGAGCATATCGATTTCGCAGTCCAGGCGCAGATCCTCACTTCTCTTTATGAAGCCGGCAGGAACAAGCTAACGAGTCTCGACTATGGGCAGGATGATGACCTCGCATTCACCCATGACAAGATTCGCGAAGTGCTCTACCAGTGGCTCAATCCCTTGCGTAGGCGGGCGCTCCATCGCCGGGTGAGCCAGGCTATCGAGAGCCGCTACGCAGAGCAGCTCACGCCTTACTATAGCGCCCTCGCTTATCACTACCAGATGGCCGAGGAACTGGCACAGGCGGTGGATTATCTACTGAAGGCCACATACCAGGCCACAAGTGTTTACGCCTTTACCGATGCCGCCGCTTATTTGAGGACCGCACTTGATCTCTTAATAGGTGACAAAGAGCGGACCCGGCGTGCTGCGCTTTTACATCAACTCGCCAATCTCTACCTCTATACGGGCCATCTCGATGAAGCTATGAAGGCAGGTCTTGCCTCGATTACGTTATGGAGTGACCTTGGCGATGTTGTAAAGCAGGCAGAGGCGTATCTTGATGTGTCTTTCCTCTGCCACTGGCAAGGACGAGAAGCCAATGCTGTCAAATATATCCAGTGCGCCCTGGCATGTCTTGAGAAAAAGCCCGGAGAGATATATTTGCTCGCGAAGGCCTATACGAATTGGGGATTGGCTGCCACTGTTATGGGTGAAATTCCTGTGGCGCTTGATAAGCTGCGTCAAGCAGAGATGCTACATTCGCAAGTAGGAGGAAATGATCCTTTTATCTCTGTCGTATCGTTATGGTCAAGGTCATGGTGTGCATTTCTTGCGGATTCTCCTAAGAAGATGCTCGAGTATGCTTTACAAGGAGTGGAAGTATGTTGCACCGTTAATAAGCCCGATTGGGAGCCAATGATGAACTACTCGGTCGCCTGGGCTTATATGCTACTTGGTCAGTTGATAGAGGGCGAACAGGCGGCGCGAACTGCACTTGAGAAAGCACAGCAGCATGGGGTGGTGGGAGCGCAAGGTTGGTCTTGCCTGGTGTCAGCCTTCATTGCCATCCAGGCTGGGCAATGGGATGAGGCAAAGCATGCCGGAGATAATGCCTATACTATTGCGAGTATGTTACACGATGCAGACCTGCAATCTCGCATTCTATGGAGCCGCAGCGTATGTGCTGGCTGGCAGGGGAACTGGGAGCGTGCTATCTCCGACATCCTAGAGGCGATTCAGATAGCGGTAAATGAGAGCGAAACCTTGCTGGTTTATCCATACCTGCTCGTTCAGGCAGCGAAGGCATACTTCTTTGCGGGCAAACCTACGCAAGCACAATACTACCTGGATCAAGGGATGGAGCTTGCGCTTAATCGTCAATATCGACAACTTCCCGCCATAGGCCGGCGTCTCCAGGGGCGTATCTACCAGGCCCAGGGCAGGTATGAAGAGGCACAGCCATGCTTCGAGCGCTCTCTTGCCGAGCTTTTGGCGCTCGATGACGTGGTAGAGTATGCACGCACACAGGAAGCCTACGGCCTCTTCTTCCTTGCCCGTAGTAGTGAAGGTGATTTAGAGCGCGGTCAGAAACTCGTTAAGAGGGCCCAGGAGACATTTGAGCAGTTGGGCGTGAACGGTTAAGGCGGGCGATCATTTCCGCTTGTTGCCGCTTCGTGGTGATGTTTTCTGCAAGCTATCCCACGCGAACTTTCCTCCGATAATGAATGAGGCAGCGAGAATGCTGAGTGAGAGGCGGTTGGCTGCCCGGTTTATGCTTTTTACTGCTTGATCAAAGTGTTGAACTTCCAGACGGATAGTGATTTGATCATTCGCCAGTTTGTCAAGAATCAACTCGGTGTGACGTGGACTATTCTCAATAAGGTGTTTCATATCGAGTACCCAGGCGAATACTCGACCAAGGGATAACTGCCCTAACACACGTTTCTCCATGACATTGAGCATATAATCACGGATGAGCTGGACTGGGTCGAGTGCAGGCGACAGTACACGGATCGTCCCGTCGAGATTGAGCATGGCTTTTCCAAGCAGCGTCATCGCAGTGGGTACCGGTGTATGATGGGACTGGGCCAGTCTCGTCAGGTCCAGCAGCGCTGTACCTATCGCCATGCGACCGCCGCTCATGTCATGATAGCGGCTCACCAGGCCGCAGACATCCTGGGTGAATGAGCGGCGGTCAACATCTGCGGGGATCTCGATCATTTCCAGGTAGGTATCGGCGACCCGTTCACCTAGACGTTCGGAAAAGGCAAGGAGTAGAAGGATGATCCTATCTTTTTGGCCGGCGTCAAAACGTCCGACCATGCCAAAGTCCATCAGGGCCAGGCGGCCATCATCAGTGAGGAAGATATTCCCTGGATGGGGGTCGCAATGGAAGAAACCATCGATCACCATCTGCTTGAGGTACGCTGAGAGCAATTCTCTAGCAATAGTGCGTGAATCGAGTTCATCCAACTCTTCCCGGCTTACCTGCGCAAGGTGACGTCCATGTATAAAACTGAGAGTTAATACACGCCGCGTGCTGTATTCATCATAAACGCTGGGAGTGGTGAGCCGTTGGAAGTCGGCGATTTGCTTCCCGATGATGCGCGTGCTGTCGGCCTCCAGGCGGAAGTCGAGTTCCTGGCTTAGACTGCGTTCTAACTCTCGTACGATCTGTAAGAAGCCATAGCGTCGGCCAAATGAGGTGTATTTTGTGGCGAAACTAGCGATCTCATGCAAGATCTCTATATCGATCTCGATACGCTGGCGGATGCCAGGACGCTGGACTTTGACGGCTACCTCGTCTCCGTTGCACAGTATGGCACGGTGTACTTGCGCCATTGAAGCGGTGGCAAGAGGTGTGGAGTCGAATGATTGAAATAGCTCGGTGATAGGTGCTCCCAGCTCGCTTTCGATAATAGCGGCAATTTTCTCACTCGGTACCGGCGTCACTGTATTCTGTAGACGAGAAAGGGCTGCGATATAGTCCGCCGGAAGCACATCTGGCCTTGTGCTCAACAATTGTCCCAGTTTTATAAAACAAGGTCCGAGTTCTTCAAGTGCCTTTGCCAGGTCCTCGGCATGGTTATCCTCCTCTTGGTGAGCAGGGAGCAGAGGTGTATCCTCATTTTCCTCTTCGTGGCGGTGACTCAACATAAACTTGGCGATGATATGGTGCAATTCATACTTGCGCAGGACGCTGACTATCTCGACGTAACGCTCGGGATGATGCGAGAAGCGGCTGGTCAATAAAGTCCTCAACGAGGCATCAGAGCTGAGATGATTCTTGAGATTTGTCATATCCGTATCGGTATCCTCTCCTTTTCTTGTAAGTTGGAGAATGCCGACCCTCCTTTCTTTGCGTTCCGTTTATGGAATTGGTCATGTTAGCTCTTCCTGCTTTACCAATTGCGTCACAAAAGAAAGAGCCTGACTACTGGGTCTGCTATACCATCCTGTCCCTTTTTCTCTTTTTGTCGCAGGCGTTCAATTGTATTCTCTCAACCAGTAAACGTTAAGAACCATTTTTTGGGATCACTCTGTCGTATGCTAATCGAAAAGATTATGATCCTTACATTTGTTAGTAAGAAAGCTTGCAAGAGGATTGTAGGGTAAGGATATCATAAATACGGATCTGGAATGTTCTTCCCGCACTGCTGAGCGGGTTTGTGGCCAATCCAGTCTGGTACATCTGGTTGGGGATTGTGCTATGGCATGGTCGAAAGATCGATTAGAGGAAAAACTGTGAGCGTTCCTCATCCCATTCTCCTTATGGCTCTTTCCAGGAGACTCAATGCATAGGTATGGCTGATCCGTTCCTGTTCCAGGCGCAGGCCATTCTCTGCAAGATGAAGGAAAAGATCATGTTCTTCAGGGGTTAAATATGGAAGTTTCCGTAGAGGGCAAGGTGTGCTTTCGACACAGTAATCGGCAAACGTGGCGAGTGTTTCTCGATCCATCATAACCGAAGTAACGTGCGGGAACAGCCCGCGCAGGCGCGCCAGAATCTGGAAGCCCTGCGCGTCCAGGTCACCCCAGTAGAAGATGGGGCATTCTGTGAGCCAGGAAATATTCTCCAGGTTGCTCACCATAAAGCCGCCGCCAAAAAGCGCGAAGGTATCCGGCCAGGGTGGCAGTGTGAGAAACGTCATCTCGTTTTCGGTGATGATGCACCGCTGCCCGCGCAGCAGGTTCAGTGCGGCGAACTGCGTCGACGGGACGCTCAATTCGGTGAGAGGCAACTCGTATCGCCTGTTCAGTTGCTCGTCGAGCAAACGCACCCGCACCGGCGGCTCTTTCTCGCGCAATCCAAATCGTTGTTCAAAGGTGATCGCCTCCGCCGTCACAGCTTCCGCCGGGAGAATCTGCTCCAATAGCTCTCGCACGATGCCGCGATGCTGCTCAATAAACTTGGTATGCACACTAATCGGCAGTTCGCGTATATAAAGCTGCGGCCTGGGATGCTCCAGGAAATAGCGGCACACGGCGAGCAAGTCTGACCATATTCCGTGCTGCTCAATGACGCGCAGCGGGTACCGCGCCATCCATACATCCAGTTGTGGCAGCCGTTCGCGTATCAGCGCAACATCCTGCCGAAAGAGGCCGAATTCCTCTTCTTTCTCGATGAGACGCAGAAAATCTTGCTCTGTTTCGATGACGACCCGTACTGGCAAGGTTTGCGGCCCAGAGAATCGCTTCTGCTGCACCTCGTACTCAAGCGCATAGCCATAGCCACGCTGCTCTCTAGACTGTGATTGCAGACTACGTGCTCTCTCGCGTAATTCCAGGTAATCCGATGGCAGCTTGCCCACTGGAAAGCCTACAGGGAAGAAAGTCTCTGCTTGCAGCCATGCTCGCAGGAACGGCAGGTAAAGCCGTGCTGCTTTCTGCCGAATGTCACCCGGTGTAATCACCGATACCTACTCCTGCTTGTAGAGCCTGTTTGTGTTCAAAGTATTCGCTCATCGTGAAATTGTAGACCTTCGAGTCGTTTTCTTCCTGGTTGTTGGTTACATAATGGCAGGCGGTGATGTACGGCTCGATCACGTGAATCTTATCGAGCGGCGTGACCACCAGTAATTGCAGATCAAGCTGTTTGAAGAGCTCCATCGCGTAGCGTGCGTTCATCTCATCAGATCGGACAAATGCCTCGTCGATGACAACAAAGCGAAACGCCTGTTTTCGCTCCTCCTGCTGGTCAAGGCCGTACTGGTAGGCGATGGCAGAGGCGAGGATGGTATAGGCCAGCTTCGTCTTCTGGCCGCCGGACTTGCCGGAGGAGTCAGAATAATAGTTCTTGGTGGTGTCGTCCTCGCGATAGCGTTCCTCGGCTGAGAAGTCGAGCCAGTTTCGCACATCCGTCACCTTCGCTGTCCAGCGTTCCTCTTGCTCGAAGCGCTGGATCAACGCCTGGATGCGCTGGAAACTCGCCTCGTTTGCCTCGGCTGTGCGCGCCTGCGTCACATCCGGCAGGCAGGCACGAAGCTGTATCCTGAAGTCCCGCACCTCGCTATCGCGGGCCAGGTCATAACAAAGCTGAATGTAGGTCGAGGGGGTGTAATCGATCAGGCGCAGCGAGCTGTTTAGACTACCAATGCTCTTTTTGATATCCTCGATCTGCCGTTCCAGCGCTGCCTTGAACACGCTGATGTTAGTGATCACTTTCTCATCCAGCAATTCTTTGAAGCGCCTGCGGTAACGCGGCAAGTCTTCGCGGCGAATCTGCTCGTAATGTTGCCGGTAGGCCGCAATAGCCTCTATCGATGCATCGAGTTCATGGGCAAGAGTGGAGCTGATTTGTTTGAAGGTATTCATCAAGCCAATGATTTTGCTTATCAATGGTGTCACTTGCCCTCGCAAAGATGTGGCACGAGCGCGATAGAACTGAGCCATCCTTTCTCTTATATCATCAGCGTTTTCAACCGTGAGGGTAGCGTTTTTGTGGTCTTTCTCGATCATCGCCGCATAATCCGCAATGTTGGCATGTGATGCGGCTTGCAATATCACCTGACAGGCGGAACGCTGCTGTTCATACCCGGTAATGGCGTTATCGAACGTAGTGATAGTCGCATTTACGTTGTCTCGTTCCTGCTGGCGTTCGCGGTGCTGTCGAGTGACCTCCTCGAGCTGGCGGCGCAAATCCGCGAGGTGATTGGCACTGGCTTCGAGTTCGCGCTTCTGGACCAGCAGGTCGTTGCGGCGCCGCTCATCGGCTCGCCAATCAATCGCTGCGAAGGTGGTGAATTCGAGCAGCCGTTGCAGCGCCTGCTCGCGCTTTTGCTCTTGTTTCTGCGCGTATTCAATCCGCGCGATGCTGGCTTTTACCGTTTCCAACGCCTTCTGTTGCGAGATTAATTCTACTCTGATAGCCTCGATTTTCTCGGCATTGCTCCAACCGAGCACGTATCGCTTGCGATCACCCAGAGAAGAGCGATCATCCTTCTCGTGGCGGGCCGCGCTGTGCTTGACTTGGCCCTTGAGAGTGAGCGCGCGGCGTGACTGCTGGAATTCTTCCAACGTTTCGCAGCAGGCATAGTCATAGGTGTCGATAAGCTCAGCAGTGAGCCAGTTCGTGAAATCGGTGTCCGGCTTGACTTCCAGCTTGAAGAAGAGCAAGTTGCGCTCAAGCACTGTATTGTTGCGCGGCGTGCGCGGCCCGCGAATGCGATGATAGATGAGCCGACCGCGCAGGTTGGTCTGCTCCACGTAGCGGCTGATCTGCTGGTAGTGCTGTTCGGGTACGAGCAACTGCCGCCCGAAGCCATGCAGCAAGCGCTCGATGGCAGGTTCCCATTGTCGTGCGCCTTCACGAACGCGCAGTAGTTCACCGATGAAAGGCAGTTCCTCCTCTGGGATAGACAGCGCCTGCGTCAGCAGCATCTTCAGTTGTATGTCTTCGCCGGGAATCTGGCTCTTGCGCTTTTGCAGCGAAGCAAGTTCCTCCCCGAGCCCGCGCAGCGTCGCCTGGAGCGATGTTTCCTGCTGTTTCTGCTCATCACGTTGCCCGGTGAGCCAGGCGATGCGCTCCGAAGCTTGCGCCATCAACGCGCTTACTTGCAGCGCGTTCGCCAGGAACGTCGTTTCATCGCCATACTCGGGCAGGTTTACCGCCCGTGCCAGCGTATTATACTGCTCTGCCTGTTTCTTTTTCGTTTCCTGCTGGTTAGCCAGCGCCAGGATATCCTGTTCGATCTGGTAGATGCGCTGGCCGACCCGGTCGTTCTGAATGGCAACATTCAAGTCGATTTTTTGCTGTTCCAGGTGATCAAGGTGCTGCTTGATCGCGTCGCTTTGCCCCCGCGCGGCCATGCGTTGCTGTTGTGCCTCGCTGATGGCCACCTCGAGCAGCGATCTTCTACGGCCAGCGATGTACACAGGGACGACCTGCGCGCACTGCTCTGCCTCGGCGATGCGCACCTGCAGCTTCTCGTATTCACCCACCTCGTTCATGAGCGGCGCAAGCACGGAGATCTGCTGCTCAGCAAGCTCTATAGCGGCATGAGCGCGTGTCAGATTCTCAAAGTTTTCTCGTAATTCGGTGATGCGCCTCTGCGCGTCGGTCTTTTCCAGCATATGCTCGCGCACGAAGGCGTTCAATCCGCCGATGTCCTTGATCGAAACGATCTGGTTGAACAGGTCGAGCGCTTTCTCGGAACGCAGGCCCATCAGGTGGCAAAAACGCCGGCTGTACTTCGCGAATTCGTCAAATACCTCAGCGCCCCTGACGCGCAACTGCTTACGAAGGTCCGCAATATCGTTGCGTACAGCGAAATGGTCTTCGATATTCAACGATGCAGGTGCGATGACAAAGA
>Ga0209647_1001883_pt1 | contig 17401 bp, 16 predicted proteins | sample GraSoi_2013_60cm_FD_185827 | JGI IMG/M metagenome (GOLD analysis project Ga0209647, IMG submission 185827) | Grasslands soil microbial communities from the Angelo Coastal Reserve, California, USA - Sample 9_17_2013_60cm (SPAdes) (version 2) | ecosystem: Environmental > Terrestrial > Soil >...
GTCGTTGCAGCGCACGCAGAAGACCGGCGAGCAGTTCTGGGACGTCCTTTCGAAGGACAGTGCCGTGTCGCACGCCTTCGTGGTGCCGGGGCGCGACTTCATCGGGGGCGCCAACAAGCCCAATGCGGGCACGGCGTTCATCCTGCTCAAGGACTGGGGCGAGCGCGGCGACCGCACTGCGCCGAAGATCGCGGGTGATCTCACCAAGCAGGGCATGGGCTTCGCCGACGGCATGGCGATCGTGTTCAACCCGCCGGCGATCCGCGGGCTGGGCACCGCGGGCGGCTTCGAGTTCTACGTGCAGTCGCGCGCGGAATCCGACCCGAAGCGCCTGGGCGATGCGATCCAGTCGATGACCGCGGCGCTTTCGAAGGACCCCGACCTGCAGGGGATCAACACCTTCTTCCGTCCCACGGTGCCGCAGATCCGTGTCGACGTGAACCGCGAGCAGGCGATCTCGCTGGGTGTTCCCGTGGGCGACGTGTTCGACGCGCTGCAGAGCACGCTGGGCGTGCTTTACGTGAATGACTTCAACATGGCCGGGCGCACCTATCGAGTGCAGGTGCAAGCCGAGGGGCCGTTCCGCGCGCATCCCGACCAGATCGGGCAGGTGTTCGTGCGCTCGACCACGTCGGGCCAGATGATTCCCCTGAAGGCGCTGCTCACGGTGCAGGAGGCGGTCGGCGCCGAACAGCTCGACCGCTTCAACGGCTTCCTCGCCGCGCGCATCCTCGGCTCCGGCAAGCCCGGCGTGAGCTCGGGGCAGGCGATCGAGGCGGTCGAACGCGTGGCGGCGCAGAACCTGCCGGCGGGCTATACGCTCGCGTGGAGCGGGCAGGCGTTCCAGGAGAAGCGCACCGGCAATGCCTCGATCTTCGCCTTCGGCCTCGCGATCGTGATGGTGTACCTCATCCTCGCCGCGCTCTACGAGCGCTGGCGGCTGCCGTCGGCCGTGGTGCTCGCGGTGCCTTTCGCGGTGCTGGGCGCGATCGGGTTCGTCGCGCTGCGCGGCATGGAGAACGACATCTACTTCCAGATCGGCCTGGTGGTGCTGATCGGGCTCGCGGCGAAGAACGCCATCCTGATCGTCGAATTTGCGCAGCAGGGGCTGCTCGCGGGGATGAGCGCCAAGGACGCGGCGCTGCAGGCAGCTCGCTTGCGCTTCCGCCCGATCGTGATGACCTCGCTCGCCTTCGTCTTCGGCGTGATGCCGCTCTCGATCGCGAGCGGCGCGGGCTCCGCGGCGCGCCGTTCGATGGGCACCGGCGTGGTGGGCGGGATGCTGGTGGCGACCTTTGTGGCGACGATTTTCGTGCCTCTGTTCTTTACGTTGTTCGCGCGTAAACAGAAGATGGGTGAAAGCCAGGCTGCGGATCCGTCGGAGGCGCCTGCCGAATGAACCGCTCCATTCTCTTCGCGGCTCTTCTTCTTTCCGGCTGCATTACCGTCGGCCCCGACTACCAGCGCCCGGCAACGGGACTGCCCGCGGTCTTCGGCGAGCCGGCGGTCGGCAGCACCGCGGCCACCGTGCCGCAGCAATGGTGGGCGCTCTACAACGACGCCACGCTGGTCGAGCTGGTGAGGGCCGGCCTCGAGGCCAATGCCGACGTTCGGCTTGCGCGCGCGCGGGTCGAAGAGGCCGAGGGCCTGCTTCGCGAAGCGCATGCCACGCTCTACTTCCCGCTCATCCAGGGCAACGCCGGCGCATCTCGCGCGCGCACCATCCAGCTCGGCACGGCCAACACCTTCACGCTCGGCCTGTCGACATCCTTCGAGATCGACCTGTGGGGGCGGCTCCGGCACTCCGAGCGCGCGGTGCAGGACCAGCTCCTCGCCTCGCGATACGGCCGGGACACGGTGGCGCTCACGCTCGCCGCCTCCATCGCGCGCGCCTATTTCGCCGCGCTCTCGCTCGACTCGCAGTACATCGCCTCCGAGGAGATCCTCAAGGCCGCGAACGAATCGCTCGGCCTCGCGAAGAAGCGCGCCGCCGCGGGCGTGGCTTCCGATCTCGATGTCTACCAGGCCGGCGGGCTGCAGTCAGCCGCCGCCGCGCAGGCGAAGGAGATTGCGCGCCAGCGCGCCGCGATCGTCCACCAACTGGGAACGCTCACCGGCAAGCTCGACCTGGCACTCCCGGCAAAGAACCTCGACGCGCTGCCGATCCCGCCGCTGCCTCCCTCGGGCCTTCCTTCGCAGCTGCTCGAGCGCCGCCCCGACGTGCGCCAGGCCGAGGCCACGCTCGCCGCCGCGACCGAGCGCATCGGCGTGGCAAGAGCGGCGCAGTTCCCGACGCTTTCGCTGACGGGATCCTTCGGCGTGCAGAGCGCCGAGCTGAGCTCGATGTTCTCGTCGACCTCCCGGGTGTGGTCGTTGGGCGCGGGCTTGTTGGGACCCATCATCGACGGCGGGCGTTACGCTGCGCGAACCGAGCAGGCCCAGGCGCAGGCGCGCCAGGCCGAGGCCGGCTACCAGAAGGCGGTGGAGACGGCGTTTCGCGAGGTGGCGGATGCGCTCTCCAACGTCCGCCTGGCCGCGGACTCGGAAACCGACCTGCGCTCGCGGGTGGACCAGGCGCGAAACGCGCTGCGGTTGGCGCAGCGCCGTTACGAAAGCGGCTATTCGGCCTACCTCGAGGTGCTGGACGCCCAGCGCACCCTCAACGACGCGCAACTCGCCTTCATCCGCAACCGCCAGGCCTACCTGTCGTACTCGGTGGACCTCATGAACGCCCTGGGAGGGGGCTGGAGTCCTGTCGGATAGCGCCTATAGGTGCGCCCGCATTGGCGGCCTATAGTAGTTCCATAGGTACGGAACCGGACAGATCCAACGATGAAGGTTGTGGTCGTCACTCCCAACGCGTCCGATAGCCATCTTGCCGAGGGCCTCCTCGCGGAGCATGGCGTGCATACCGTGAGCTGCGCGAGCCTTGCCGAGGTCGGACCACTGGTGGACCCCGACATCGGCTGCGTGGTGCTGGTGGAGGAGTCGTTGGTCGAGCCCGACGTGCAAGGGTTCCGAGAAATGCTGCGCGCCCAGCCCCCGTGGTCGGACGTGCCGCTGCTCCTCATCTCGGCCCGCGAGAGCTCTCTCTCGGCGCTGGACGACGGCGTCTTCCCGCACTCCGGCAACCTGACATTCCTGCAACATCCCCTGCACCCGGTGAGCCTCTTCTCCGCGGTGAACGTGGCGCTGCGCGCGCGTCAGCGCCAGCTCGAGATACGCGACCTCCTGGCGCAGCGCGAGCGCGTCGTGAGGCAGAAGGACGAGTTCCTCGCCATGCTCGCACACGAGCTGCGCAACCCGCTTGCGCCGATCCGCAACGCCGCCTACCTCCTGGGAACGCTCGAGTACTCCGATCCGCTGTTCCTCAAGTGCCGCGCGATGATCGAGAAGCAGACGCGCCACGTGACGCGGCTGTTGGACGACCTCCTCGACGTCTCGCGCCTGGAGCTTGGGAAAGTGGACCTGCGGATGCAACGGGTGAACCTGAACGAGGCGCTCACCGCCGCAGCGGACGCCTGCGTGCCGCTAACGAGCGCGCGCCGCCACGCCGTGAACCTCAAGCCCTGGAAGCAACCGCTTGCCGTGCGCGCCGATCCCGTGCGCCTCGAGCAGGCAATCGCCAACCTGATCATGAACGCCGCCAAGTTCACGCCCGAGGGCGGCACGATCGACGTCGAGGCTTCCCAGGACGAGGACTATGCCGTGGTCGCGGTGACCGACAACGGCGTGGGCATCAAGCCCGAGATGCTGGAATCGATTTTCGACTTGTTCACGCAGGAAGCGGTGTCGCCCGCGCGCACGGAAGGCGGCCTCGGCATCGGACTTACGCTGGTCAAGCGCCTGGTGGAGCTGCACGGCGGCTCGGTTCACGCCTTCAGCGCGGGCCTGGGGTCGGGATCGCGCTTCGAGGCCCGCCTGCCGCTCGATGCGCGGCGCACCGAGCGCGATTCGGCGCACTCGGACTCCGATATCGTCTCGCAGCCGCGGCGCGTCCTCATCGTCGAGGATGGCGAGGACACGCGCGATTCGCTCGGCATGCTGATCAGCGCCTGGAGCCACGAGGTGACCTACGCCGCGACCGGGCCCGAAGGCGTGCGGCGCGCGCGCGAGGCGAAGCCCGACGTGGCCCTGATCGATATCGCGCTACCCGGATTCGACGGCTACGAGGTCGCGCGCCGGATCCGCCACGAGGATTCGAGTTGGGCGCGCAAGGTAAGGCTCATCGCCTTGACGGGCTACGGGCAATCGAACGATCGCGCAAAGGCGATCGACGCCGGGTTCGACGTGCATGTGCTCAAGCCGGTCGACCCAGCGGAGCTGCGGGTGCTGCTGACCGCGGCGGGACCCGCGGCCGCGGATTAGCTGCCGGGAGCCTTGGGGGCGGTCAGGCTGCGGGACCCTTCGGGTCCGTTCCCTCGCTGGGTTCCGGCGCCGGATTTTCGGCGGCGTGGGCGGCTTCCTTCTGCTTCTTCTTTTCTTCCTTCTTCTGCTTCTTGGCCAGCTCGCGCTGGCGTTTCTGGAACGCGTAGTTCGGTTTGGCCATCGAGTCTTTCTCCTCGGTCTTTAAAAAAATAAAGGGCCCGGACGTTCCGGGCCCTGGATCAACGTGGAGCGGACATCAAATGGGGCGGATCTTCCCGGCGGCCGGGCCCTTCGGACCCTGCGTCGGCTCGTACTCCACTTTCTGGCCTTCCTTGAGCGACTTGAATCCGGACATCTGGATCTCGGTGTGGTGGGCAAAGAGGTCCTTGCCGCCATCATCCGGGGTGATGAACCCGAAGCCCTTCGAGTCGTTGAACCACTTGACGGTGCCTGTAGCCATTGCTCTCCCTTCCTTATCGAAAAGTCCGGGAGATCCCGACCCGGAGCGGGTCACGACGATCAAGGAGGCAACCGACTGGTCTTCGGACTGCGCCGTAACTTCGCTGCCTGATGTCCTGAGGTCCTGCGGCGACATCATACCAGCCGACCCTATTCCTTGCCGCCTTCCACCGGCAGGCCGCTGGCGCGCCAGCGGATCATGCCGCCGGCGAGGTTGGCGACCGTGGGAAAGCCGAGGCGCTGCAGGATCACGACCGCCTGGGCGGAGCGCGCGCCCGAGCGGCACGCGGTGACGATGGGACGCGTGCGGTCGAGCTCGTGGGCGCGCTGGGCGAGCTGGCCGAGCGGGATGAGGCGTGCGGCGGAGATGTGGCCGAGCGAGCCGTTCCACTCGCCAGGCTCGCGCACGTCGACCACCTGCGCCGCGGCGATGTTCTCCTCGAGCACCTGCGGCTGGATCTCGGGAACGCCGGCGAAGGTGAGGGTGAGCGGCGCCCACGAACGCAGCGCAGGTTCTTGCAGGGTCCCCTCGGGCCGGCCGCAGCGCAGGTTCGCCGGCACCGCGACGTCCATCTGCTTCGGGTGCGCGAGGCCGAGGTGGCTCATGTAGCCGACGAAGTCGTCCTCGGCGATCGGCTCGGCGAGGCGCGGATTGAAGCGCTTCTCCTCGGCGACGCTGGTCACCGTGAGGCCACGGTAATCGTGCGCGGGATAGAGGAGGCACGGGTCGGGCAAGGTGAAGATCTGCGCGCGCACCGACCGGTAGAGCACGCGCGAGCTGCCATCCTGGCAGTCGGTGCGGCCGCTGCCGCGAATGAGCAGGCAATCGCCGGTGAAGGCCATGCTCAGGTCGTCCAAGACGAACGTGAGACAGCCGCCGGTGTGGCCCGGAGTCGCGCGCACTTCGAGGTGGCGCGCCCCGAAGTCGACCCGGTCGCCGTGCGCGAGGTAGCGGTCCGCGCCCTCGGCGCCGCTCGTCTTGGCGACGCCGATCCGGCTGCCGATGCGATGCTTGAGGAGCCACGCGCCGGTGACGTGATCGGCATGCAGGTGGGTGTCGAGCGTGAGCTCGAGGTCGAGGCCGAGCTCGTCGATCAGTGCCGCGTCGCGCAACGCCTGGTCGAAGACGGGGTCGATCAGCACCGCCTTGCCGCTCGCGGAATCGGCGAGCAGGTACGTGTAGGTGGAGGAGGTCGGATCGCCGAGCTGGCGGAAGGTGAGGCTCACGCGGGAATCGTACCCTCAACGTAAAGTCCTTGGCGCAGGCGCGGCGAACGTGCACACTGCCGCCGGGAGGAAACTAAAACAATGGTCAGCACACCAGTCGATGCTACGTTCGTTCGCCCGACGGGCGAACGGCGCATGTACACCGTGGCGGCGATCGTCGCGGCGCTTGTGGTCTTCGCCGGCTTCGCGCCCACGTATTACCTCAAGAGCGTCTTCGGCACGCCCGAGCTCTCCACCCTCAAGCACATCCACGGGGTGGTGATGACGGCGTGGTTCACGCTCTTCTTCGTGCAGGCGCTGCTCATCGCCAAGGGCAACACCGCACTGCACCGCCAGGTCGGCGCGTGGGGCATTCTGCTCGCGATTGCGGTGGTGATCGCCGGCATCACGGTCGGGATCGCTTCGGCGAGAGCGGGCGTATCGCCGGAACCCAAGATTCCGCCGCTCGTCTTCCTCGCGCTTCCCTTGGGCGAGATGTTCACCTTCGCGGCGCTCTTCACGGCCGCGATCCTGCTGCGCAAGCGCTCGCCCTGGCACAAGCGCCTGATGCTGGTCGCCTCGGTCGCCATGCTCACGCCGGCGGCCGCGCGCCTGCCGTTCGCCTTCATACAGCAGGGCGCTCCCCTGACACTCTTCGCGATCGCCGACCTCGTGATCGTCGGGTGCATCGCGTTCGACACCATGAGGAACCGGCGCCTGCATCCGGCCTTCGCGGTCGGGCTCGGCTTCGTGATCGTCTCGCAGCTCGGGCGCCTCGCGCTCACGCAGACGGCGGCGTGGATGACGTTCGCGAAGTGGGTGACGGCCTAGCCTCCCTCTCCCTTGGGAGAGGGCCGGGGAGAGGGTGTCATAGCGGGTTGAGCTTCGCGTCGCGCAAGCCGACCAGCACCGCTTCACCGCTCGCGGAATCGAGGCGGAACTCGCCGTAGCGGGCCGGGGCGAAGCGCTTCTCGGAGCCTTCCTCGAAGAAGAAGGCGTTGGTACCGAGCCACACCTCATGGTTGCGGACTCGATAGCGGATGGGAAGCGCCGGCCCTCCAGGGCCGGCTCCGGCCAGGGTCGCGACGCGCTGCTCGTTCAGCGTGATGCCCGCCGTGCGCACCTCGCCCTCGCGCGGCGCGCCGGCTGGTCCCCACGACGCCGCGATTCTCTGGGCGAGCGGGAAACGCAGCGCCATGTAGTCGCCCTGCATGATCGAGCGCGGATCGCGGGGCCCCAGCTCGATGAAGACCACCTCGCCGTTGCTCTTGATGCGCTCCTTGCCGAGGATGGAATAGTTCACGGCTCCGAGGACCAGCACGGCGCCGATCGCGATCAGCAGGCGAGTGGTGGTCATGGAGACGTTCTCTGCCTCAGGTAATGCGCGGCGCTGAGCAGGAGCGCGCCCAGCACGATCATGGTCGCGGACTTGAGCAGCAGCGAGGCGCCCATCGCGTAATAGAAGTGCGAGGCGTGCATCAGCGCCGCGACGACGCAGGTCGCGGTGAGCCCGCGATGGCCGAGCGCGAAGGCGGCGGCGAGGCCGCCCAGCGCGGCGAGCGCCGAGAGCAGCGGCCAGATGGCGAGCCAGCCCTGGCGGGCATTGCTCGAGTGCAGCCACGTGAACGACTCGAAAGGTTGCGAGAGCAACGTGCCCACTGCGAGCGCCACCACGAGCCCGACCGTGGCGGGCCTCACGATCGCCTGGCGTCCGCCGGCCATCCACGCCGGCTCCCGCAGGATCGCGAGCCACAGCAGCCCCGCAACCGGCAGCCACGACAGCGCCCAGCCGAGCAGCGCATAACCGAGCGATGGCGCCATCGCGCCCGGGCGCCCATACGGCGTCTCGGATTGGTCCCACACGCCGTAACGTACGAGCAGCGCCCAAGCCACGCACGCGAACAACGCCGACATGGTGCGATGCAGGCGGTTGGGCATCACGGCGATGAGCGCGACCTGGAGCAGCAACGCGATGAAGGCGAGGCCGGCGATCGAGTGCGAGCTCTTGAAGAAGGTCTCGCCGAGGGCGAATACCACCGCGAATTGTCCGGCGATCGAAAGGGCGAGCGCGAGCTGCGAGACGAAAGCGCCCTCGCGATCGACCCTGAAGAGTCCCCACGCCGCTGCCAGGAGCACCGGGCCGATAAAGAACGCCGAAGCGCTCGAATCCGGCCTGAAGAGCAACATCACGAACACCAGCAGGAAGACGCCCGCGACCCAGCCGGCCGCGCCCAGCATCAGGCCGATGTACCAGGGACGGCCCGCGGCGCGCTCGACGGCGGCGGCGGGAGCGCCGTCGGGGACGAGCCCGCGTGCGCGCAGCTCGTCCAGCAGCTCGGCAGCGGTGGCGATCATGCGGCGGCCTCGGGCACCTGCTCGTCGTCGTCGATGCGCCATTCGCGCACCCACTTCATCAGCAGGATCCCCGCGCCGGTCGAGGTGCCGATGATCCACATCGCGACCAGGAAAAAGCCGCCGATGTCGCGCAGTTTCAGGCCGCTGATGATGAGCACCGTGGAGACCGCGATCCAGCTGGCGATGATGAGCGCCATCGGGAAGACGTCGCGCTTGGCCCGCAGCGTGATCACCGCGATCGCGATCGACGCCGCCGCGAAGAGCACGACGATGACCGTGTTCTGCCCGGTCATGTCGGCTTCGCGCCACCAGCCCCCCGTCACGGCGGTGATGCTCGCCACGGTCCCGTAGAGGAAGGCGATCGTCACGAGCATGCGCACCAGCCAGCGCGGCGCGTGCTCGGCGAGGGGCGTATGCGCGAGGTAGAGGAAGAGCGCGGCGCCGGCGAGGTTCACCGCGAAGGGGAGCAGCAGCATCGCGGGCTTGCCGACGCCCCAGCGATCGAGCCACCCCCACATGAAGTCGCCGGGCCCGAGCCATCCGCAGAAGAGCGCGAGCGCGACGTTGACCACGATCCACCATGTCGCCCACGCCGCGCCCGATCGGCCGGCGAGCGCGAAGGGCAGTCCCAGCGCCGCCCATGCCAGGAACAGCTCGTAGACGTCGGCGCCGGTCTGGTACGTAAGGCCGAAGAGCGCGAGGAGGGCGCCGGTGAGGAGCAGCGCGAGCACCAACGCGCTTCGCCCGATCATGTGCGGCGGCGGGCGCCACCACGCGACGCCGGCACTGGCGAGGAGCGCGGCCTGCAGCAAGCCGAGGCGGCCGAGGATCCCGAAGTGTTGCCAGTTGGCCGCGACGAAGAAGATCGCTCCGGCGCCCACGGCGGCAATGCCGGTGGCGTTCATCAGGCGGATCGCGAAGGTGCGCCATGCCGCGCGGTCCGGCCGCGCACCGGTGAGATCGAGCGCGAGGGCGATCGCCTCTTCGCCGAAGCGGTAGTCGCGGGCCAGGTCGTCGAGCGCGGGCCGTTTCATGGCCCCGATCCTAGCGCATGGGCCAGGAGGGCGCGCGGTAACATGCGGCGATGTCCCTTCATCGCGGCGCCGATGCGCTGGTTCGCTCGCTCCTCGCGGCCGGAGTGCGGCGCGTCTTCACGCTCTCGGGCAACCACATCATGCCGATCTTCGATGCGTCGATCGGCACCGGGCTCGAGCTGATCCACGTGCGCCACGAGGCGGCGGCGGTACACATGGCGGACGCGTGGGGACGCCTCACGGGCGAAGTCGGCATCGCGTTGGTTACCGGCGGGCCTGGACATGCGAACGCGGTGTCGGCGCTCTACACGGCATTGATGGCGGAGTCGCCCGTGGTGCTGCTCTCGGGCCATGCGCCGAGTGCCGAAGTCGGCCGCGGCGCCTTCCAGGAGATGCGCCAGGCCGAGATGGCGGCGCCGGCGACCAAGGCCTCGTGGACCTGCACGAGCGCGAATGCCGTCGCAGCCGATGTGGGCCGCGCTATCGCGGCGGCTACGGGTGGGCGTCCTGGAGCCGTGCACCTGAGCCTGCCGAGCGATGTGCTCGAGGGCGCATGCGGAAATGACTCCCGCGGCGGAAGTCACTCCCGCGAAGGCGGGAGCCCAATTCGTTCCGCCGTCTTCGACGCCGCTCCGTTTCTCGATCGCCTCCTCGGCGCGAAACGCCCACTGATCCTCACCGGCCCCGCGAGCCTCACGAAACGCGGGCGCGAGCGCATGGCGGCGCTCGAGGCGGCGTGCGGCATTCCTGTGATCGGGATGGAGAGCCCGCGCGGCATCGCGGACCCGAGCCTTGGGGCCTTTGCCGAAGTGCTCGCCCAGGCCGACTGCATCCTGCTGCTCGGCAAGCGAGTCGATTTCACGCTCAAGTTCGGAGCCGCACCGGCGATCGCGGCCGAATGCACCGTGCGCGAGATCGATCCCGCGGTACCTGTCTTCGAAGCGGCGGACGCGCTCACCCACGTGGCGCTGCGGCGCGAGCCGCAGAAGTCGTCATGGCTGGGGGAAGTGCGCGCGGCGACCGCGTATCGGCCGGCGTCATGGAACGAGGCGACCTCCGACACGCCGGGGCATTTCCTGCATCCGGTGCAGGCGCTGCGTCCGCTGCAGGCGCTGCTCGATTCGCATCCCGAGTCGGTGTTCGTTTCCGACGGCGGCGAGTTCGGACAGTGGGCGCAGGCGTGCCTTTCCGCTCCGCATCGCATCATCAACGGGGTCGCGGGAGCGATCGGCCCTGCGTTGCCGTTCGCGCTCGCGGCGCGACTCGCGCAACCCGAGGCTCCGGTGATCGCCGCGATGGGCGACGGCACCTTCGGATTCCATCCCGCGGAAATCGATACGGCGGTGCGCTATCGCCTGCCGTTCGTCGCCATCGTCGGGAACGACGCGCGCTGGAATGCCGAATACCAGATCCAGCTGCGCGAATACGGCGCGGCGCGGACGGTCGGCACCGATCTTTTGCCGGCACGCTACGAGGAGGTCGCGCGCGCCTTCGGCGGCTACGGCGAGCGGGTCACCGATCCGCGCGAGCTGCTGCCCGCGGCGAGGCGCGCGATCGCATCGGGTCTGCCGGCCGTGCTCAACGTGATGATCGAGGGCGTAGGCGCGCCCGTCATTCGCCGCTAGCGGGTTACTTGAGCGTACGGATGTTGGTCGCCGCCGGGCCTTCGGCGCGCAGCTCGACGTCGTACTCGACGCGCTGGGTGGGTTTGAGGATCTTCACGCCGGGCGTGCGGATCTCCGTGCGGTTGGCGAAGAGCATCGGGCCGCCGATGTCGGGCGTGATCATGCCGAAGCCCTTGGCGACGTTGAAGAGACGGACGATTCCGGTTGCCATGGTCGAATCCTTAGGTTTGGTGCGGAAACAAAAAGGCCCGGTTGCCCGGGCCTTTTGCTGGCGCGCGGCGGACCGCGCATGCCATCGCGGTGCTAGACGGCGCGAATTCGCGAGGCGGCCGGGCCCTTGGGGCCTTGCTGCGGCTCGAACTCCACCTTCTGGCCTTCCTTCAGGGACTTGAAGCCATCCATCTGGACTTCGCTGTGATGGGCAAAGAGATCCTTGCCGCCATCATCGGGGGTGATGAATCCAAAGCCCTTCGAGTCGTTGAACCACTTGACGGTGCCTGTAGCCATTTTCAACTTCCTTCCTAATCGATTGTCCGGGCAAATCCCGACCCGGAGACGGGTCACGACGATCAAGGAGGGAACTGACTGGCCTTCGGACTCCGCCAGGGAAGGCGGGGAGGGGAGGAGACTGGAACTTCACTCTGCTTGACTATCCTGCACGAGCATTATACACGGCATCGCCCGCTTCACTGCGCGGGCGCGCTCCCAGGCTTCCCGGACCGTAGGCGGAAGCGTTCACGTCGGCGAACGCGAGCATCGCCCCGATGCGCTTGTCGGCGGGCTCCTCGAAGCCGCATTCGCCGATGTATTGCGCCGGATTCCTGAAGGTGCCGAAGAGCATGTCCCAAAGGGGGAGGTCGGCATAGTTGTAGTAGTGCACGCCTTTGCGGTGGTGCACACAGTGCGACTCGGGGCGCTGGATCACGTAGCCCAGCCACTTGGGCGTGCGCACGTTCCAGTGCTGGAACATGCCGTAGAAGGCGGCGACGTAGCCGACCAGCGCGGCGGCGATCGGATCGAGGCCGAGCACGATCACGGTCACGAAGAGCTGCAGCAGCACCTGCACCACCATCTCGAGCGGATGGAAGATCACGGAGCCGGGAATGTCGACCCGTTGCGGGCTGTGGTGGATCTGGTGGAAGCCGCGCCACAGGAAGCCAACGTTGTGAGCTCCCCTGTGCCAGGCGTAGACGATGCCGCTCAGGATGAAGTAGCCGGCCGCCGCGCCGCCGGCGATGCCTAGCCCCGTGCCGTCCATCCAGCGGTGGGCGACAAGCCATTCCTCCGGAATGAGGAGCGGCACCACGGCGCCGGTCGCGGCGATCAGGATGAGGAAGCCCACGCCGATCCATTGCCAGCCCTTGCGCGGCGGGAATTGGCGCGCCGGCCACAACCGCTCGGCGCCGAGGAACAGGAAGTAGGTGACGGGGACGGCGAGACCGATGAGGTCGGCGGCTTGCATGGCGAGACTCCTTTCCGGTGGGTTGCGGTGGACTTACGCCGTAAGTCGATTGCGGCACTATACCCTTACAGCGTAAGATTGAAAATGCCCTCCCGCGCCGCAAAGGCCCCCAAGGCCGCCCTCAGCCGCGAGCGCATCGTTGCCGCGGCCCTGGCGCTCGTCGAGCGCGAGGGGCTCGATGGCCTCACCATGCGCAAGCTCGGCGCGGCGCTGCGGGTCGAGGCGATGAGCCTCTACCATTTTTTCCCCAGCAAGCGGCACCTGGTGGACGCGCTGGTCGACCATGCCATCGCCTCAGTCGAGTTTCCCCACGGGCGCCTTACGCCGGTTGAGCGCATGCGCCGCCTGATGCGCGCCTACCGCGCCATGGCGCACCGCTACGGCAAGCTCTACCCGGTGATCGCCGTGCACCGCCTCAATACGCCCACCGGCGTGCGCTTCATCGAGCGGGTCCTGGGGATCGCGCGCGACATCACCGGCGACGACGAGAGCGCGGCGCGCTCGTTCCGCGCGCTCGGCTACTACCTCATGGGCGCCGCGCTCGACGAGACCATGGGCTACGCCAAGGGCCCCTCGGCCGCGGAACCGGTCGACGGCGCCTTCATCGCCCGGGAATGTCCGCTGCTCGCCCGCTCGGCGCGCTACTTCCAGCGCGACCAGTGGGACAAGACGTTCGAGCAGGGAATGGAGGAGATGCTGGCGGGGCTCACGCGCGCGAAGCGGAAGCGGTAGATTACGGCCATGGGCAAGGCTCGCCTGGAGGCGTTCAGCGACGGCGTCATCGCCGTGATCATCACCATCATGGTGCTCGAGATGAAAGTGCCGCACGGCACTGACATCGGCTCGCTGGTGCCCGTGGTGCCGGTGTTCCTCACCTACGCGCTGAGCTTCGTCTTCATCGGCATCTACTGGAACAACCACCACCACCTGCTGCACGCAGTCCAGCACGTGAACGGCTCGATCCTGTGGGCCAACATGCACCTGTTGTTCTGGCTCTCGCTGGTGCCCTTCGCGACGGGGTGGATGAGCGAGAACCATTTCGAGGCGGTGCCGGTGGCACTCTACGGCGTGATCCTCCTTTTTGCCGGGATCGCCTATTACCTACTCGCGCATTGCCTGATGAGGACGCACGGGCGCGAGTCACTCATCGCCAAGTCGCTCGGTGCGGACTTCAAGGGCAAGGTCTCGATCGCGATCTACGCCGTGGCGATCCCCCTTGCGTTCGTCCACTCCCTCATCTCGTGCGCGCTGTACGTGGCGGTCGCGGCCATATGGTTCATTCCCGACCGCAGGATCGAGCGCGTCGAACGCGCCTGAGGAGGGTCCGGCCCCGCTGTTGCGAAATTGGTCCTTTCGCTTCCTTGCACGAAACTTAACGAATACTGCACCGCCAGTTTCAACTCCCCCGAAGGGAAGTCGGGGATTCAAGTTTTGAAACGCGACCTCCGGGGTATAGCATCGGCGCGAACGAAAAAGGGGGTTCGCCATGCTCAAGCGCCTGCTTGCACTCTGCCTCGGCCCGTTCGTCGCCGCCACCGCATTCGCCCAGACCGAGCCGCAGCGCGGCGAGAGAATCGAGGTGACGGGAACCTCGATCAAGCGCATCGACGCGGAGACGGCGCTGCCGGTGCAGATCCTGCGCCGCGAGGACATCGATCGCATCGGCGCGACCACCACCGAGGAGCTGCTGAAGCAGGTGACCGCGATCACCAGCGCGGGAAGCATCCTGGTCTCGCAGGCGAACGGCACCATCACCACGTCGCAATCGACGGTCTCGCTGCGCGACCTGGGCAGCACCCGCACCCTGGTCCTCGTGAACGGCCGGCGTACCGCGGTGTTCGGCGGCACCACCAGCACGGCGGTCGACGTAAACAGCATCCCGATCGCCGCCATCGAGCGCATCGAGGTGCTCAAGGACGGTGCTTCGTCGCTCTACGGCAGCGACGCCATCGCGGGCGTGGTGAACTTCATCCTCAAGCGCGACTACACGGGCGGCGAGGTCGCGGTCACCTACGGCAAGCCAACGCGCTCGGGCGGAGGCAAGGCGGTCACCGCGTCCGCGTTCGCCGGCATGGGCACGCTCGAGAAGGATCGCTTCAACGTCAACATCGGCGCCGGCTACGAGAAGGACGACCGCATCCAGGGCAAGGACCGCGACTCGTTCGCACACAACATCAACGTCGGCCAGAACAACGACCTCAGCTCGACCATCGCCTTCCCGGGCAACATCCTCTACGGGCCGACGTTCGCGCGCCTGGCGAGCCCGGCGTTTCCCAACTGCGGTCCGACCGGCATCGTCTCGCCCTTCTTCAACGGCAACGTGAACTCGGGACAAGCGTGCCGCTTCGAGAACAGCCCCTTCCTCTCCGTGCTCCCGGAGACCGAGAAGAAATACGTGCTCGCCAACGGGCGCTACATGTTCTCCACGGCGGCCGAGGCGTATGCCGAGCTCGCGTTCACGCGCACGGCGTCGCGCTACACCACGCAGCCGGTGCCGATCTCGGAGGCCACCGCGCTGCCGGCCGCCAACCCGTACGTCGCCTTCCTCAACAACCTCGTCGCGACGAAGTATCCAAACCTCAACCCGCAGCTGCGCCGCTTCGCGACCGCGGGCAACACGCTCGTATTGCTCCCGCCCACGAGCCCGTTCTACCCGACGGCGTTCGTCGCCTCGCTCGGGCTGCCGACCGACCAGCCGATCGGCTTCCGCTACCGCAATTTCGCCAGCGGCCAGCGCGAAACCGAGGACACCGCCGACAACGGGCGCATCGTGCTAGGCGTGAAGGGCGTGGCCGCCGGGTGGGACTACGATTCGGCATTCCTCTTCAGCGAGAGCAAGGCGAAGTCGATCCTGCGCGCCGGCTATCCGCTCTACTCGCTCTTCCTCCCGCTCCTCGATAGCGGCAACATCAACCCGTTCGGTCCCACGACGGATCCCGCCACGCTCGCCGCGGTGCAGAACGCGGAGCTGCGCGGCCCGATCTACACCTCCAAGACCTCGACCACGAGCGTCGACCTCAAGGGCTCGCGCGACATCATGCAATGGGCCGCGGGGCCGGTCGGCCTGGCGATCGGCGGCGAGCTGCGCCAGGAGAAGTTCTCTTTCAATCCGTCGCAGTCCTTCCAGATCGGCGACGTCGCCGGCTTCGGCGGCAACATCCTGCCGGTGGACAAGAAGCGCCATGTCTACTCGGTGTACTCGGAGCTCGCCGCGCCGTTCCTGAAGAGCCTCGAGGTCGACCTGGGCGTGCGCTTCGACGACTACCAGGTGATCGGCAACACCACCAATCCGAAGGCGTCGCTGCGCTGGCTGCCGGTCCCCGAGTTCCTGCTGCGCGCATCCCTCGGCAGCGGCTTCCGCGCGCCGTCGCTCACCGACCTCTACACCGCGCAGGCGACCAGCGTCACCGCCAATGGCACGCGCGACCCGATCCGCTGCCCGAACGTGACCACCGGTGCGCCCGGCGACTGCAACAACCAGTTCCCGACGATCACCGGCGGCAACCCCAACCTCAAGCCCGAGAAGTCGCGCTCCACCACGCTCGGCATGGTGTTCGAGCCCAACCGGCAGGTCTCGATCGGCGTGGACGTGTTCTCGATCTTCATCAAGAACTCGATCGTGATCGGCGGGCTGGCGGTGAACACCATTCTCGCCAACGCCACCAACGCGCAGCTCTTCTCCAACTTCATCGTGCGCGGACCGCCCGACGGCAACGCCTCCGGCGTCGGCCCGATCATCGGCATCGTCCAGACGACGTCGAACCTGTTCAAGGCGAAGGTGAGCGGCCTCGACCTCGACTTCACCGCGCGCCCCGACATCGGCGCGGGCCAGAAGCTCACGCTGCGCCTCGGGGGAACCTACATCAAGGAGTCCCGTCGCCAGAACTTCGACGGCAGCTACAGCAGCAACCTGGGCACGGCCCTCAACGCCGGCGGCGGCATCATCCCGTGGTGGCGGCACACGGCGAGCGCCACCTACGAGCGTGGCCCGTGGGGATTGACGGTGCAGCAGAACTTCCAGGACAGCTACGCCGACTTCAACGCCAACATCACCGGCACGCCGCGCTCGGTGGGCATCTACGAGACCTGGGACCTCCAGGCGCGTTACCAGGGCTTCCGCAACCTGACGATCACGGTGGGCGCGAAGAACGTCACCGATCGCGATCCGCCCTATACCAACGCAGGCGGGCAGTTCGCCGCGGGCTACGACATCGCCTACGCCGACGTGCGCGGACGCTTCGTGTACGCGGGCGTAAGGTGGGCGTTCAAGTAGCACCGAACATCCCTTACTCGACGTTGACGAACCTCAGGTCGAGGTTGTCGCTCGGCCTGAGGACCGCCTTCACGTTCTTGCGCATCGCCCAGGTCACGTTGCGGCTGACGAGGGGAATGAATCCCGCGTCGGCGTCGATCAGCGCCATCGCTTCGGTGAACAACGCCTTGCGCTTCGCGCCATCGAACTCGACGCGCCCCTGGTCGACGATGGCGTCCACTTTCGGGTTCGCGTAGCTGCCGAAGTTGTATTCGCCCGCGCCGTTGGCGTTGCGCGCGTGCGCGAGCGGAACGAGCACGCCCTCGGGCTCGGCGGTCGCCGGCGACCACCCGATCACATAGAGGCTGGTGTCGCCCTTGTTGAGCTTGGGCAGGAGGATATTGAAGGGCAGCGGCCGGTAGTCGACGCGGATGCCCACGCGCGAGAGCATTCCGGTGATCGCCTGCCCGATCGAGTCCGCGGGTTGCTGCGTGCTGCAGTCGAGCACCACCGAGAAGCCGTTCGGATAGCCCGCCTCCTTGAGCAGCGCCTTGGCGCGCGCCGGATCGTAGGGCGTGGCGCCGTCGAAGCGCTTGTCGTAGCCGTCGACCGCGGATGTGTACAGGCTCTTCCCCCTGCT
>Ga0209647_1001885_pt1 | contig 17361 bp, 11 predicted proteins | sample GraSoi_2013_60cm_FD_185827 | JGI IMG/M metagenome (GOLD analysis project Ga0209647, IMG submission 185827) | Grasslands soil microbial communities from the Angelo Coastal Reserve, California, USA - Sample 9_17_2013_60cm (SPAdes) (version 2) | ecosystem: Environmental > Terrestrial > Soil >...
CGCTGCTTGGGAGGGCACACCACCTGCCCTTTATCCTGTTTGCAGGCCGCGCCTAGAAACTTCCACGCCAGTACTTCGCGGTGAACGAAGAAGTAGTCATCCAGGATGCTGGTCGATGCCGGCAGTAGGTAGGGCTGTTCGTGTTCTTTTTCCTGCGGTCCGGCGCTCCACTTCTGAGTCAGAAAATCAGAATTCGGAACTACCACAGATTCTGCCTTCTCCGGGCTGAGTTCCTTCCACTCGTAACGCCGGATCTCCCCGGTCGCGGTAAGGCGCATCTCGGAGGATTGCACGTCCTGTGTAGGAGCATTTTCCGTCTTGAACTCGGAATTAATCACGCTGCCGTTGTTGGTCTGATAGATAGAAAACGTCTCAGTTCCAACCCGGTGGCCGTTCTGGAACACGCCGAAAGAACCCGAGTCGACATTCTTCCCCTCGTGTTCCTTCTCTTTCTCCTTCTCCTTGGGCATGGGAGCGGCGGATGCCGCAACGCACCAAACCAGCGCCATCGTGAACGCCATCATGAAAATGTGCAGCCGATAACACAACTTCAATGTGATTCTCCTCTTCCGAAACCTGTGAGATCAATGGGGGATGAGCCCGGCCCCGCGTCTTCCGGAGTTCCTTTAAGTTGCAATGCGCCTTCAATCTCGACGCAGATAGAACCCAATTGTTTGCCCGTTGTCTCTATGACCAGACTCGCCTGCCGATAGAAGGGAAGGCGTTCCGCGTACAGTTTGGCGAACTGCTTCGGACCCTCTCGGAGCGGCCGTTCCACGCCATCCGTCAGGCTCCGTCGCCAGAGTTCGGCTGCGGTCGCTTCCAGAAAAACCGATGGCCACTGGCGAAGCAATTCGCGGTTCATTTCCTGTACGAAAGCCCCACCGCCGAGTGCGACCACGCGGTTGCGTTGCAGCGGCTCGGTCAGCAGATCGCGAAGCGCGCTGGTCTCGGCGAGCCGAAAACCGGGTTCCCCCCTGTCACGAAAGATCTCGGGAATGGTTTGCCGCTCACGGTACTCGATGCGGGCATCCAGATCCACAAAATCCCAGTCCAGCCGCCGCGCAAGTTCCTGTCCCACGCTGCTCTTGCCGGAAGCCATGAATCCCACAAGAAACACCGCGTGCACTCCCATGGCACTCCATGGCACGTAAGGGCGATTCTGCCACCCCGTGCCCATCTGCTCCCAATGATTTTCTTGGTTCAGCGTTACTTGGGTTTAGCGTTGCTTGAGGCGGATTTTACCACTGAAAGAGCGCAGCACGACTTCCGATGCTGCCTTGCCGACCGTGCCAAAGAAGGAACGTCCCGCTTCCACGGAAAACCGGGAGTGCTTCGGTTGGAGAGGAAAATCGTGTTGCACTCGGCCCATCACGGAATGGGCACTGAAATCGGCCGATACATCCGCCGGAACCAGGGCCTCGATGTCACCGGTGTGGGTGGTGAACTTATAATCGCCACCGGACCCGAAATCGCCATCGTAGAAAATCTTTCCGCTACCCGAATTCGCCTGCACCAACGGTCCCGTGACCGACTTCAAATGGACGTCTCCGCTGATGGAAGCGATCTCAACATGGCCGTTGCGAATGTCGGTCAGCGTGATCGGGCCGCCCATCGTCCGCACGTGCACGTGACCATTATCCACATTGCGAATATTCACCACAGCATCCGCACCTTCCAGGGTTAAATCTCCCTGCAAACGCTCCGCCGACAGTGGACCGGTCGAAGAACGGAGATTCACCGTAGCGTCGGGCGGAATCAGCAGTTCGTAGTCAACCTTGCCCATTTGCTGGTCAGCGCCCTGCAGCAGGTGCGACGCGATTTGAATACGGTTGCCATTTTGCTGCTTGTCGACTTCTACGGAGTCTGACTTGAGCGTGGCGGTCACCACAACCTGGTTGGCGCTCCCGGGCTTTACCGAAATTGACCCATACTGTGTATCCACGGAAACGTTCGCTTTCGGGCCGACCGTGAAACGGAATTCCTTCTTGGTCTCCGCTAAGGCGGCTGCCGACAGACAGGTTACCAACACCAGAGTTATGACTGCGGTCTGCTGCTGAATGGTCAATTGCTGAAGACTTGCGCTCCAAAGACTCGCCATAAAACTGCCGCCCCCTGCGGCCCGGAAACTCCGGTCCGCCCTTCCCCTATTGAATGCGATCTAACGCTATCTGGTAAAGAAGTGCTTTCTGCTGATACGCATCCATCAAGTGCTGCCGGGCATCAGCATCCTCTGGATTCTGATCCACATATGCCTGCGTCTCCCGGATGTCGGCATTCACCGCGCGCAATTGATTTTCATAGGTTGCCCGCATGGAAGGGGCACGGGTCGAAACTTCACTCAGAAACTGTTGATCCTCGGCGCTCGGCTGGGGTCCCATTGCGGGTGATACTGCCGCTATGTTGTCCGCCGCCTTTGGGGATGTCTGCGCCAGCTGTGGAGGGGCCGGGGTAGGCACCGTATGCGAGGCGGGCGTGGGAGTCTCCGGGGCGGGGGATTTCGCTGGAGTTGCGGGAGCTTGCTGCTTCGCCAGCGGTGGGGCTGGCTTGTGATTGACGAGGTAAGAACCTGCTGCCACAAGCGCAGCCGCGACCGGTGCCAGCCACCACATGCGCCATCGCGGCCGTTGGGAGCTTGGGACAAGCACGGGCCGGGTAGGTTGGGGCTCGCAGATGAGGTTTTCGGCGCGCAATTCAGCCGCAATTCGCACCCATACCCTCGACGCAGGTTCTTCCGTTCCCGCCAGTTGCCGGGCTTCGCTCGAGATCAGCTTCAGGTCCGAGATCAAATCCGAGCAAGCTGAACAGGACTTGACATGAGCATCAAAATCGGTCGGAAACGCACTGTCCGGAGTGCCGTCCAGGAACTCCGGCAGAGCCCGCTCTACATCGGAACACGTCATAGCCACTCTCTCCCAAATACCGCAACTTACTCTAGCCAGTCTTGGCCTTTTCGGCTCTCATGAACTTCAGATAATCCCGCAGCTTCAATCTCGCCTTGTGAAGCTGCGACTTGCTGTTGCCGATCGAACACCCCACCATTTGGGCGATTTCATTATGCTCGAAGCCTTCAACATCGTGCAGCACAAACACCGTTCTATAGCCCGGCGGCAGCCGGTCAATCGCTCGCTGCAATTGCAGCCGATCAATGGATCCGGTCAACTTCACATCCTTGGTACCGAATTCTTTCCTGGGAGCCTCGTCGTCGGCTTCCAGAGTCTCTTCGAGCGATACCGCCGGCAGGCTCTTCTTGCGCAGTTGCATCAGGACAACATTCACCGTCATGCGATGCAGCCAGGTGGAAAACGCCGACTCGCCGCGAAAGGTACCGATCTTGCGAAACAACTGAAGAAATGCTTCCTGAGCCAGATCTTCGGCCTGCGCGGGATTGGAGACCATGCGTAAACATAGCGAGTACACGCGACGTTTATGCAGGTGATACAAGACTTCGAATGCTGCTTCGTGGCCTTGCTTCGCCTGCTCAATGGCTTCTGTTTCGGTGATGCGTTGCTTCGGGTCGGTCAAGTCGCCTTTTCCGGCCGCTACTGCTTCAGATGCGGCTTCAAACTCTTTCCGTTGTACGAATTTGACGGGGGAGTCGCAGAGGCGCTCTCGACCGTTTACTTAGTTGCCAGAATACCAAAAACAGTAGCCTGCCGGATAAGCCAGCCCGCCAAAGTACCCCGCAGGCCAGACACAAAAATCACTTTCGTAATACCCCCGTCCCGCCTCAACCCTCCCGTAGAGACGGGGCTTGCCCCGTCTGGCCTGCGCCCATCTCACTTCGGCAGGAGACGCGGCAGCCGCGTCTCTACGGGAAAGTATCGCGCCTATGCCTTTGCCGTGATCGTCTCCAGCCCATGTCCGTGTGGACCGGTTTCGCGAATCCGCAACAGAATGGCGAAGGTAAGCCCAACGAAGCCGAGGATCGAGAAGATCCACATGCCGAGCCCGTATCCTCCCGGATTGTCCAGTCCGGCGTGGGAGTAGTCGTTGGCCTTGCCAATCAAAAGGTTCAGGATGAAAAAACCAACTTGCTGAATCAGCGTCATCAAAGCATAAGCGGTACCCAGCCGGGACTGGTCCACGATATATGCGACCGAGGGCCACATCACGGCCGGAATCAGGGAGAACGCGATCCCCATCATACAGACCGGCACATAGAGCGAAATATTCGTGTATCCCATCAGCAAATAAACCGGCATCAGCAGAATGGAGCCGAACATCATCAAAAACGCCCGCTTCCCGATCTTGTCAGCGAGCAGCCCGAAAAGCGGGGTTGCGATCATGGCCGAAAGCGGTAGCAGGCTGTTGAAGAATCCCGCACGCTCATGGGCCAGAACTCGTATGGTTTCTGAGGCGCTGATGCCACCATGGGTTGCCAGAATTTTATTGGTCAAGAAGTCGATGGCAAATGTCCGGAATGGGAAAATTGCCGAATAGAACGTAAAACACAGTCCAACGACCAGCCAGTAGGAAGAGTTGAAACGAAAAATTTGCCCGAACTCTAGCTTGTCGATCGAACCGGCCTGTCCAAGTTCATAGCGTCCTTCGGCGCGGCTTTCAAGAAGCCAGTAGATGACCGAGCAAACCAGTGCGAGCACCCCAGCACCGACGGCAATCAATAACGGCCCTTGCCAGCTCGGCTCGCCACCCGGTCCGTTGGGATAAAACACTCTGTTCGCCCAAGTCGGCGAATTGTCAGCCGCCACCGATGCCAGGCGGGCAATCAGAAGGTTGATTCCAAATGCGAAGCTCAGCTCTTTACCCTTGAACCATTTGGCGAGCACAGTCGTGACCGCAACGATCATCGATTCCGCGCCCAGACCAAGCACAGTGCGGCCGGCGATCATCACGCCGGGCTGCCCGCGCGCGGCGGTGAGCACGGCTCCCAACAGGCAGAGCACAGCAAAGAACGTGATCGCCTTTTTGGTGCCGATCCGATCAATAATGATGCCGCCGATCAGCAGGGTCACAACCGCAGCCACGCTATAGGACGCGTTCAGCCACCCGAATGCCGTGGCAGAGAAGTGCAGCGTGTCTTTGAAAATGCCTTCCAGCGGGTTGATGCTGTCGTAAATGTAGTAATTCCCGCCCATCGCCAGGCTGACGAACAGCAGCACGGCCCAGCGGTAAAGACGCGACGGTTCCGGACGGGCAAGCTCAGGCATGAAGATACTCATCCTCGGCGCACGACAGCGCCTGCCATTCATTTGTCATTTGTGAAGAAGAGCAACCGCAAGAAGATAACAGATTGGGGAAGGGAACGGCTCACCAACATGGCGACGGCGTCTCGCCCGGCTCTCCACCAGAAAGCTTGGATCGACAGCAGTAACACTCACGCGGTCGCAGCACTCGTGCCGTTCACCGGCTCCCAACCATGCCCCGCACCGATTCGATCAGCTTGGCCGAATCATAGCCGATACCGTCTTTGAATACAGTCTCGACGTTCTCAATGTCTTCGATCTGCTTCGACGGGTCGCCTTTGATCACGACCAGGTCCGCCTGCTTGCCGGGAGTGATCGTGCCGATGCGATCCAGTTCGCCCAAAAACTGTGCGCCGTTTGCGGTTGCGATATGAATGGCCTCCAGCGGTGTGAAGCCCGCTTCAACCAGCAACTCCACCTCGCGCTGATCTCCGAAGCCCGCGATCACGCCTCCCATGCCAGTCGGATCCAACCCGGCCAGGAGTAACCCTCCAGCTTCCACGAAAGCATGCTCGAATTCCATTTCCTTCTTGAAGGCGGCTGGCCACGGGGAAACATCGCTCCCGTACTGCTTGCGCAGCCGGCTGGAGTCGGTGGAGCGAACTCGCTCCCAGAGCAGGGCGCTGCGCGCGTCGGGAGAAAGCGCTTCTAGCACGCGCTTCCCGATCGTCGGTCGTCCGGGAAAACTCCCCATCTCAAAAACGGGAAGCGTAGAGGTGACCGCAACGTGATGCTGGATCAGGTCAAGGATCGTATCGTGTAGGGGGCCTGCCTTCACGTCGAGCTTGGAGACCAGATCGGGATTCTCTGGCGAGGCTGGGCATTCTCCCGGCTTCTTCGCGGGTAGAAATTCCGTATCGACCAGCATACCGTGCTCCAGATCGTCGATGCCGAGCGCAGCCGCTTCGCGAAAGCCGATTGAACACAGGTGCCCTGTAACTTTTGCGCCACGCTTATGGGCTGCGGTGATGGCGGCCGAAAGTTCCGCCGGGGTGATGAACATGTACGCCTTGAAATTGTCCACACCCTGATCGAGCCAAAAGTTGACGGTCTTGGTTGCGTCATCAGGGCCGGTGAGCTGGTGCAACTGCAAAGCCCAACTGCCAGCGCCTTCAAGATAGGGTCCGGTGACGTGGATCTTCGGGCCCGGCGTTTCGCCCTTGTCAATTTGCTTCTTGAGTTCAAGATCGGTGTAAGGCTCGAGCGAACCGGTGGTGCGGATGGTCGTGACACCGCCAGCAAGGTACAGCCGTGGAAAGCTGAACGCCATCTCGCCGAAGATGCCGTTACCCATGGGATAAAACATATGGTCGTGCATGCCGACGAGCCCGGGGATCACACTGTAGCCGTGCAGGTCGAGCACTTGGGCATCTTTGGGGATATTCGGCGACACGGCGTCAGAAACCGACTCGATCTTTCCCTTGGCGATGACCAACGTCTGCTCTTCCCGTGGGGCCGCACCCGTGCCGTCAATCACGCGCACGTGGGTCAGGACCACCACGGGAGCACTCACCTTCACGAAGCCGCGCACCTGGGGAGACAGAACTTGGGCCGCGAGAGTAGCCGAGCAAGCAAGCATCAACAGGATGCCAACAACCAGTTTGCGCATGGTTCTTCCTTCCATAACCGCAGCTCAGGATTTTATCGAAGAAAACACAAATCCGGAGGGAAACATAAGATTAGCGCGGCGGCAGGAACAAAAAGGCTCCCAGCCGCCGACGCAGGGGCGCGGCTGAGAGCCTAAAACTGAGACTGATAACTGAGTGCTGACTCTTACAGCTTTTCCGTCTTGCCGTCGTACTTCACGGCGCCGTTCTTGTCATTCTGCCGCGTGACATCGTCGTTGGTATAGACGTGGCCGGCTTTCCTGACGCCCTTCGATTCATTCGCTGCGGCCGCCGGGCTAGGGCCCGTCAAATACGTCCAGTTGGCGCGAGCTTCTTCTCGCCGACCCTCTTCTGCATGTGAGCGTTCTGCAGGCGAACCTTCTTCAGGTCTACGCTCTTCTCTAAACTCTTCGTGCCGACGTTCTTCACGCATACCGCCGTGCACACGATGACCCTCGCGTCCGATCGCCTCTGGATACAGATTCACCTCTGGCGTCATTAACGGCGCGCCGCCCTGGTACCACACGGCCACGGTATAAACCGAACTCGTCGATCCCTGGATCTGCGAAAGCGTCGCGTTGGTCGCGCCCGCAATTAATCCCGTGGTGGCGTTGCTCGCTCCTACCGGATTCGGCGAAACCTGTTCCAGGGATACCATCGGCGTGGTCAGAAGCGGGACAAACGGCCCGCATCCATAAACGCAAGGGCTGTAACCTGGGTGAGGAATGGGCTGTTGCCCAAAGGCTGCTACTGCCATCAAAACTGCCGCCATCAGAACCAAATAGGGTCGCATAGTGCCTCCACGGGGTCTAATACCTTCCCCATTCGCGTGCAGTTTGCTGGCCAGTTCCCGCCGGACCAAATACAACCACGATGTTCGGAGATTCCCGGCGCTCTCGGCTAAACAACTGAGATTCAAGTGATGATCGTCATCGACGCTGGTGAAAATTGCTGCGCACAACCTGCAATCGATTGGCTCAACTTCCGGTGGAGAGCCGGGCGTCGCCGCCCGGCCACCTCGAATCTGGAGAAGCGCGGGCCATCTCTCCACTGCGTAACACATGATGACGATCAGCTGCCAACAAATCGCGCATACAGACTGCGCGCGACAGCTGTGTCGGTCGTCCCCTTGATGATCGCCCGGCCGTCGGGAAACAGCGTCATTTCGTACGGCTCGCGCCAGAACTTCAGCACAAACTCGTTGTGGCGAACGTTGCCGTGAGGCTGAAGGCGATCGCTAAGCTCCGCAAAATCCACCGGTCGCTGCCGCTCGTGGATCTGCACCGAGTTCCTTCCGCACAATGTGATGTGAGGCCGCCCTTCGCCCGCCAGATGAACAAAGTCTCCTGAGCACGCTCGGCATCGCTCCCGCGGTCGGATCGCTGCCAACTCTGCCCGTTCATTCGTCCAGACATCCCAGGAAAGTAGCGTCCGCCGCATCTTCGAACGGGCGCCTACCAGAAACTTCAACGCCTCGGTGGCCGCAATCGACGACACCAGGTTCACAGCAGAATTCAGAATGCCGGCGGTCTCACAAGTCTCCACAGTTCCACGAGGGGATTCTGGAAAGATGCAGGCCAGGCACGCCGTTTCGCCGGGCACAACGTTCATGGTGACGGCATAACTGCCAACCGCCGCGGCGTAAATCCAAGCCACGGAGTTTTTCAGCGCGTAATCATTGATCAGGTAGCGAGTTTCGAAATTATCGGTGCCATCCAAAATCAAGTCGCAGCCGCCAAGCAGGGAATCGACATTCGCCGGGACCAGGTCGGCAACATGAGGTTCGACCACGATCTGCGAGTTGAAGCGCGCGATTTGACGCGCCGCCGCGACGGCCTTGGGCACGGACTCGCGGGCATCGTTCTCGTCGAAAAGCAATTGCCTCTGCAGATTGCTCGGCTCGACATAGTCGCGGTCGAGAATCCGCAGCGTCCCCACGCCCGAACGCGCCAGCAACGAGGCTAGGGCAGAACCGGTGGCGCCGCATCCGACAATGACCACGCGCGCCTCCGCCAGCTTTTTCTGCCCCTCCTCTCCGATCTCCTTGAACAACACCTGGCGCGAGTACCGATCGTCGATTTCCAACGCAATAACCTCAGCGATTACCTTTATCCAGCTTTCAAACCAGTATTATAGGTGCGCGGTTCTCAATCTTTATTTTTGTGAGCAACGTGTGCCGCTTGGAGCTTCATCGAACCCGAAGACTTTGATGCTTAACCCGCCTGAATTTCGGGGGGGCTTGCTCGTGTGGGGACGGGCGCCCTCGCCCGTCCAAGCCGAGCGCAGCTCGGCAGCTTCCTGCGGTCACAGCAACTTCGGATTCCCTGGAGGCGGCGTCCGATTTGTTTTGGCCCTTTTGTTGATTCTGTCCAACGGAGCCAGTTGGGCGCGAAGTTCAGCCCCCGCCGCGCAGCAACCCGCCGAATCGCCCTCCCAATCCGGAACAACGTCCGGAATAACGCCTGGACCAACGTCCGGAACAGAGTCTGCAGCCAAGGCGGAAACCAAGTTCGGAACCATCGCACCTTATCTCGGATTAACGATCGATCAGATTGAGCTGCCGGGCATTCCGCCGGAAGATGCGGCTTCGCTGCTGGCGGCGACACCGCTCAAGGTCGGCGAACCCCTTACGCGCGAGGCGCTTCACGACGCGATGCAGTCTCTTTTTGCCACCGGACGATTCGCCGATATTCAGGCCGAAGCGGATCGCAGCGAGACCGCCGGCGTCAAGCTGCGCTTTCTGACGACCGCCAATTTTTTCGTGGGCATGCTGACCATTGAAGGTGTTTCCTCCAATCCCTCCCCCAACCAGTTGGCCAGCGCCACCCGCTTACAACTCGGCGAACTCTATGCGCACGAGAAAATCGACCGCGCTCTGGCCGGCATCCAGCGAGTGCTCGAAGAAAATGGATTCCACCAGTCGAAAGTGACGATCTCCGAAGAGCGTGACGAACAACAACATCAGACCAACATGACCTTCCATGTTGTCGCCGGTCCGCGCGCCGTAGTCGGAGAGATCAAACTGGAAGGGGACGCCGGCTATCCCGTCGACGAGATCAGGGAGATCGCCAAGCTGCATACTGGTGATCCGGTTATCTCGAGCCGCATTACGCGCGCTTTGCAACGAATTCGCGCCCGATATCAGAAGCAGGATCGTCTTCTCGCCCAGGTCTCTATCTCCAGCCGCACCTACCGTCCCGAACTCAACACCGTGGACTATGTCTTCAAAGTCGACCGCGGTCCGGTGGTGGAGATTGCCGCTAACGGTTTCAAACTCAGCCAGCGCACGCTGCGGAAGCTGGTGCCCATCTATGAAGAAGGCGCCGTCGACGATGATCTGGTCAACGAAGGCCGGCGCAACATCACGAATCATCTTCAGACCCTTGGCTACTTCGAAGCTACCGCCAGCGTGAGCCAACTGACCTCGCTGGACGGAAAACATCTCCAGGTGGTGTATGCCATCAATCCGGCGAACCGCCACAAACTCGCTGCCATTCGCATCTTCGGAAATCGATACTTTCCCGACGATCTGATTCGCTCCCGCATGCAGAATCAATCCGCGGGCCGGCTGTTCAGTCACGGCCGCTACAGCGAAGTGTTTCTCGAAGAGGATGTGCGCAGTATCCAGGCTCTCTACCGGGCGAGTGGTTTCCGGCAGGCCGCAGTCACCAGTAAACTGGTGGAAAAATACCAGGGCAATCCCCTGCAACTCGCCATCGAAATCGTCGTCAAGGAGGGGCCGCAGACACGCGTGGCATGGGTCCGCGTCGAGGGCAGTTATACGCTGCCGCAGGAACAGCTTCCCGAAATTTCCACGGCCGAAGGGCAGGGCTTTGATGAATCAAGTCTCGCGGATGACCGCGACACGATTCTGGGAAAATATTTTGACAGTGGTTTTCCCAATGCTACGGTCGACGTCGGCTACGTTGCTGTTCCATCATCGGACAAACTGCCCCGCGTTGGTGTGACCTTTACGATTCATGAAGGCGAGCAATTTTTCGTCGATAAGCTTTTTCTCGATGGTCTGCATCACACGCGCCCGGGAGTCGCCCGCCGGGAAGTGCGGGTGCAAGCGGGCGCGCCATTGAGTCAGCAGGACATGCTGGAGAGCCAGCGCCGCCTGTACGACCTTGGCCTTTTCAAGCAGGTCGACACCGCCATCCAGAACCCCGAGGGCACCGAATCGCGCAAGAACGTGCTCGTCTCTGTGCGCGAGGCGGATCGCTACACGTTTGATTACGGCATCGGTTTTGAGTTTCAGACGGGACAGCCCTCATTCGGGACGAACCAGCCACTCGGGAACACCGGCGTCAGCCCCCGAGTGTCCTTCGGTGTCAGCCGCATCAACGTGGGAGGGCGCCATCAGACCCTCACCATGAAGACCAACGTCAGCCGCCTGCAGCAGAGGGGGCTGATCAATTTTGACGTTCCCAAACTGCTGAACCGGGACCTTCGTTTCTCCGCCACTGCGTTCTACGACAACACCGTGGACGTCTCCACCTTTACCTCGGAACGCGTGGAGGGCACTTTGCAGGCCTCACAACTGCTGAAACGAGACCAGGTAAGCGGCCGCGAACTGACGAGCATGACGTACCGCTTTTCCTATCGCCGCGTAAAGGCTAGCAGCATCCAGGTTACCGACAACCTGATTCCCCTCCTCTCGAAGCCAACTCGGGTGGGAATTCCAAATTTTCTCTACGTGCGCAACCGGCGCGATAACGATCTGGAGAGCGCCCGCGGCAGCTACACTACCGTCGAAGGCGGCGTGGCCTCCAGCTATTTTGGCTCCGAGGCCGACTTCAGCCGGTTGCTGGTCAAGAACGCCACCTATCACACATTTTTTCGAAATCGCAACACCAGACAGGGATACGTCTTCGCCCGCTCAACCAGCGTTGGGATTGAGAACCCTTTTGGAAACACAGTCGTGCTGGACCCGGCGGAAACAGCGGCAACTGGCCACAGTCTTGTTCCTCTCCCCGAGCGTTTTTTCAGCGGTGGAGGCAACTCCCATCGCGGATTCGGGTTAAATCAGGCGGGGCCGCGCGACCCCTTCACCGGATTTCCCGTCGGTGGGAGCGCTGTGTTCCTCAACAATCTGGAGATGCGTTTTCCGAACATTACCGTGCCTTATCTTTTGGAAAACATCGGCTTTTCGGTTTTTCACGATATGGGCAATGTGTTTGCCCGACCCCAGGAAATGCTCTCCAGCCTGGGGCGCTTTCACCAGCCCAACCAGGAATTCTGCTTCCATGAAAACACGCATCAGAAATGTAATTACAACTATGTTTCGCACGCCATTGGCGTTGGGGTGCGCTATCAAACGCCGATTGGGCCGTTGCGCTTTGACTTCGGATACAATTTAAATCCGCCGTACTTTCCCAGTTACACCAATATAACGACCAACACCTTGACTGGGCATTCCGTGGGACAGTTTGGTTTCCAGCGCGCTGGGCATTTTAACTTTTCGTTCAGCGTTGGGCAGTCTTTCTGATGACACTCCGAATGATCCAACTCGGAATCTGGTGGAGCGACGGGCGTCCTCGCCCGTCAAGCCGGGCGGGGACGCCTGGCTCTCCGCCAGCAGCGATCAAGATCGCGAGACATGGCGCGCTTCTGACGGCGCTAATCATTGCGCTGGCGCTCTCGTCGCCAGCCGGTCAGATTGTCGATCGTGTGGTCACCAGCGTCAATGGTCACGTGGTTTTGCAGAGCGATTGGGAGCAGGAAGTGGCCCTCGAGGCCTTTTCGAATGCGCGCGATCCCGATTCGTTCACCATAATCGAGCGCAACGCGGCCCTCGATCGCCTGATCGATCAGGAATTGTTGCGGGAACAGGTTCGGCCATCTCAACCAGCTCCGGCCGAACTGGTTGCCGCTCGCGTGAGCGAGCTCCGCAAGCTCCATCCGGAGTGCGCCACCGACGACGGATGGCGCGCCGCGCTGCAACGTTACGGGCTGACCCAAAAGTCGCTTGAGAAACGTGTCGGCGATCAGATCCAGCTCATGAAGCTCGTTGAAGACCATCTCCAGCCCTCCATCCAGATCGATCAGCGGGCGGTGGAGACTTACTACCACGACCAGTTGGTGCCGGAAATGAAACGGGCGGGCGGTCCCGCGGCACCGTTGCCCGAAGTCTTTGACCGGATCAAGGATTTGCTGGCCGAACGGAAAATGAACGAACTGCTCTCGGTGTGGCTGGCAAGTCTGCGCTCCGGGAGCCACATCTTGACGCCTGAATCCAGCACGGGAGAGCGGACCCCTTGACCGACGAATCGTCCGACCAATCGTCCGAGCAATCGTTCGAGCCATCGTCCGGGCAATTGAACCATCGAGCGAGCGAGCTTCCTCCTCCCGAGCGCCGGCGCACACTGTGGAAACTGTTTCTGCTGTTTTGCGTATTCTGCCTGATTGCATTCGGTGCACTCGGCTGGTACACCACCACGGATTCCTTTCAGCAACTGGTTCGCCGCCGGGTCGTCGCATCGATCGAGAAAGTCACCGGCGGCCGCGTCGAACTCGGCGAATTTCACACCATCCCCTTCCGCCTCCGCGTGGATGCTCGCAACCTCACCATCCACGGTCGCGAAGCCTCTGACCAGATGCCATTTTTCCGGGTCGACCGCGTGCAGGCGGAGCTGAAAATCATTTCGCTGCTCAGCACCACGATAGGGCTGCATTCTCTGGTTCTCGAGCATCCTGTCACCCATGTCATTGTCTATCCCAACGGCTCGACCAACATTCCCGCGCCGCCGGTAAGCCTTTCCCCGGGCCAGGGGCCGGTGGAACAACTCATCTCGTTTTCGGTTTCGCACATCGAGGTACAGCGCGGCGAGGTCCTCTGGGAAGACAAGAAAATGCCGTTCGATTTTGATGCCCGCGACGTGGCCCTGCTTTTGAATTATTCCTTGCTGCGCCGGCAGTATGAAGCCCATCTTGTCGCAGGAAGCGTCGCCACGCGGTTTAAGCAGTATCCCTCATTCTCATGGCGGGGCGATACGTCGTTGGTTCTCAGTCGCGGGCGCGCCGACATCAGCAATTTGACGATGGCTTCCGGAAAATCTGAAATTCACTTCTCAGGCCGCTTGCAGGACTTTCACAATCCCCAGGTGACCGGTGATTATCACGGCGTCGCCGATCTCACCGAACTCGCTTTCCTGGCTGGGCAGTCGCAAGTTCGCAAAGGTACAGTCCAGTTCGAAGGCAAAGGTTCCTGGAATCTGCGAGATTTTTCCACCCAGGGAACGGTGCAAGCAAAAGACATCGACTGGTCGAACGGTAAGCTGACGATGCGAAACGGCCGCGTTACAGCGGGTTACGCCGTGGTTCCGAACCGCTTCCACGTTTTCTCGATCAAGGCGAACCTGCTCGGCGGCGACCTTCTGGGCGATGCCGATGTGACGAACTGGCAGAGCTCGCTCGAACCGTCGCCGCTTCCAGGGCGGCGTCATGTAATCGGACGAGTCCCGTCCGGAAGCCTTCAGCGCGGCTCGGTGCGCCTGCAATTGACCGGTTTCCCGCTGCTCCCGGGCCTGGAGGTCCTGAGCTCAAAAAGACTCCCACTGGATCGCCTTGCCCTCTCCGGACGCGCCAGCGGCACCGTTGAGATGCTTTGGGTGGGATCGATCCGGGACGCGGCAACTCGCCTGAGCCTTAACATTGCGCCGCCCCTGAATCCGATCCCGGGCGAGATCCCTGTCCACGGAAAGGTTGATGGCGTCTATCGCGGATCACGCGACGAATTGGATTTAGCTCAACTTCAGCTGACAACGCCCGGTTCTGAAATCACTGCGACAGGCAATCCGGCTGCGCCCTCATCGCTCCGATTTTCATTGACCAGCCATAACCTGAGAGAGTGGACGCCGCTGATCGAAGCGGCCTACGGATCACAGTATTTGCCCTTTGCCATTCACGGTTGGGCAAGCTTTACCGGCAACGCCAGCGGCAGACTCTCCGCGCTTTCCGTCAACGGGAATCTCGAAGTCTACGATTTTGACACGGTCCTGCCGGCGACCGAACACGTCGCTTCTCGTGCGATTCACTGGGATGCCCTCTCTACGGCCCTTCAGTATTCCAGCAGTCATTTCACCGCGCACAACGGCTCGCTCATTCATGGCCACGCCACGGTGCGCTTCGACGCCGGCGCTACCCTCGCGGGAGGCAGATTTCCGGAGACCGCTCTCTTCACTCTGCACTTTGACGCGCTCAACGCCGACGTGGCCGAGCTGGCACAATTGGCCGGAGTTGCCCGTCCCTATGCCGGCACCCTGAATATCTCCGCCAATATATCGGGCACGCGCGCCAACCCTCACGGCGATGGTCACTTCGAAATTAAAAATGGCGTAGCCTACGGCGTGGCCATTCCTTTGTTGAAGAGTGATCTCCGCCTCGCCGATGATGAGCTGCAATTCAACAACATCGATGCCAGTGCCTACGATGCTCCACTTTCCGGGAGCGCGGCCGTAAGTTTGGCGAACCTTGGCGCGCCAAACGTCGATAAGTCGAAGACTCAATTTCGCCTGAATCTTTTCGGACGCAACCTCGATCTCGCCCGCTTCCCGCGCCTGCAGACCGGACGGCTAACAGCGGACGGCGTCGCCGATTTCACGGTGCAAGCCACGGGCACTCTCGAGCAGCCGTCGATTGAAGCGCACGTCCACCTTAAGGACCTCGCTTTCGACAAGGAACGCGCCGGAGATTTTTTCGTTGATGCGGTCACTCACGGAACCCAGCTCGATCTCAACGCGCGCTCGGATTTCAGTAAATCCGACTTGACCATTCAGGGAAGTGTCAGACTTGAGCAGGACTTTCCGGCCGATCTGAACCTGGCCTTCCATCGCCTGGACGCCGATTCGCTGCTTCGCGTTTATCTGGGAGGAAAGATCACGGGACATTCCCTTTTGGAGGGGACACTACACGTTCGCGGACCTCTGCGCACTCCCCGCGACTTAAAGGCGGACGCCGAGCTCCAGTCTTTGAGCTTCGAGGTCGCGCACCAGCCGATACAGAGTGTCGGTCCGATTCGCTTCGAGGTCGCGAATCAAGTCTTGCTGCTTGAAAACCTCCACCTGTCGGGAAGCGGAACCGATTTCACCGCCCACGGCCGCGCACATCTGGCCGGAGCTCAAGAGCTCGACATCCATCTGGACGGCTCGGTCAACATGGCGCTCTGGCAGTCGCTCAATCCCAAACTCCTCGCGCGAGGTGATTTGGGCGTAAACCTCAATGCCGGAGGTACGCTCTCACAGCCCGTGCTGCAAGGCCGTCTGGAAGTGAAGAACACCTACGTCAGTCACAACGACTTTCCCAGCGGCCTGAGCGCGCTCAATGGCGTCCTGCTGTTCGATCGCAACCGCATCCAGATCGAGAGTCTCAGCGGCACCACTGGCGGTGGCACCATTGCCTTGACCGGCTTCGCAACCTACCAGAGCGGCGGATTTGCGCTCGACTTCGGCGCGACCGCACGCGGGGTTCGCCTCCGTTATCCCCCAGGAGTAAGTTCCACTGCGAATGCCGATCTCCGTCTGACTGGCACTACGAATTCCGCCATGCTCAGCGGCGATGTCGTGGTCACCAAGCTGGCCGTTACTCCAGGATTCGACTTTGCTGCCTATATCGAAAGGAGCAAGCAGGCGGGCGTCCTGACCGAGAACGAGAGTCTGCAAAGTCGCCTCAAGCTTGATGTTCGCGTGGTGACGACTCCTGAACTGGAGATGCAAACAGCCATTGCCAGGCTCTCGGGTAACGCGGACCTCAGGGTGCGCGGCACCGCCGACCGTCCCGCAATTCTAGGACGAGTTGAAGTCCTGGAAGGAGAGATCTCTTTTAACGGGAACAAGTACCACCTCGAACGGGGCGATGTCACCTTCGCGAATCCGGCGCGGACTCAGCCGATTATCGACCTGCAGGCAACCACGCGCGTGCGTGATTACGACATCACGGTGCAATTCCGCGGTGACGCCAGCGCCACCAACGGTTTGAAAGTTACCTGGCAGTCCGAGCCTCAACTTCCCGAAGCGGACGTAATCGCGCTGCTGGCTCTAGGCCGTACGCGCGCAGAATCGGCTGCCGCTGGATCCAGCGGGTCGTTTGGCTTTGGCGGAGAAGCCTCCAACCTGCTGATCAATCAGGCCCTCAACAGCACCGTCAACAGCCGTCTGCAGCGTTTGTTCGGAGCAAGTCGCGTCAAGATCGATCCGCAGGGACTGGCCAGCGAAACCAACGTCGTCCGAGGACCGCAGGTCACCGTCGAGCAGCAAGTGGCCAGCAATCTCACTCTGACCTACAGCACCAATGTCTCAGTTTCCACCCAGCAGATCATCCAGGTGGAGTACAACGTAACGCGGACGATTTCAATTGTGGCGCTGCGCGACCAGAATGGAGTGGTCAGTTTCGACTTCAGAATACGGCGCCGCAGAAAGTGATCTCCGGAAATACAATTTTGTAATTTGGTAATCGGCTAATTTGGTAATTTGAAGGCGAGACTTCTATTGTTGTTAAATTACAACATTACCCGATTGCCAAATCTCAAAATGGCTCCATTCTGCCTA
>Ga0209647_1001886_pt1 | contig 17359 bp, 22 predicted proteins | sample GraSoi_2013_60cm_FD_185827 | JGI IMG/M metagenome (GOLD analysis project Ga0209647, IMG submission 185827) | Grasslands soil microbial communities from the Angelo Coastal Reserve, California, USA - Sample 9_17_2013_60cm (SPAdes) (version 2) | ecosystem: Environmental > Terrestrial > Soil >...
ATGGCTTGGCGCTGGCGCAATAGTTCCCAGCACTGATCCAATTCGACACTAGAAAGCCTTCAGGGGAAGGAAGAAACATTCCGATTTGGCCATTGCCATGACGTCAGCCGGCCGCCAATTCAACACCTTTTAATCATCCGGGACGTAGCTTACCAAGATAGCTGTTCCGAGTAACTCGCCGTCAGCGATGGTCGTTCTGATGCTCGACTTTTGTCATACGCAAAGGTAACGGCAACGCGTTGATAAGAGTATGCGTGCGGGCAATCTAACCGGGTGAGATTCATCGCGTCTGCTATGCCGTATTCCTCACCTGACTGGAGGCGACGACTTAGAAGTGCCAAAAATGACCGCCATTGGCGCAAAAGTGCTCGCTGTCGATAACCTCGGCGCCCATTATCGTGTAATCGTTAGAATCGGATTCCCAAGGTACCGAGGGTCTTTCCACACCTTACAGTTCGGAGAAAAGAAGCCGTTCATGGGTTTCACGCACAACGGTCAGCTTGATCTCGTTTACCGCGAAGATCCTCACCTAAAAGCTGGACAACCGTTTCCGCTCTGGACGATTCAGTAACCGAGCGAAGGCTCGGGTTTTCCGCATCATAGAAAAGCCTATGCTAGTTAAAGACGGGGAGCCGGTACCCGAGAATACGGGGGACGAAGGTGGAGGCGAAAACTGAGCCGTCTAAAACAATAAATTCCAAAGTCGATATCCGCCGCAGTTAAGACAAAAGTCGATGGCGTCAGCATACCCGCAACACCCCAAAAAATAGTCATCGCATCAGATCTCTACCTTCGGCTGCTCGTCGTCTGCCGGCTGGATTCCGATCACGCCGTCTGTAAGCCAACAATTAATCTCTCCGCCCTCTGACTGCTTCGAAAGGATAAAAAGGTAGAACATCTCCGAACCGCTTGCGCTAACGATGCGGACGAGGATTTTTGCTTCACGATCCTCTACCTGAACCTTGGTCACAGTGGCTTCCTTGGCGTTTAGCAAGGCGGCGTAACTGGGGCTATGGACCATCGATATAAAGTGCGAGATCGGGCCGACACTTTTTTGGTTTGCGGGCGAAGCAAAGCGGAAAGCCTTTTCATTACCCGCATCCGGTGTGGGCTGATCGTTCTTCTGCAGAACCGTAAGCTGATACTCAACGACTTGCTGCGGAGTTAGTTCGGGTTTCGGCGTCAGATCGACCGCACTCTGGCCATGAACCGATTTCCAGGCAATGCAGCCAAGAACCACAAACGGAAGGAGCCGAGTTACCATTTTAGCGTTCGGCTTTCAAAAGGGACAAAGAAAAGTAGCCATGCATAATTTGCCTGACTACCCTGAAACTAAGATAACAAGTCTCGTAGTTCAAGAAGTCGTCGAGCGACGCAACCTCGAGGCCGACTTATTCTGCCGACCCCATGCTATTCCACGCTGCGATCGCCTGTGCGCGCGGCAGTAGTGACACTTGAAAGCGGCACTCTCGACACATGATCGAAAAAGAGCGCGTGGAGTGCGGACTCTTCTCAACCCAAATTTCCCGCGAGTGGCACATGGGACACGCCGTTAGAGCTTTCTCAAGGCCTGGCAGCGATCCAAGGTTATTGCCGCTTTTCATCAGTCACAGTCCCATCTTGCTCCCTTGACTGATGGGAAGAGCGATGCGTAGACCTGCCGGCAGTATCGCCCGTTTGACTATGAGCCCCCAATAGCTGTTTAATGCTTCGCAACATAGATTTGTCTTTCTTGTATTATTCTCCTGGTTTTGTTTTCATGGGCTGATAATTACCGGCCGCGCTAAAACGTTTGTGAGTTATGTTGCCTTCATTTGGCGGGCACCACGATCCTCACCTGTTTCCACGGACAGTCCTTAGATCTCAGTCACAGGCGCGCTCGCTTCCTCAACGAATGCCGGTTGGCTGCAAATGTAAGCCGCTAGTGACTCAGTTTGGAGCGATCGGTTTTTCGATTGGTTGAAATTGGTCCGGAGATCTATCCGAGGGCCGCTGCCGGTTGTTCGGCTCTATGATTCTCGCCTGCATCCATGCGCATCTCCTATACCGCTCTCGAAGTGTTGCTGTCGCTTTTGTGTATGGCGAAAGCCGAGCAGCCGAAGGAAACCATTTTGTAGGATCGGGAAAAAAGGTAGGGCGCCAACTTTAGGGTGTAGAAACTGCAACCGATGCTGCATCCCAACAATCCGAAGATCCAACCCGCGCAGACGGAACTGAATCGCCATGGCCGCCCTGGACCTGTTCTACTCAAACAGTCGCGGCGCAGACTTCGCTCAAAGTGGTCACGAACTTAGAGACGACTTCGGAATAGAGTCCGTTTTTCTTCCAAACCGCCCCGAGTGGTATCTTTACAGGTTTCGGCGCCACCAGATCTTTGAAAACAACATGTCTAGCCGGAAGCTTTTTGATTGGCTCGCTGACCAAGGCGACACCAAAGCCAGCCGCAACCAGAGCGAGCGCACTTGCCGCACCGTCTGCTTCCCTGGCAATACGCGGTTTGAACCCTCCTTGTTCACAGACGGTCTGCAGCCAATTGCTGTACGCGGGGTACATTCGATTTAACCCAATGAAAGGTTCCTCTTTGAGGACAGGTAAACGGATTTTCGGCAGGGCCGCTTGCGGGTGGGATTTTGGCAATGCGACCGTGACCGGATGCCGGATCAGCAGCTGAACTCTCAACAATTCTAGGATCGGCCGATCGCTGAGTAGGACTAAGATGCCCACGGCGATGCGCCCGTCTAGCAGCGCGCGCTCTTGTGTTTCTGGGTCCATCTCTATGCAGTCGACGACGACTCCCGGCGAAACCTTCTGCCAACGCTCAAGTGTTTGCCCCAGAAATTCGTGGGTCAGCGCCGCCATGTGACCGACCGTCAACTCTCCCAGCTCTCCCCGATTGATGCGTTGGGCCTTTTTCACTGCAAGATCGCAGGCTTCCAAGATCCCGCGCGCGTCAATCAAAAATGCTTTTCCAGCCGCCGTGAGCGCGACCCCCTTTCGCTCTCGCTGGAACAGGTTGACTCCTAGCTCGCCCTCCAGGTCCTGAATTTGTTTGCTGAACGGAGGCTGCGACACGTGTAGTCGACCGGCCGCGTGGGTAAAATTCAGCTCTTCAGCAGCAGCGACAAAGTATTCCAGGTGGCGAAGTTTCATTAGAGCTCAGACCTTTCCGCCCGAGCTTAGGGCATCGCTTCGTCCACAATTCCCTGAATCACCCGAGCAACAGAAAGATCCTCTTAGGGATCATACTTTCTTCATAACGCAAAGCAATGGAAACATATGGAACCCCGGGTAGCAATGAGGCGAGGCTGAGGACTCGTATTACAGGCGGACTGAGCAAAACCGACGCGGAAGAATGTCTGATTAAACATGGGCCCAACGCTGTCGCCCTGGAGAAACAGCGGGGTTGGTTGTGGCGGCTTTTCAAGGCGATGCTGTACCTGTTTGGTTGTTGGCACCCGTCCCGGGCTCCGGTTTTCCAGACTGGTTGGTTCGTCGAATCGCTGATCACGCAAACGCTGCCGTTTTTCGCCTTTGTTATACCCGAAAACAACTGTAACTCTTCGGGCAATGTATAGCAGAAACTCATTGCTCCGAACGAGACTCCTTATGTTAGTTCGCCGATTGTCTTGCGACGACCAATCGAGAGTATGCTCTTAGATGAAAACCAGCCGGCCCGGCTGCGACTTGTCCTACTTATCGGAACGGCTCGTCCGAGCCAGGAGCGGAGAAGGAACCTGTGAATGTCTCCAAACTTCCCTGTTTGCTATTGATGTCGGTCAACTGGTGGCTCGGAGCAACCGCAGTTCATGCAACCGATCCTGCATCTCCGATTGGGTTCTGGAAAGGCGGCGACGGTACCTTTGAGATGTTCGAAACTGCCGGAAAACTGAGTGGCAGAACCTATTCCTGCTTTATTGAACTGCAGGGGCCAGACAGGATCAAGCTTCGCGGGTTTCTTGGGCTCGCACTCATGGGTCGAAATTACTTTTGGGTCAGAGCGAACTAGTAAATTCACCATCATGAAAAACACATCCGCCGTCAACCAGGCCGAAGAATCTGCCCCAAGAACGCTTAAAGACCTTGTGCAGCGCGAGGCAAAAACGTTGAGCCCCGAGACTTCAGTCCAGCAAGCTTGCGATCAGCTCCGATCCGAAAAGATCACTTCATCTCCGGTGACCGATCAGAACGGCCAGTTAATCGGAACGGTGTCCGAGAGTGAGCTTAACCGCAAAGTCGGTGGTTTCGGCCACGACCCAAAGATCGAACTCACGCAAACGGAGCTGAATCAGGAAACAATATATTGCTTTGAAGACGAAACCCTCGCTGAAGCCGAAAGGTTGATGCATTTAAGCAACCTCAGCCAGCCGCCCGTGTTAACTCGTGAAAAGCGAATGATCGACATTGTCACGCTCGAAGATATCGCCCGAGGACAAAAAGCGCTGATCCAATCCAAAATCTCTTAACGAGTGAAATTCGATCATCGGATACGAAGGTCAAATCGATAAAGTCCAATGAAAACTCTCAACGCCAAGGTCCTAAGTATCCTGAAATCGCAGCCCTACCGAATGAGAGACAAGTCGGACGACCAAAACAAAGACACTCTCATTAAATTTTGGCGGATGCGTGTTTCATATCCTGGGCCGGAGGTGGTCTATGAAGTTGAACTTCGCGAGCCCCTGAGGAGCTTGGCCTCTAAAAAGTACACGGTAGGATTAAACGGGCTCGTTGAATTCGAGCTGTTCTCTGACCCTCAGGTTGCCGCCGGCGATACCATTCAGATCGATGCATACGAACCCGGAGAAAAGATCCTCGGGGTCACGTATTGTGAGCCGGGCTAAGCTGCGTCAGCAAGCTTGTGTGGTGTTTTCCGTGCCTGCCTGGAGCTCATCACTCGCTCGAAGAGCCCGGGAAGCAATCCCTTCAACTGCCTGATCGATATTCGTGTAAAGAGCGCTTCCGGAAGACTTCTTGATTCTTCTTACCCATCGCGCGGCGCCCTCAGTCGGCACGCTCCAAAGGCCGACAAGAATCAGAGCACCGGGGACCTCGAGCTTAATGGAACTCGCCATTCTACCAACAGTAAGTACCGATCTTGACTCAATCGCGGAGAGCAAAATCCAGGGGGTTCCTAACTCCTTCAGACGTTCCACCTTCTCCGCGCGAAGAGTTCGCCAGGATAACAAATCCGAGTCGATCCCTTTAGCAGCCAGCAAGCGCGCGATGACTCTCCCCACAATTTCGTCACCTTCGCCCATGAACGGCACGATCGCCGTTCCGGGTTGCTTAGGCGTTAATGGTTCCGGCGGTGGCTCCAATTGCGTTGAGCCCTCGACAGTCATTTCCTCGATCAGTTCGCGCAGTTGCGCATAAATCCGAGATTTTGTTGCACTAGTTCCCGGATAGAGATCGTTTTCAATCGCTCGGAGAGTAGGCAAAATGAGTTCTTCGGCGATTCCTACTGAAAGTTGCATCCCTCCCAATGCTTGTAGGAGTGCTTTGGCCTCCGAAAGGCGGTTTTCCGTGAGGAGGAGAATGAATTGTGTTTCCGATGAGGAGGGTGGCTCTGCAGCTAACAAAACACTGCAGATATTGAATGCCGGAAAATAGCGACCTAACACTACCAGGCAAGCGGTGAGCGGTGTCGCGAGCAATAAACCGATCGGCCCCCAAAGCCACGTCCAGAATAGGGCGGATACGATTATGGCCAGTGCTGACATTCCAGTGCTACGGCCTAAGACAAAAGGTTCCACAACGTTGTTGGTGAACACTTCCAGTGACCCGTAGAGGGCCAGAGTCAGTATCGGCTCCTTCCAGCTTGTGGAAATGGCAATAGATAGTAGCAACGGGAAAAAGGCAGATATCCAGAGGCCTACGTATGGCAAAAACCGCAATATCAGGGTGAGAACTGCCCAGAGTAGTGCGTTCGGTATACCGATCAGAAAAAGCCCGAGCCCAAGCAGCAATGCATATCCCGTGTTCACCAGCAGCTGCCCCAATAGAAAACGGCTTAATTTGGATCCCACCTCGTCCACAGCGAGGTTTGTCGTCGCCACGCGCGAGTGTCCAATCAAGCGAAGAAACCGAACGCGGAGCCGGTTTCGCTCTAAAAGCATAAAAACCACGAGCACGACGATCAGAGCAAATTCTCCGATCGGACCCGCCACCGGCGTCAAGCTATTCTTCACCATTGCAAGGACATTGTTAGCTCCGCTAACAATCTGGACCTTGGTTGCATCCGGCGGTTGAACGCCTTTAGATGCCGTGACTTTTCCTAGATCGGTAATCAGCGCGTTCACGTTGCTAAGTGCCAGATTGAGCGGGCCAGGCGGCCCCTGCTGAATGGCCGCCCATCTGGCATGAATATTATCGCGGTACTTGGGCAGAGAGTTAACCAGATCCAGACCCTCCAATGAAAGCGTCGAGCAAAGGCCTCCGATCAGGGCGAAGCCAATGGCGACGACGCTAAGAACGGCTACTGCGCGAGGAAACCTCCAGTGTTCCAGGCGAGACACGACGGGCGCTAACAAAAAGCTGATCAGAATTGCCAGAATTAGGGGCAGCAAAAGCTCCTTTGCCCAAGCAAAGGCCGAGAGAATGACGACCAGGTATGCTACCTGGATTAACCTCCCCAGTTCGACCGGCTTTTCAGACACTAAATTGTTTGGCATCGACGCTGGATTCTAACTTTCAGCCAACGTTCACCACCAAGGGATTGACCAAATTATTAGTCCAACAGGTCCCACAGCCAGCGGTCCATGCTATTCTCCACGGTACCCATCTCGTGAATCTGAAACACGTGAGGAGCATTGTTTTTGAGGAATCGCGCCGCTCTGAGAAACTTGAACGAAGGCGTTGCCCTATCGCCCACAAATGCCGGATCTGCGAGAATCAGGTTCACTGCCGCCTCCAGGCTTGGAGAATAGGAAAGCCCCGAGTCAATCTGGTCGCGCTTTCCTTCGTCGATGATTCCGATATTCGTACGATTCTCCCTCTAACCAAGCCCCGTGGTTAGATATGGAAGCGCGCAGTTCAATCAGTCACAATATTCGACGCCCGCGAACCAGGTTGACGACGATCACAATGATGGCGACGACTAGGAGTACGTGAATCAGTCCACCTGCGACGTGAGTGAATAGGCCTAAAGCCCAGAGCACAATTAGAATAATGGCTATTGTCCAAAGCATAGTTTTTAGTTCTTTCGATTGGTTGAGATGAGTCGCGTGGTCTGTCCGAAGCCGGCTCCGTTATCCTGCAACGTGATTCTTCCCCGGACCAGGTGACAGAAGTTTCTCGGCACGGAGCCGCATTCATGAGTGTATGGCTAGGATCTACCCGCTGCGTCAACTTCTCCTATACTGTTATCGACGAGTTACTGTTGCCTTTGAGTCTCACGGCTCTCTCGGAAGGGCCGGCGAATGGACCGAAACCTGGAACATTTGTTCTAAATTACCCGCGGCAAACAGCAACGGACTTGGTGCATCGGTGTGAGTTCGAAACTGTTAGGCTTTCCCATTTTGCCTGCGTCGCGAAAACCAATATCCGCCCCCACCACTAAATAGGATTAAAAGGACGATGATAATAACTATGGCATGTAACAAATCTCATTCTGTTTTAATGAGTTTCTCCATGCTGCTTCCTTGAGAAGAAGGACAACACGCTCTGAGAGAAAAAAAGCAGACTCACCAAGAGAACGGCTATCACTGCTCATAAATGCCTTCGGCTCTAATTGCTCCGACGGATCACTGGCCGATTTTTGGCCTCAAGCTAGAGGCCAAGCCGTTTTGTCGTCGTAAGAGAAATCGATTTAACTAACATCATTAAGTTAGTTGGGCTTCATTCCCCTCTCCCATACTCTAATGGATGCGTTCCTGCCGCCTTTGAGTATGGGAGAAGTTGATCGAGCCGGGCGACACTGGTCGTCTGACTACTTCACCATGAATCCGGGCTCCGCATCATATGCTTATCAGGATCGGCTACAATATTGCGCTACGTCTCGCTTCTCCAACCGCGGTACTCTACGTACTGCACGTGCATCCCTCGCGCAAAGGCGACCTGCTCAGACCCGAAAACTTCCGGATCGAACCGGCACTTCCCGTCGAAGACTATTTCGATGGTTTCGGCAACCATTGCGGCCGCGTCAATGCCCCTGCTGGAGTGATTCGTTTTCTCAATGACGCAATCATTCGCGATCCCGGCGAACTAGACGCTTACGCACCCGAGGCGCCGCAGCTCGACGTTCGCGAGACGCCGGTGGAAACGCTGTCGTTTCTCCTGCCCAGCCGCTACTGCGATGGCGATACCGAGCTGCTTGATTTCGCCTGGCGCACGTTTGGCCAGACTCCAACTGGATGGCCGCGAGTGCAGGCCATTTGCGACTTCGTCCACGCCCATCTCCGCTTCGACTACCAGGCGGCTCGCGCTAATCGCACCGGTCTCGATGCTTTTCGCGAGCGGGTCGGCGTCTGTCGCGATTTTACCCATCTAGCGATCACCTTGTGCCGCTGCCTAAATATTCCGGCGCGCTACGCCACGGGCTATCTCGGTGACATTGGCGTCCCTGCGGTACCCGGTCCGATGGATTTTAGCGCCTGGTTCGAAGCCTATCTGGGCGGACATTGGCACACGTTCGACGCGCGGCATAACCGACGCCGCATTGGTCGGAGCCTGATCGGACGGGGGCGCGACGCCGGTGACGTTCCGATCACGACGGTATTCGGTCAACACCTGCTCGAGAGTTTTAGCGTTGTCACAGAAGAGATCAATCCATGTCTCCCGGCGTACTAGCAGGCTGTTGAAGAACCCGGTGTTTGCTGGGCTGCGAATTAGCGGCGAAGCCGTTTGTCCCTCCGGGACTGATCCTTCGGCTCACCGAACACCACCGGTTTTTCAACAGCCTGCTAGTTTTGAGGTGCGACCACTTTCACTGCCGGTGGCGTAATTGGGAGTAAGGGTTCCTATAGAATTCCGAGATTACAATTTTTCCGTTTGGCGCGGTCGCTTCAAGTCATCGATCATAACCCCATGCGCAACCTAAAGTTCATCGCTGCATCAGTCTTGGCCATTTTGGTAGTAATCCTCGTCGTCCAAAACACGGAGCCGGTAGAAACGCATCTACTGTCTGGAACCGTCGCAATGCCCCACGCCGTTTTGATTTTCATCTCCGCCGCGGCGGGATTCGTGCTTGGGGTCCTTCTCACTATGTCGCTGAAATCGAAGCGTAAGAACATACGATGAGCCACAAGGAAGTATGCCAAGTGCTGGTATAATTACCGGTCTAGCTCTCGATCTCCTGTCGTTTTTTTCTTTTTGTCTCGCTCTCTTCTAAATACTCAATCATTTCCGAAATCTCGTGTTCCGCAATCTTCTGGCCGATGTTCTGGCACTGAAAACCGAGCCTTCTGAGACTGGTAACATCGCCCAACGTACGGAGCCAAAACGCATCTAACAGATGCGCACCTTCTCCTCTCTGCTTCGCTATCATATAGTTTCCTCTCTTTCGTATCCTAAGAGCTGCAACGACAGGGCCGCCGACCAAAAATCCTCATCGCTTTTTCCCAAGCGGCCGTCCTCACTACTAAAAAAAGCGTCCCGCGGGAGAGATGCTGGTTAATCTCGAGGCTGAGCGAGCTCCAATCGAACGCTGTACCCGATGTCGCCCTTGAACGCTTAGATCAGATCATCTGCGCCGCCGGCGACTTGCTGATTTTCTGCCGCCAGAGATGAAAGATGTCACGTTGGCGGCGAAAAAGAATAGACTCACTAAGCTGACCGCGGCCAACGTCGCCAGGATTGCGGATAACGATTGGCGGTGTCTTCCAATCCTCGACCCAAACGTTTGTCCTTTCGATTCAGCCTCGATCTCGGCGCTCTCGACTCCGGCCTGCTCGCCCTGTAATAAATTTTCCGCGGCAGGATTAATTTTTTCCGTTTCCATTTCTTTGTCCGCGACGCCAGCCGTTACGTTGCTATTCAGGTAGTCTGGTGTTTCTTCCATATCGTTTTTTCGGTTCATAAATGCCTTAACAATTCTCACCGACCGACCGCCCAGGCGGCTGATCTATCCCGTTACTCAGGCCGGTCACTAGCTCACTCCTGGGCACACTTTAGAAGTCGTGCCAATGTTGGAGCGTAGAGTATCCATCTAGCCAACCTAGGAAACCTCGCCTGGTTCCATTCCCTCTCACCATACTCTTTCCGAAGCGTTACCGTCGCTTTGCGGTATGACGACGGCTGACGAGAACAAAAAGCGATAAATCCAGTCGGAACCCCTAACCGACCGAACCCTCCATCTCGAGGTCGATCAGCCGCTTTAGCTCAACACTATATTCCATGGGAAATTGTCTAACTAAGTCGTTTACAAATCCGTTTACCGCGAGACTCATCGACTGACCTTTGGTTAGACCACGCTGCTGCATATAGAATATCTGCTCGTTGCCAATTTGACTCACTGAAGCCTCGTGCTGAGTAGTGTTGCCGGTTCCGCGCACCGTGATGGCTGGATAGGTGTCGGTCCGGCTGGTTGAGTTGATTAAGAGCGCATCGCACTCAGTATTGTTCTTGCAGCCTTTAAGATGTTTCGGGATATGAACCAGGCCGCGATAGGTGGCGCGCCCTTTACCTACGCTGATGCTTTTGGAAACAATGTTGCTGGTCGTCTCATCGGCCGCGTGTATCATTTTCGCGCCCGTATCCTGGTGCTGACCATCACCCGCGAGGGCGATACTAATCACCTCGCCGCGGGCTTTACGTCCTTTTAGCACCACCCCCGGATACTTCATCGTTAGGCGTGACCCGATGTTGCAATCGATCCACTTGATTTCCGCTTCTTCCATCGCCAATCCCCGCTTAGTTACCAGGTTAAACACGTTTGCTGACCAGTTCTGAACCGTGACATATTGGATTTTTGCCCGTGGAAGGGCAACCAACTCCACCACCGCAGAGTGAAGGGTAGCTGTGGTGAAATTCGGCGCCGTGCAGCCTTCCATGTACATCACCTCTGAACCTTCGTCCGCGATGATTAACGTGCGCTCAAATTGACCAAAATTCTCAGCATTGATCCGGAAATAGGCTTGCAACGGATGCTTCACCTTTACCCCTGGCGGAACATAGATGAAACTGCCGCCGCTGAACACCGCACTGTTTAAAGCGCTAAATTTATTATCACCAGTGGGAATGACCTTCCCGAACCATTTTCGAAACAGGTCAGGCCGTTCCTTGAGAGCTTCGGTGCTGCCCATAAAAATAACTCCTTGGTCCGAGACCGCCTTCTTGATATTCGAATAAACTGCCTCGCTATCGAACTGAGCTTCAACTCCGGCAAGGAACTTCCGCTCGTTCTCAGGAATCCCCAAGCGTTCGAACGTTTGTTTAATCTTGTCTGGAACCTCGTCCCACGTGCGCTTGGTTCCACCGCCGGAAGCGAGGTAGTAGCGAATCAGGTCAAAGTTTATCTCCTTGAGCTCGTCCCCTGCCCAATGCGTGGGCAGTGGCTTGCTGTTGAAGACATGGAAAGCATTTTTTCGGAACTCGCGCAGCCAATCCGGCTCCTCTTTTACGTCGACAATGTAATCGATGGTTTCCTCGGTTAGACCGACACCAGCGTCCCGCGCCGGTTTCACGTCATAGAAAAAATTACCGATATCACGGGCGTTATCCTTTCCCTTAGGACCGTTTAGAAAAGCCGCGTCGTTTTCATTTAACGTTTCATTCATTTGATACCTTCTCGGCATAGGACGCCCTTTATTGCGTGCAAGCCGTTATAGCCTCGGGCGGCGGTAGCCGTTCCGAACTTCGATTTACGTCGAATTGACGGTTAGCTCACTCGGGCAGCTTCGGAGAGAAACAGCGGAGGTGCGAAATTCTGACGTACATTAACCTGTTATCGTGAAGATGTCGCCTACTATCTGAGGAGGCTGACTGAGGCGACAAACAGAAGATCAGTCGGAAGTGTCGGTTTACGAATCGGGCTCGACTTCGTCGGCGTCAGAGGCGAGTGTCCCCGACTCTCTCTCCTGCCACGGGCCTCTCCGCGTCTGAAGTTTGCTAAGGCGGAATCCATCCGGGCGAAGTCTGACGTAGCAAGTGACACAACATGACGCCCATACCCGCAAAAGTCCTTACCGTCGCTAAGCAGAGTAGCCAATACCGAGTACTCGTTCAGATCGAACTCGAGGAATACGTAGGTTCATTCCACACCTTAGTATTTGGAAAACGCAGACCGTTTACCGGTTCCTGTTACAAAGGTCAGCTTGATCTTTTTTACTACCGAGATCCCGGCCTCAAAGTAGGGAAGCCGTTCCCACTTTGGACGATTAAGCGACCGCCATTGGTGCAAAAGTAGGCGTTTTGAGCGGAGCGCTTCTGGCAATACTCTGGCCGCTAACCGGCGTAAACTAGAGAAAGGTCAAAGGCAACCGGTTGGCCGTCAGCGCCTAGGCGGTTCCTGTTTTCGGTAGGAACCAAAAGTCTTTATCGTGCTTCGATTCAAAGGTGTCGAGTTCGTGCTCGAACCGTAAGGTCAGGCCGATGTCGTCGAGGCCGTTCAGCAGGCAATATTTGCGGAAGGGATCAATGTCGAAGTGGGCGCTAAACCCATCGGTGTCGGTGACGGTCTGATCCTCGAGACTAACAGTTAGCTGATGCTCTGGGTTAGCGGTCGAGCGGGAAATCAGTGTATGCACCTGTTCTTCCGAGAGGCGGACCAGGACAATGCCATTCTTACCGGCATTGGAGGAGAAGATATCGGCAAAAGTCGGCGCGATGACCACGAGGAAACCATACTGACGCAGAGCCCAGGCCGCGTGCTCGCGAGAGGACCCGCAGGCGAAGTTCTTCTCTGTGACTAGGATCTCGGCGCCCTGGTACTCCGGTCGATTGAGAACGAAGTCAGGATTGGGCTCGCCTGTGTTGGGCCCTTCCTGAATGCGGCGCCAGTCGAAGAAAAGAAAGTCGCCATAGCCGGTGCGCTCGATGCGCTTGAGAAACTGCTTCGGGATTATCTGGTCCGTATCGATATTGGGCAGCGACAGCGGGACGGCTTTGGAGCGGATGATGTTGATAGGCTGCATTAGCGCGGTCCTCCTTGCGCAAGTTCCGGTTGCGGATTGTTTCGTTTCCACTTGCGAATGTCAGTGAGGTGACCGGTGATGGCTGCAGCTGCGGCCATTTCTGGAGAGACGAGATGGGTTCTGCCGCCGCGACCTTGGCGACCCTCGAAGTTGCGATTGGATGTGCTCGCGCAACGCTCGCCAGGTGCAAGGATGTCGGGGTTCATGCCGAGGCACATACTGCATCCAGGCTCTCGCCATTCGAAGCCAGCAGATTTGAAGACGGTGTCGAGACCTTCCTCTTCTGCTTGGCGCTTAACCGCCTGGGAACCAGGAACGACCATGGCGCGCACCGTCGTGGCGATGTGGTTGCCGCGGACGACGGCGGCGGCGGCGCGGAGATCTTCGATTCGGGAGTTGGTACAGGAGCCCAAGAAAACGGCGTCGACCTTGATTTCCTCCATGGGCGTACCGGGCTTGAGGTCCATGTACTCAAGGGCGCGTTCGAAGGACCTGCGCTCGGCTTCGTTCTTTCCGTCTTCGATGGACGGAACCTTCGCCTCGATGGATGTGACCATGCCCGGGGAAGTGCCCCAGGTAACACGGGGTGCGAGCACGGTTGCGTCGATATTCAGTTCGCGGTCGTAGGTGGCGCCCGGATCGGAAGGGAGCGTGCGCCAGTAGGCGAGCGCGTCCTCCCATGCTGCGTCCCTGGGCGAGAAACGACGACCCCGGAGGTAGGTGAACGTGGTCTCGTCGGGAGCAATCATGCCGGCGCGAGCACCGGCCTCGATACTCATGTTGCAGATGGTCATGCGACCTTCCATGGAGAGGGCGCGGATAGTTGAGCCTGCATACTCAACGACATAGCCTGCAGCTCCGTCGGTGCCAATCTGACCGATGATTTCAAGGATGATGTCCTTGGCGGCGACACCGAACGGAAGGTCACCATTGACAGTGATACGGAAAGTCTTCGGCTTATCCTGCGAAAGAGTCTGGGTGGCCATGACGTGCTCGACCTCGCTGGTGCCGATGCCGAAGGCGAGAGCACCGAAGGCTCCATGGGTGGAGGTGTGCGAGTCGCCGCACACAATAGTCATACCGGGTTTGGTCGCCCCCAACTCGGGCCCGATCATGTGGACAATCCCTTGGGATCTATCCTGCACGTCGAAGAACTCCACGCCGAACTCAGCACAGTTCTTCCGAAGGGCGTTGACCTGGGCGGCCGAAATCTGGTCTGCGATTAAGAGCCGATCTTGCGCGCTGGTCGTAGGCACATTGTGATCCACCGTTGCAAGGTGGCGATCAGGACGGCGCAGCTTGCGACCCGTCATGCGCAGGCCGTCAAAGGCCTGCGGGCTGGTGACTTCATGCACCAGGTGCAAATCGATATAAATGAGGATGGGCTCGCCTTCAGGCTCAGCAACCATGTGCTGTTCCCAAACCTTTTCAAAGAGCGTTCTTGGTCCGAACACTAAATCTATCTCCTTTCTATCGCTGTATTGTCGCGCTGTGTTTTCCGAGCGCACAAGTTTTATTTTTTCGAGGGATGATCCTACCCATCTCCGTGGTGGTGACGGTCTTTTGGCCTGCGACGTTTCCACGCGCAATTTCAGCGGACGGGGTCATACAGAGTGACTTTGCCGCCAAACGTCGCACAAGGCGGCATGCCGAGGGAACCGGTTTTACCAAGCCGAATGGAAAAGGGGTTGTCGGACCGGACGCTCCGCAGCCGGCAGGCCTCGAAGCCGAAGCCGCAGAGATCGAAACATGCCGTGGTTGAAACCCTAGAGCAGGGCTGCCGCACCGTCGGGCCGATCGTTGGCCCAACTCTTACCAAAAGGAGAAAACGAAACGATACGCTTTTAGAAGCGCTAAGCGTCTAAAAGCGTACGTCGGAAAATCGGGACGGAGCTTGGAATGGTGCAGCTTAGTAATCCATCTCGCCCATGCCGCCCGGACTAGCCGGACCCGGTTTTTGTTTCTCAGGCAACTCTGTCACCAATGCTTCTGTGGTGAGCATGAGACTCGAGATCGAGGCGGCGTTCTGTAGCGCCGTGCGGACCACCTTGGTCGGATCGACGACACCGGCCTTCACCAAGTCCTCGTATTCGCCAGTCGCCACGTTGAACCCTTCATTGCCGTTGCGCTTCTTGACTTCCTGGACGATCAAAGCGCCTTCCTGGCCAGCATTGTCAGCCAGCTGGCGCATCGGAAACTCAAGGGCGCGGCGAACGATCTGAACACCAACGGCCTCATCGCCTTCCAATTTCAGGTTATCGAGCGCCTTTTGAGTGCGAAGGTAAGCTACACCGCCGCCGGGAAGGACACCCTCTTCGACGGCTGCGCGAGTCGCATGCAAGGCATCTTCCACGCGAGCCTTCTTCTCCTTCATTTCGGTCTCCGTCGCCGCGCCGACACTGACAACGGCAACACCACCGGCGAGCTTGGCTAAACGCTCTTGCAATTTCTCGCGATCGTAATCCGAAGTGGTTTCCTCGATCTGACGCCGGATCTGGCTAACCCGACCCTGAATATCTTTGGTAGGTCCCTCGCCCTCAACGATCGTCGTATTTTCCTTGTCGATCGTCACCCGCTTCGCACGGCCGAGATCTTCCAGCGAAACGTTTTCAAGCTTGATCCCAAGGTCCTCGGAAAGACAACGACCACCGGTGAGCACCGCGATGTCCTCGAGCGTCGCTTTGCGCCGGTCGCCGAAGCCGGGAGCTTTCACGGCGGCCACCTGGAGGGTGCCCCGCAGCTTGTTTACCACGAGCGTCGCGAGAGCTTCGCCTTCGACGTCCTCAGCGATAATGAGTAATGGGCGGCTAGCCTTCGAGACCTTCTCGAGAAGCGGAAGAAGATCTTTTAAACTGGTGATCTTCTTCTCATGGATCAGGATGTAAACGTTCTCTAAGACAGTTTCCATGTTTTCGGCGCTAGTCACGAAGTAAGGAGACAGATAACCCCGATCGAACTGCATACCCTCCACCACTTCAAGTGTGGTTTCGATCCCTTTTGCCTCTTCGACAGTGATGGTGCCGTCTTTGCCAACTTTGTCCATGGCGTCGGCGATGATTTCGCCGATCGTCGTATCCCAGTTGGCCGATACGGTTGCGACCTGAGCGATCTCCTTCCGATCCGACACTTTCTTGGAGATCTTCTTGAGCTCCTCGACGATCACATCTACCGCTTTCAGGATACCGCGCTGAAGCGAGATCGGATTCGCGCCGGCGGTTACGTTTTTGAGCCCTTCCCGGAAGATTGACTCGGCCAGAACGGTCGCAGTCGTCGTGCCATCACCGGCGACGTCCGACGTCTTGGAAGCGACCTCGCGGACCAGCTGGGCTCCCATATTTTCGTACGGGTCCTGGAGCTCGATTTCCTTCGCTACGGTGACGCCGTCTTTCGTGATCGTTGGGCTACCGTATTTCTTGTCAAGGATGACGTTGCGTCCAGCGGGTCCGAGCGTCGCTTTCACCGCTCTCGCGAGCTTTTCCACGCCGCGGAGCAGCGCGTGACGGGCTCCTTCATCAAATTGTAGTTGTTTTGCTGCCATAAAGTTAACTAATTACGTTTTTAAAGTTCGGGGTTATCCAATGATTCCGAGAACATCGTCCTCGCGCATAATGAGGTACTTCTCACCGTCGATCTTAATTTCGGTACCGCCGTACTTAGAGATGAGGACTTTATCGCCGACTTTGACGGTGAATTCGATCTTCTTGCCGCTGTCGTCGAGCTTGCCGGTACCGACAGCGACGACCGCGCCTTCCTGAGGCTTCTCTTTCGCCGTGTCGGGAATGATGATGCCTCCGTTCTTTACTTCCTTCTCTTCGAGCGGCTGAATCAGCACGCGATCGCCGAGAGGTTTTACTTTGACTTCCATATATATGTAGGGACTGCCAGGCGTAAGAACGCCATTCGATGCTTTCTACTAATTCGAACACCTTCGCGGATTTGCGCTGTTCCGGTTCCCGGTACTTCGATCGGCGTGGATTTAACGCTAGGCTACCTTGAGCAGCTTTTGAGAGAACCGCGTAGAATCGAGACTCTGACAGGGGCAGACTAGCACATTTTCAGTCCAGGGTCGCCCACTATCGACGTTATTTATGATCCGTTGTTTTCTTCAGGAAGAAGGGGCAACCTTCCGAAACTTTGCCAACCCGCACGAACAGTGAGGCGTGCATTCGAACGCATATAACAGATGTCACGGCGAAACGGCGACAAGGCGATGCGGCGAATGAAAGGGACCATGACCCGGTAGGGCGAAAATCTCGGCGCGGGGAAACGGAAACCACTTCGCTGGCTGGATC
>Ga0209647_1001888_pt1 | contig 17354 bp, 15 predicted proteins | sample GraSoi_2013_60cm_FD_185827 | JGI IMG/M metagenome (GOLD analysis project Ga0209647, IMG submission 185827) | Grasslands soil microbial communities from the Angelo Coastal Reserve, California, USA - Sample 9_17_2013_60cm (SPAdes) (version 2) | ecosystem: Environmental > Terrestrial > Soil >...
ACTCTCTGCAATCCTCATATCAACAGGCAACCCCTCCATCTGCATGATCTTCAACGCATTCGTCGTCGGGCTTGGCCCTGGCCGCAATACATAATCAAACACCATCTCACCATCAATAACATCTTCCTTGAAATGATAATTCCTGATCTCGGGCAACTTATCAGCCAGCTTAACCAGTTCCAGGTCGTGCGTCGAAATCACACCTAGGCAATCTCGTCCGGTCAATGCCGAAATATACGATTCGCTGCCAATGCGCCGCTCGCGATTATTCGTGCCCTTGAAGATCTCATCGATCAGAAAGAAAAGCGGCATATGACTATCACTCGATTCCAGTTCATTCAGTAAAGCTTTCAGACGCCTGACCTCGGCATAGAAGTAGGAATAGCCCTCGGTCACCGAATCGCTGATCTTTATGCAGGTAAACAACCTGAAAAGGGATATCTTGAACGTGCTCGCGTTGACCGGGCCACCAGCGTAGGCCAGGCAGAGGTTGATGCCTAATGTTCTCAGAAAGGTGCTTTTCCCCGACATGTTCGAGCCGGTAATAATATCGATCTCGCCCAGTTCGTTGATGGCAAAATCATTTACAACTTTATGCTCCTCTGGAATGAGAGGATGTCCCAGGCCACGAACTCGCATTGCTATGTTGTCGCTGTCTTGATCTGCGCAAGATATGACTTCGGGCAGCACATAGCCAGGGTTCAGATACGCAAAACTTGCCAGCGAGTTAAGCGCCTCGAGCTCGCACCACACGTCCAGCCATGTGGGTAAATCCACTGCTACCTGGGATTTGTACTGGTTAAAACGGTACGCAAAGTAAAAATCCCATGGCACCAGCACGTTTATGCTGACCCACAGCAGTAGGTTCTTCCGCAGTGTCGCTGCCCAAGCAACTCGGGCGATCTTTTTCAAAAGCATCGAGGGTCGTCGCTCGCGATCCAGGAAGAAAGGTTCGCACAGACTTCTCAGGTTTGAGTTCTTACCATAGTGATACGTTTCCAGGTACTCAAAAACCAGGCTGAGTTGTGCGAACGCGTCTCTCAACTGGTAGGCATCCTCAAAAAGATCGCCTCTCTGGTCCTTTGTCACGAAGAGAAAGAGTATTGTTAGCAGCAGCGAAATTATCCAGTATTGGGGAATGAGTGCCAACAAATTCAGTAACAGAAGACAGATGGTGAGTACCGATAAAAATAATGACATAAATAAGAGTGGCAGTAGTGGCCGTGACGTTGTGTGTTCGTTCAGCCAATTCAGCAGCTTTTTCCTCTCCCACGACTCAGCAACGTTTTTTGTTGCAAGCATAGATTTCATAAGCAGTTTGTCACGAAAAATCGTGAGAGGGGCTAACTCCTGGATGAGCGCCTGTCTTTTGCGAATAGCTTGCAGGTCGGGGAGCGTATCCAAAAACCAATCCCGTAATCGCTGTCTCCCCTCCATTGAGGTGGCCGTATTGACAAGTTGATGCAGTGAGCGCCTGCCCGTGATGTCGAGATCGATTTCAAAGGGATGATCCGCCCGGGGTTCGGGTGAGTGTACTGGTGGAATACCGTCCCAGTCGAGTTTGATACGTGCTACCTGTGTCGCTTTGATCTGCATCCAGATTTTGTGCCGCGTAATGCTCCTGTCGATACAGCCGTGAAAATACGCGACAACGCTAAAGATGGTCAGTGTGATCACTACACCGATCAGAAAAAGCCACCAGCCTACCAGAAAGTAAGCCAGAATGCTCAGCAGCGCCCCGGCAAAAAAGATGGCAACACGTATCCAGCCGATCCGGTTGCTGCGTTGGTCTAAATTGTAAATGCGTCTTTGTAATCGCTTGATTTGATTTTCAAGAGCGCGTAATCGCGCCTGTTTCTCGTTCAACTTGTTTTCTTCTTCACTATAAATTCCCATGTGGCAAGCTTAGTATCGCTTCATAATGTTATGAATAAAGTCTTCAAAGTCTCGCAACTGAGTGGGCATTTCAGGTGCCTGGGATTTTTGCACATTGGACTCCTCTTATGCTAATTTCCAGTCGCGTCGTGTCGATAAATATAACATACCACCGCAATGTCGATAAAACAAAATGGAAAATGTGGTGAAGAATGAAGCCTCGAACTCAACCTGTGGCGTTCCTGCTATATCTTCATCCTCTCATACCAACTGGTGCTCAATGGAGTAGCGTGTGGCAGCACTGCGCGAGGTGACGCCTAACTTATTGTAGATTGAGCGCACATGCAAACTGATGGTAAGGGGGCCGACGACGAGGCGTGCCGCGATTTGGACATTCGTAAGTCCATGAGCGAGCAGGCGTAACACTTCAACCTCGCGTGCAGTCAAATCCTTATGGTAGTCGAGTCGGGGTAACACTCGCGTGGAACCGGTGTCGACACAACTGACAGTTGCTCAACATCCTGCGGGGGGTAAGGACTTGTTCGAAGGTCATGGTTTGACCTTTTGCCCATACGACCACGAAGGTCTGTTCACCCAGTTGAGTATGTACATGCTTTACAGAGTTCTCATATGACGAGCGATCAATAGGAGAGATTGGTACATTTATCCTCTCACGCAGAGCCTCTGCCACCCCCACAACAGAGCGGCACGTACGAATTGTCTCTGGATAGCTACCACCTGTCCCAATCCTTCGAGCGCCACCGCGAGTCGTGATGTCTTACCGCCAGCATGGGTACAGGTATTCATGACCAGCACCAGATGGGAGCACTACACTACAGCCTACTGTGCCGGGAACACGGCTACCAGGTGCAGCTCTTCGACGATGCACATAACTTTGCCCAGGTCGGTAAAGTTACTTACCCCCACCAAGCATGATCCCCTATGAGCCAGTATTATCCACAGGGAGGGTAGTTGGTTTTCAAGACGAATTAGGAGCCTGTCCCTTTCCCTTCACTGATCTTCAATAGTAGCAATTCAATTTGTGCCCTTTCAAGATTCCCATATACCACGCCGATATGGTCATCTATTTGCATTGGCTTGAGAGCCTCCAATGCCTGGGTGAAACAGTAGATAGCTTGCTCCAGGTTGGCCTGCCGATCTCCCTTTGGTAAGCTGCTATAAGCATTGCCCAGGTTATTCTGCGTAGCAGCCCATTCAACCGGGAAAGTCTCACGTGTACTAACTATCAAAACCTGAGTATAGTAGTGGATGGCTTGCTCCAGGTTGGCCTGCCGATCTCCCTTTGGTAAGCTGCTATAAGCATTGCCCAGACTGTTCTGTATCATAGCCCACTGTTTAGGAAAAGCTTCGCGGGTAAGGATATCTAGCGTCTGAGTGAAACAGTGGATGGCCTGCTCCAAGTTCGTCTGCCGATTCCCCCGGGGAAGATCAAGGTAGACACAACCCAGGTTGTGTTGTATCATGGACCACTCAAACGGAAGAGCCTCGCGCGTGCGCACTTCTAAAGATCGTGTGAAACAGTGGATGGCTCGTTTCAGGTTGGCCTGCTGATTTCCCCTTGGTAAGCCGCCATAAGCATTGCCCAGATTATTCTGTGTTATAGCCCACTCAAATGGAAAAGCCTCGCGTGTGTGCACTTCTAAAGATCGTGTGAAGCAGTAGATGGCTCGCTTGAGGTTAGCTTGCCGATCTCCGAGGGGAAGATTGGCATAGACAATACCCAAGCTCTTCTGTGTCATGGCCCAATTAAATGGAAAAGCCTTGCGTGTACGCACTTCCAAAGCCCGGCTGAAACAGTGGATAGCCTGCTCCAGATTAGCCTGACGGTCTCCTAAAGGAAGATCAACATAGGCAGAACCCAAGTTGTGCTGTGTCATGGCCCATTCAAATGGAAAGGCTTCGCGGGTGCGAACCTCTAAGGCCTGGGTCAAATAGTAGATGGCCTGTTCCAGGTTGGCCTGCCGGTCTCCTCCTGATAGAATGCGATAGGCTTCGCCAAGGTTATGCAGGAGATAAGCAACTTGGTGATCATTTTTTCGAGGAGCAGCAAGCAGCCAGGTGTAGAGGATAATCGAGGTGACATTTTCCTTTATGGTGTGATTCAGTTCAGCTTGTGAGAGTGCGACCGAGGCTTGTTGTTCTATCTCTTCAGGAATCAAGCCTGTGGGTGCTTGTTTTACCGTATCCAATAGCAATTTCCAAAGAGGAGATATACCCAGCCGAGCTGCAATGCCCACATTAATAGCAGGTACTGGATCCCCGAGAGCAAGTGCGTGGTATGCTTCCTCAACCTGAGACAGTCCATCGCTCTTTCCCTGAGATATAGGAGTATACTGCTTGCTGGCAGCGGTTCGGAAATGTTTAAGGAGGCGTGTGTGTGTCCGATAATAGTCACTGTTGGGATTATCACTTGAGGGTAAGCGTCTGAGGAGCAGGTCGCGAACAATCGGATGCAACACGAGGCGCTCCTCATCGAGCGCACGCAAGAAGGTAAAGCGGCGATACCGACTCCATCGATCGCGTGCCGTCAGGTCAGTTGGAAGCTCGAGGATGGCTCGAAGCATAGCGGGATCAAGAAAGCGCGCGGCAGCACAAAAAATGAGATCATGCTGCTCAGCTTGAGGTAGTTGACGTAAAAAGAGGTCGAGCAGGTAGACCGCAATTGGTTCTTGTTCGTGATCGCGTACTATCTCTGGAGACACGTCAGCTTCTTTCAACTCGTCTGGCCCAATCGTACGTCCGCATGCCTTCGCCTCTATCACTGCTGCGGCAGCAAGGGCAAGAAAGAGGGGATGCCCTTGTGCCACCAGGTCGATCATCTGTATCAACGTTTCATCTCGTGTAAAGACCTGAAGTTGTTCCTGGTCCTCGATCTTCTTTAAATACGTGCGGGTATCCTCCAGACCAAAATCATGGAGTATGAGGGGAAGATAAAGATCCGTCAGCCGAAGGAAGCGTTGCTGATGTGGGAGGTTATGCTGCCAGCATTCATAGCGTTCACGAGTAATGCGCTGTAGCAATTTGGTCTCATGCACCGCTGTGCGCCGCTCAAATGACGCGCCCTGTTCGGTATCGGTGACTCCAAGGAACAGATCACGACTGCCAATCACGAGCAAGAGGGGCGTCGTCTTACCTGTTCGATAGGGTTCAGCAGTCAAGGCTTGAAGCAGGCGAGTCGCCGTAGTGCTGGAGGAGGCTTGTAACGCTTCAAAGCCGTCTAGGAAGATTACAACGTTTGTAGTTTCCCTCCAGGTGTGTGGAGGTATGGTCTCCACTAGAGCATCGAGCAGATCATCAAGAAAGGCAGCAGGGAGCAACTCTTCGATCAGACGCTCCCGCTCTTGTGTCCCGAGTATGCTCAACTGATGGAGTCTCTTCAACACCTCTTTCATGCCCGCAGTAGCACCTAGTCGCGTAGCTGTTCCATGCATGCGATACCAGCGCCAGCCAGAACTGTTCTCCAGATAACCCAAGATGTCTTGCAAAGGCTTGATCTGCCCGGCTATATTCAGCCCGGCGAAGAGTGCACCGACATATGGAATGGCATAGCCAAGGGTACTCGAAAGAGAGCTGAGGGATTCGAAGAACTGCTTTCCAGCTGTCAGCTTGTCTCGTAGCTGCCTTGGACCCAGAGAAGCAAGATCTTCCGGAGTTGGTGCTACCATCGCAATAAGTGCGCCCAGGTCGAACCGGGGAAAGGTGAGATACTTACCTTGTCCATCATCTTGTTGCTGGAGTTGGTCACGGAGATTCACCAAGATCGGGAGCAGATCCTTTGGGGTACTGGCCAGGGTGAAATCAAGATGAGCTGTGGGGATAGACTGTTGGCATTCCTGGATACGTAAATACTCGAGAAGCGTACTCTTACCACTTCCACCGGGGGCAAGAATAGTCAAAATGGGAAGCAGGGGCCATGGTTTGGCAGGATCACGTCCCCGGAGCAAATTAAACAGCGTTATGGCTTCACGGCGGTCAGTGAATGTTTGCAACTGCGTGTTGAGCATAGCCTCCCCTCATCCACTTAGACTGTAAGAAACCAGGTTAAGATAATGCAATTTATTCCGCACATCCTTGCTTTACATGGAAATAGGTGTTAGTTGATCACCATGTATCAATACGCATTGTAGATGCAACGAACTCATCTGTCAATAAAATAGGGAGGCAATGCAGGCCGCTCTGCAGTAGAGTGAAGAATGGTGAGGGTCCTACAGTGGGTACAACTGTTCATGAATTCAGTTGGTTGGGAACACTATCGCGAGATACGAGAAGAAGCAGGACAAAGTGTTCAGGCGATCACCGTCAACCTAGAGCCACACCGCACACAGGAGGGTAGCTGGTTTTCATACATACGATTGCAAGCAGGTAGCTCCTGGGTGCTTAGATGAGGGAGTATAGCACAGCAAGGACGCGCACGAGGCTACCTACGCCCTGGAAGGTGAAATCGATATCACAGTTGGGGAGCAAACGATGAGGGCACGTGCAGGCTCATTCGTCTACGTGCCACGGGGGATGATTCACACGATTGCAAATCCTGGCCCTGATCCGGCAAAAATAGTAGTCATTCTCGCTCCTCCCGGATATGAGGGTTTCTGGGAAAAGATGGCACAGCACATGACTTCTGGTAGTCCTCTTGACCCCGCGCTGGTTAGCTCCTTTCAGCTTACACATGGGTGGGCGAAGAAGGCAACGCAGCACAACGGCTGCCACACTTCACCCACCCACGAGGTTTCTAGTAGACTGTCAAGGTTGATTTGCTAGGCGCACATGTAGTGGCACCCGCAAGGGGTGCCAAATAGGCATCAACCTAAGCCGCGAATGAGCCTGGGTTGGGTGACGAGGGCTGACCATCGGGGGAATCCTCTCGCCTTGCCAGACCCTGAGCGCAGCGAAGGGTGACAGTAAAGGTGCAGCTCTGTCATGCTGAGTGCAGCGAAGCATCTCGCTGCCCCATCGAACCAGATCCTTCGCTGCGCTCAGGATGACATCGTGAGGTCACTTAGGTTGATGCCTATTTGGCACCCGCAAGGGGTGCCAGGCTGCCTGAGCGGGCGCCAGGATAACTCAGGCAGAGCATCCTGCATCACTCGACGATACGCGGATAGAGCTTGGCACAGATCACGGCCAGTATAAGCGTGACTGCGAACAGGACAACGAAATCTGTTCCCAGGCCTGACATGTCTGTGTTGCCAGCCAGCATCAACGCACGTAACCCATCCACTAGATACGTGAGCGGATTGCCATGCGCGATCACTTGCAGCCAAGCGGGCATAATTGCAATAGGATAGATCGCGTTGCTGGCAAAGAACAGCGGCATGGTCAATATCTGGCCAATACCCATCACCCGGTCGCGTGTCTTCAATAAACACGCAATAATCATTGAAAATGTGGAGAAACAGGCTGCGCCCAGCACCACAAGGACCACGACTCCCAGCAGTGCGAGCGGATTCAAGTTCATCCGCACCCCTAACACCAGGGCCAGTATATAGATGATGATCGCCTGCGGGAGCGCGCGTGCGCCTGCTGAGAGTGCTTTCCCCAGTACCAGTGCCAGGCGGGGAGTAGGACTGACCAGAAACTTGTTTATGACGCCCAGGTCACGTTCCCAGATGATCGCAATCCCATAAAAGATCGCAATGAACAAGACACTCTGTGACAGGATACCCGGTGCCAGAAAGTCGAGGTAAGGCACCGAACCTGTGGGGATGGCTCGAAGGCGTGTGAACACCTCCCCGAATATCAGCAGCCACAGCGCCGGCTGCACAGTACGCGTGAGCATATCCGTCGGATCATGCCGTAGCTTGCGCACCTCCCACTCCGCAATAACGAGCGTCTTTCTGAAAAAGTTGCTCAAATTGTCAGGCAGAGTCACCTGGCGTGGTTGCGCTATTGCTATTGTCTCACCCGAGTCGCCGTGCTGTGCGGCGGGCTCTTGCAGTTTCACGGTAACTTCCTCCAGATTCCAGGGCATCGCCTGCGTAATGGACGAATACATCGTTGAGCGTCGTATTCGCACCTCCAACTGTAGTCTTGAGATTATCAGGCGTATCAAGCGCCACAATGTCTCCCCTGTGCATGATACCTACGCGGCTGCATAGGCTATCGGCTTCCTCCATTGAATGAGTTGTTAAGAAAATGGTCGTGTCTGTCTCGTTACGCAGTTCCAACAGGTGATTCCATATGGCCTGGCGCGCCACAGGATCTAGCCCAACTGTCGGCTCATCCAGGAAAAGCACCCGTGGCCGGTGCAACAGGGACTGCGCGACTTCCAATCGCCGGATCATTCCGCCGGAATAGTGCTGCACCAACTGGTTGCTCGCATCGATGAGCCCCACAAATGCAAGCGCATCTCGCACGCGTGAAGCCTGCTCTTTGTGAGGGATGTCATACAACTTGGCAAAGAGTAGCAAGTTCTCGTAGCCAGTCAGAGTGCCATCAGCCGAGAGGGCCTGCGGTACATAGCCAATGCTGCGGCGCACATCTGCTTTCTGGTGCACGATATCAAATCCGGCCACTCGTGCGCTGCCCGATGTGGGAGGCAGCAATGTAATCAGCATTTTGATTGTTGTAGTCTTACCCGCGCCGTTAGGTCCGAGCAAGCCAAAGACCTCGCCTCTTTCTACGTCAAAGCTGACACCGTTGACGGCGGTATGTTCACCGAAGTGCTTAACTAGATCGTGTACTTCAACGATTGCAGTCATCGTTTCTTTCTTCCTCAGATCTGCGCGCGCCTGCTGCTTCCAGTACGCGCTCAATAATTCTTTGTAACTCGTGTTGGTCGTGTTGGTCGAGCACGCTCAGCAAGTCGGTAAGAGACTCGCGTTTCCGTTGCCGCCACGCATCGATCTGTGCGAGGCCCTGCTCCGTCAGTGCCACTCGTACAATGCGCTCGTCATCCGCCCAGCGTTCACGCGTGAGCAGCCCGGCTTTCTCTAACCGCTTGCAAGCCACCGTCGCTGAACTTGTCGTAATCCCAAGCTCATTTGCCAACTCGCCTACGCTGAGTGAACCGGCACGATTGAGCAGGCGCAGCAGCCAGTACTGCTCTGGTGTCATCTCAGCCCGTCGCACAGGATGCGACAAACCGCGCAGTATACGCCAGAGAGTAAGCAGATCTTCTGCCAACTTTTCGGTTGTCATGACACCTTCCCTTCGATCATCAATTATTTAGATGCTCTAAATAAATTATAGCACATCTCTGTAAGGGAAAAGGTATGCTGGTTTGTTTCAACTACGTTTGGATGCCCGCCTTATGTGCCGAGTTGCTGCGCCAGGTCCATGAAATCGGTCGCCACAACCTCAAATGCCGGGTCAGGGGTGAGATCCGGCACGTTGTGGGGGCCTCGCTCCAGTGGACGCGGGACAAAGGCCGCCTGCATCCCTTGCGCCTGGGCAGCGCGCAGATCCTCCTGGTGGGCGGCGACCATCATCACCTCATGGTTACGTAGTCCGAGCAGATTGACCGCCATCTGATAGGGACGAGGATCGGGCTTGTAGGCCTGGACCAACTCTGCTGAGAGAATGCAGTCCCATGGCAAAGCGCTATACTTCGCCATGTTCACGAGTAAGGCCACATTCCCATTCGAGAGGGTCGCCAGGACAAAGCGTTTGCGTAAGTGCGTGAGCCCCGGAATGGCGTCGGGCCAGGGTTGGAGCCGGTGCCATACATGGTTGAGGTGGTCTTTCTCATCCTCAGTGAAGTGGTCATTGATCTTGAACTCTACAAGCAACTCGTTCAGCGACAGGCGGTGTAAGGAATCGAGATTGGTCCAGGGCAATTCTCCACGCATGACGCGATCCATCGAGGGCCCATAGCGGGCACGCCAGGCATCGGCAAACTGTGCCCAATCTACGTGCAGTTCCTTCGCTCGGTTGAGCTGTTCCCCTTCGCGAATAATGGTGCCGCGATAGTCTACGACAGTACCAAAGACGTCAAAGGTGAGTGCCTTGACGACGCTAGTGGTCATAGGCGTTCCTCTTTCACTTTGCCGCGTCGCGCCAGTTCTTCACGGTAAGCAGCCATTACTGCTTTATGTTCGGGTGAACGCAGGCAATCCTCCACAGCATCCAGGAACTCTGCCAAAAGTGTTGCCGTATCCTGTTCAAAGGCGCGGTCGATCTGGCGTTTGGTATGTTTCAACGCCGTAAAGGGAATAGCCAGGAGTTCTTCGGCCATTGCCAGCGTACGCTCCTCGAGTCTATCCGGTGTGCACGCCTCATTAATAATGCGCAGCGCCACGCCTTCTTCGCCCGTAAATTGATGGCCGAAAAAACAGAGCTGCTTGGCGGGGCCAGCCCCGATGATTCTAGCAAGGCGCATCGGTCCCAGGGCAGCGACAAGTCCTTCTCTGACGGCGGGTATGCTAAGTATGGCATCGGTGGTGGCAATGCGCAGGTCGCAAGCCAGCGCTACCTGTAGTCCCCCACCCAGGCAGTAACCATGTATAGCGGCAATAGTGATAGCGTCAAGGCTGGCTAGCCTTACAACGCCGCGCTCCCATGTCGCGAACCATTCAGGTGTGAGGTTGCCTTGAGCCAACTCTTTCGTATCGAGACCGCTGCAAAAAGCACGGCCCTCGCCACCGACGATGACCACGTGTGTCCCGGCGCTCTGGGCAAGGTAGTCAGTAGCAGTAACAAGGTCCCGCACCCACGCCCAATTGGCGGCGTTAAGCGCCTCTGGACGATTGAGGCGCAGCCGCCCCAGCGGTCCATCGAGTTCCACGCGCATAGTCTCAAGTTCTAACGTCGGCATGTAGTAATCTCCTATAGTTCCCGTAAATCGATACCTCGTGGTAGCCCCCATCCCAGGGCGACCGCAAGAGTCGCCTCTACTATACGACGAATCGGCCTGCGAAGCCCGTATATAGTAGGGGCGGGGCTTGCCCCCGCCCTGGGGTGGTGTAGGGCAATCTTCCGTTCGCGCCTCTGGGGCTTGCCCCCGCCCTAGGTGGGGCCGGGTAATCTCGTGAAACGCTTAAATCCGCGCCTCTGGGGCTTACTGCCCTGGGAGAGCTGCTCCTACGGCGTAATTGCAATCACGCGCAGCGGGCTACCGGAACCATTGACGATCTTGAGCGGCGCGGCAATCACAATTGCGCCAGTTGCTGGCAGCAACTCCAGGTTCACCAGGCTGGTAATACCGAATTTGCCTGCGCCGTGCATAAATGTATGACTTGGAAATGGCGGGTCGAAGCCTCCAGCCTGGCCGGCATCTGTACCCACGGTTTCCACCCCGACCCCTAAGATTTCGCGCTCTTTCGCCAGGAATGCTGAACACGTCGGGTGAAAGCCCGGCGCGTGCGATTCATTCAAAAATGCCTCGCGTCCAGTACGCTTACTCCAACCGGTCCGTACCAATAGCCACGCACCCGGCGGAAGGTGGCCATGTTCGCCTTCCCATTGTTCGACACGTTCGATGGTCAGCAAGAAATCGGCAGATTGTTCCACGTCGGCAGTTACGTCGATCACACAGGCCGGGCCAATGAACTTGCTTGGTGGGATGGTATCCGTTGCATTGTTGGGCAGGTCTTTGCCGGTGACCCAGTGGATCGGCGCGTCGAAGTGTGTACCGGTATGCTCTCCCAGGTTCATCATGTTCCAGTACCAGGCAGGCCCACGGCTGTCATAGTGCGAAATCTCGGTAAGCGTCAAACCCGGCGATGGTGCGAATATCGGCGGCAGGTCGATCACTGGCGTATCTGGGCCCAGCGGGGTAGTCAAATCGACGATTTTGAGCCGGCCGGAGTTCAGTTCCTCCAGCAATTGTGACAAAACATTTGCCATCTTTTCCTCTTCCTTTCCGTAATCTAAGCCCCGGATTGCTTTCGCATCGCCTCCAGGCAACGCCAGAACTGGAAGCGGTTCTCGAGTAGCGGTAAATCCATGTGAAAGGTCTTTGGCCCGATAGCCTCGACTTTAGAGACAATCGTTGTCAACGTGTTGCTCTGCAGCGCCTCCGTCACGCCCTCCTTCAGGTTTTCGGGCGTGTTAGCTTCCATCACCCATGGCACACCTGATGCCCTGGCGATGCCAGCCAGGTCGGTACCGGTGGATGTTGCTGTCGGGAAACCGCCCACGGAGAGCAGGCTCCCGTTATCGAAGACGATGTGCAGCAGGTTGCCCGGCTTGTAGCGTGCCATCGTGCTTAATGTGCCCAGGTTCATCAGCAGTGAACCATCACCATCAATAACAATGACTTTGTTTTCCGGCATTGATAGAGCGATTCCCAGGCCCATTGATGACGCGAGTCCCATTGCGTGTTCAAGATAAAAAAAGTTGGGGCGGTGACCGAGCATATATAACTCAGCAGCAACCGCGCCCATGATGGTGACTACAATACGGTTTTCCAATTCGGGATAAATGGCCTGCAAAGCATCAGCGCGTAACATGCTCATCCTGCCCTTCTTTACGTCCTAAATCACATTGATTTCTTGGCGCTCACCTTCCCTTTCGTGACCTCAGTATATTCCAAGTTCGCCAACTCTACAAATCTGGGTCAACGGCAGATTCTTTTCCCCATCTGGCCTATGCTATCGCGGGTAGGCCTAATACAAAGAAAACCATCAGCACCGCTTGCAGCATCGCGAAAAAGATTATGATAAAATAGCGGCGGTTCGCCTGTTCCACGTTGTTACTCCAGAGTGCCAGCAGGATAAACGCCGGAAAAACTATGAGGTAATAACGGCTGATGCTATTTATGCGGCTGCTTGATAATGGTAAAAGCACCATAACGAGCGTGAAAAGTGCATAGATCGTGGGCAACCTCCAAAATGCCCACACTGTGAAGCCGAGGAAAAGCAGTACGATACTCATGTTGAGAATCCAGAAGTTCCAGTCCATCGGATTAGCTCTCTCTGGATGGGTCAGAGACATAAAGAGTAACTGCAAGGGATTTTCGAAAAAGCGTCCCCAGCCCCAATTGAGATTGTCGAAGGTTGCCAACAGATGACCCGTCATGATTTTTCCATAGATCAGGAATGCCAGCAGGCCTAAAGGGATGAGGCCGAGTGTGAACAGGGAGAGCCAGTTACGCAGTTCTCGTGCTGCCAGGAGAGGCCCGCGCAGGCGTGAAGTAACCCATGTACGCATCCGTTCTTGTAAGTTGTCTTGTCCAGTGCTGGTGATAGGGGCATAACGATCACTAATAACCTGCCAGTATTCCCACACAACTGGTATAAGCAAGAGAACACCTTGTGCCCGTGCTAGTGATGCCAGGCCACCACACAGGCCAGCCAGCCACCAGCGATGTATGCGAGCGTAGTAGATACAGACTACACAGCAGGCGAGGAAGAGTGATTCTGCATAGATCGCCGAGAGGTAGATAGCGGTCGGAAAGAGTGCCAGGTAGATCACGCTGAGAGAGGCGATGTTTGCCCCAAATTCGTGTCGTACAAGTTTGTAGAGGTAGATAACCGCTATTAGTGCAGCTACATTGGAGACCAGTAGGCCCGCCAGGCTAAAGGCCACTTCGCTCCCCCCGAAGAGGTGAGCAAAAAGAAAGATCAACAGGGGAAAGAGTGGAAAAAAGGCCCAGTTCGAGTATGTATGCAGGGTACTGGCCGGCCAGTAGCCGGATCGAGCAAGACTGATATAGAAACCGCTATCAAAACGTTGCCACATCAGCCAGAGTGCATCAGGGAAATGAGTATTTGCTGTAGGCGATGGCAGGATAGGGGTTCTTTTCAGCAATGGCAAAATATAAAAGTCTGTCAATAATCCTACCAGTACAAGACTCAAGCGCGTCCCTAGAAACGGAATAATCGCGCCACGCCAGATCGAAGTGGTTCTAGAAGATTGCTGGCTATCCTCAGATTGTTGTAGTTGGGTATCTTGAGCTTTTACAATCAAGTTCTTGAGCCCTCCGCATAGCATTTATGCCGTTCCCTATTTGTAAGAACGCCTCTGATCACTAACTATAACAGTTTATGCCTGGCTATGAGAGATAAGGCACATGGAACTCCTTAAAAAGAGCGCGTGAAAAAACCCCTCTTCACTTCATTGAGACCATGAAGCATGTTGACTTTCACGACAAGGTAAGGAAGAAGAGCCTTTTAGACTTTTTCTCATTCCTCCCACATCAATTCGCGTGACAACAAGACGGCTACCGGGTGTAATGAGGCATGGGCCAATGTCTGTGCGTCTTTGAGACGACGGTAGATCTCGTTGGGGGTATTCAAATGCCAGGTTGGAATGTTCAAAGCCCGCAATACTGGCTCGGTCACCAGGCCACCTTGTGTCTGCCAGGGGTCTTTTTCACCCCAATGCCCCCGGTAACTGATAAGCATGAGCAAGGGAATTTTGTAGAGCAATGCCAGAGAGACGATGGGATTAATCGCCGCCAGAAAACCGTGATTTTGCATCAACAAGGCGGAATTGACACCCGCCAGGTATGCACCTGCTGAAATACCGATACCTTCTTCCTCTTTGGCGAGGCGTACAAGCGTCATGTCGGGGTCTTCGTCTGCCATGCGCATCAGGTGAACCAGCCAGGTTTCGGGGAGGGCTGAAATAATCTTGACATTACAGGCTTTCAGCGCTTCGTAAATCAACTTGGAATTGGTTACTGAGACTGGCATACTAACACTCTCCCGTAAGCATCAAATACTGTCCGTGATTAAGCTAAGTATAGCATAACTTTAGAATAATTTAGCCTGATAGGGAGAGTCTGAGAGGGATGGCTAAGCCCCCTAGCTTCAGGCATGGGAACACAGCCATCCCTCTCAGTTCTTGCCTTAGATACATGTTGCACTTTATCTAAACTGTGCTATACTTGGCGGCATGAGAAAGATGTTTCAGTACCGAATATACCCAACCAAGAGTCAGGCCAAGGCTCTTGAGCAGGTGCTTGAAGAGTGCCGCTGGCTCTATAATGAGACGCTGGCTTATCGCACCCGTGCTTGGGAACAAGAGCAACGTGCTGTTTCCTGGTACGAGTCCAAAGCGCGCATCCCCCTGCTGAAACAAGCACGTTCCACCCTCAAAAATGTCCACTCCCAGGTCTTGCAGAACGTGACGGAACGGGTTGAACTTGCCATGCAAGCCTTTTTCCGGCGTTGTAAAGCTGGTGAGACTCCTGGCTATCCTCGCTTCAAGGGCAAAGGGCGCTATGAGAGCTTCACCTTCACCCAGTCCGGTTTCAGCATCACCCATGATGAGCGAGTGTGCCTCTCCAAGATCGGCTCCATAAAGATGGTGTACCATCGCCCGCTACGCGGCAAGATCAAGACGTTGACTGTGCGTAAAAGCAGGACGGGCAAGTGGTATGCTGCGTTTTCCGTGGAGTGGGAGCCACAACGTTTGCCTGATCGTGCTGAGCAAGTTGGCATCGATGTCGGACTGAAAACCTTTGCGACGCTCTCCAACGCGGAAGCCATCGAGAATCCGCGCTTCTTTCGTCAAGAAGAGAAGGCCCTGGCTAAAGTCCAACGCAAGCACTCCAAACTTGCCAAAGGGACACCACAACGGCAGAAGCATCGCAAGGTCATTGCCCGTGTCCATGAGCGGATTGCGTTCCGACGTGCTAATTTCACCCATCAGGAAAGCCGCCAAGTCGTTGATCGCTTTGGGGTCATCTGTGTAGAAGACTTGCATGTCAACCGTATGACCCATAATCATTGTCTCGCCAAAAGCATTCATGACGCTTCGTGGTCGGAGTTCTTCAGCAAACTGTCCTGCAAAGCGGAAGAGGCTGGCAGGAAATATGTCGCTGTCAATCCGGCCTATACCTCCCAGGATTGTAGCAGGTGCCACCACCGGCAAGTCATGCCGTTGTCGGAAAGAACCTATCATTGTCCCTGCTGTCTCCTTGCGCTTGATCGTGATTTGAATGCTGCCTTAAACATTCGTGCTGTGGGACTACACAGCCTCGGCTTGTCCGTGGAAGCCCCCGTCTTTAGACGTGGGGAGTAGTCACGAGTATTTGGTTTGTTATAATCGTGCCCTTCCTGAAGCAACTCGATCATAATAAGCCCTCAACCACGCCAGGCAATTGCCCGGACCGGCGAGCCATCCAATCCAGACAACGCCAGCGGCAGAAAAGAAAATTGATAGACGACACCGGGCAAAAGCTGGTGGAGTCGCGTAAGATTTTCAACAATTAAGACGTCGTTTCCCAACAAAGTCGCATGGGCGTGATCGGTTCCCTGCACCGTCGAGTCCACGTTCAATGCATCGATCCCAACGATGCTCACGCCTGCGTCAACCAGGAGTTCCGTTGTCTCACGCGTGAGATATGGATGGCGCAAATAACGCTCAGTTTTCCAGTTGCGATCCCATCCTGTCTGGATCAGCAGCACACCACGCGCTGGAAGGGCTGTGAGATATTGAGCAAACGCGTTTACACCAATTGGCTCGTCGTCGTTTAGCCCAGGCACAGGCACTACGATCCCCGGTAAGAGGAAGCGTTCCGGCGGGTACTGGGATATCGTTTTCCCATGTGGGATAAAGTGCGACGCGGCATCAATATGTGTTCCCATGTGCGTGCCAATATGCAAATGGGTGACGCGCCAGGGAGGAGTTGTGTCTGCAGGCTCAATATGAGGTTCGGGGTCACCAGGAAAGTACGTCATGCCGTTTTCAATCTGCTGGGACAGATCAAAGTATTCACTCATAGATTTTGATTGCTCTTTTCGCATGATGTCTCACCCTCGCCATAAAGAAAGCAATGCGTCCAGCGGCCACCTCCCAGTTCTGTGCGACCTGGGACGCGCTGACTGCACACGGGCATAGCATGTGGGCATCGCGGGTGGAAACGACAGCCACTCGGGGGGTTAATGAGGCTAGGAATCTCGCCACGAGCAGGGAGATCGCTAACACTCTTGTTGCTATCAGCACTGAGGCGGCCCGGATCGGGCGCGGCAGAGATCAACAATTGCGTATAGGGATGCATGGGCCGCTCGATCACCTCTTCACTTGGTCCTCCTTCAACCATCTGACCTGCGTACATGACTAAGGTGTCCTCGGCAAAGTAGCGAGCGCTGGCGATATCGTGTGTAATGAAGAGCAAGGCAAGCCGTTCTTCCTCTTTCAAACGCAGTAGCAGGTTGAGCACATCCAGGCGGATCGATACGTCTAGCATGGAAACGGGTTCGTCGGCCAGGAGTACTTCCGGTTGTACTGCCAGCGCTCTAGCGATAGCCACGCGTTGTCGCTGGCCGCCGCTGAGCTGATGCGGATACTTCTGGATGAACTGCTCGGCTGGACTCAGGTTGACACGATTGAGCAACGATAAGATCTGTTCTGTCTCCTGGGTTCTACCGCGTATATGGTTATATATATGTAAAGGGCGTCCCAGGTGGTAACGCACATCATGTACCGGGTTAAGCGAGGAGAATGGGTCCTGTAAAATCAACTGCACGTGGCGACGATAGGTACGCAGGTGCGGCCCGCCTGTCAATTTTGCTCGTTCTCCACGAAAGCGTACAGTGCCGGAAGTCGGACTATACAGGCCTGCCAGCATA
>Ga0209647_1001890_pt1 | contig 17328 bp, 15 predicted proteins | sample GraSoi_2013_60cm_FD_185827 | JGI IMG/M metagenome (GOLD analysis project Ga0209647, IMG submission 185827) | Grasslands soil microbial communities from the Angelo Coastal Reserve, California, USA - Sample 9_17_2013_60cm (SPAdes) (version 2) | ecosystem: Environmental > Terrestrial > Soil >...
TCATGTTATCCTGACCGTCGTTGAGGAGGTTGCAATGATTCACGCAAACGCACACAGGTTCGGAGCGGCCTGCTGGCGCCGAACTCTACACGCCGTAGCGCATGGCCGTCTCCGCCATCGCCGCTGCAGAAAGGATATTCGTATGACCGGAACAGAAACACACAATTCGATTCTCAGGCGCGCGGTCGCAGCGTTTGCCATCAGTGGGATGGTGGTCAGCCTAGCAGGCCGCGCTTCTGGCGCAACGTTCGAAAAAGCTATCAACCCTAACTACTCCTACACGGAGGACGTTCAGCAGACATCCGACGGTGGATATGTCGTCGGGGCGACCTTCTCGAGCACGACCTACGTCGCGCTGGGCGCGAAGCTGGATTCGAGCGGCAATCTCCAGTGGCAAAAACAGTATCAATCCTCAGTCGGCGGTTCTCAGGTCTATGCACTGAAGCAGACCTTGGATGGGGGGTACGTCTGGGCCGGCGAGCTTCAAAACTCCAACGGCAGCGACTGTGCCATTGTCGTCAAGCTGGATTCAAGCGGGAACATCCAGTGGCAGCAGACTTACGGCGTCGCCGCGAACGCAGCGGACATCCGCCAGACGACAGACGGAGGATATATAGTCGGAGGAGTTACTCCTATTATTACCGGGATGAATCCGGCGCCGTTTATGATCGTCGAAGGTTGGATCGCCAAGCTGGACTCCTCAGGGAACGTACAGTGGCAAAGAGTTCTGAGCTCCTCGCAGAACGTCATGATCAATTCCGTAATTCAAACGGCGGACGGTGGCTACGCTCTCACTGGATTAGCCAATGCAAATGTTTTTGCTGCAAAGTTCGATGCTAACGGCAACCTAAATTGGCAGACTGTGTACAGCTCCCCGAGCGCGTTGGGTATCGGCTACAGCATCGTGCAGACCTCAGACGGAGGTTACATGGTGGGAGGCTACGACAATGACAGCCCGTTTCTCGGGCTGGCGCTGAAGCTCGGCTCTAACGGTCACGTTCAGTGGGCGAAGACCTATTACATCAGTGGAGCAGCGAGTAAGTTCTTTTCAGTCCATCAAACTACCGACGGCGGATATGCCTTCTCCGGGCAATTCTATACCGGCGTCGGCTACTACTACGGCTACAATGCCTGGATGGTGAAAACAGATTCCACGGGCAACGTCCAGTGGCAGAAGGCATACGGCAGCCCAAATTACGCCGCGTCATTTCAGAAGGTAGGCCTGACGACTGATGGCGGCTTGGTTGCTGGGGGATATACGCTCGAGTTCAACAATCAGAATGAGGCTTACATTGTGAAGACCGACTCTAGCGGCCGCGTCAACAAATGCAGCGACGTTCAGGTCACGACGGCCACTACCGCGAGCTTGTCAGAGGCTGGTTCAGGGGCAAAACTCTCAATCAGCTCGCCTACGAACGTAGCTGGTTCCGGCAAGGTCTCGGCATCGGTTACGCTGTTTACCCTGGCGACCGAGTGTTCTGGAAATTAACGGGTGTAGGAGCGCATGCACCTAAATCTCGCGAGGCGCGCGTCACGCCTCGGCGACTCCGGCAAAAGCGCATGCATCATTCCAAAGTGGAGACTGGGAGGAACCCCAGGCGTTTGTTTAGGGGACAGATGGTTGATAACAGGGGAATGCTTGTCCGACACACTGTGTCGATCTGGAGCGTTTGCAGCGGGGCTCAGCGTGAAACGCCGTAGATCGCAGCTAGGACTAACCGAACGGAGGGCTACTAACCCGAGAAAGAAGCCAGAATAAGTCAACAAACTGTTTCAGTTTCGTCTCTTAGAGCCGCTGCTGGTAACCCGCTCGCACGGTTACTCGAGGGGGAGGCGAGTATGCCAAAATCAGCGATTGTTAGATTGGCATGAGGATCGCCAGGAAAGGTGCGCGCCGCGCGCAGAACCAGCCGAAGGAAAACGTCGTATTTATCGAGAGGCTGACGCAGGAACGTGCGAGGTGTCGGTTACGCTGTTTACCCTGGCGACGGAGTGTTCTTGAAATTAATGGGTTTTAGGAGACGGGTGCTCGCTGGATCGCTCTTGCTTAACCCGGTTTTCCGTCCAATTGCTACTCAGGCCCCGGAAGCATTTCATTCCCGGGCCGAGAATACAGAAGCGAGGATTTAGGAAAGGGCGGCCCGGGCCAAGCCGAATAACCGGAGGCGTCGGCTGGCCTTACCAGGGTCAACCGAATAGCCTTTGCTGGAGCCAGCTGCGTAAGCCGAAGCTTACGCAGCCGCTCTTTTAGCGAGGACAACTCGTGTGGTGTGAAGCTCTTTCGACGTTAGCGCGTGGCTTGATCCGCATCCGTAGCTAAGTCGGCTAACAGCTGCATAAACTCCATTGTCTGGCCGATGAATAGTCCGTCTGCGGTCAGAAACTTGAGTGCACCCATCGCTGCCCCGGTGGTCTGGGTTGGACGAATGATCGAGCAGATCGGGAACGCCGTCGTACTAAGGAAAAATGTAGGTTCTGGCATGATCAGATTGGCCTGCAAATGCTCTTTCGTGGTAGCGTGGAGGTCGTTGAACGTCACCGTTGACATGTTGATCGGATCAAAGACGGTCACCGGCGTCGCGTTCCCCGCCTTATCCTGCCAAGTCTGAAAATGCATCGTTTCAGTCGGACCGATACTCAGCAGGATCCGCAAGACTTCTGGGTCATGTGCTCGCTGAGCAAGGGACATGTACAAGCTAGTCCCGCCTTGCTCGATAACGGCAAAGTGGAACCCCGCTGTGAACGCGATCGCGTTAATGAGATTTGTGTTCGTGGTGTCGGCATCAGTTCTGGGGATTGCCGTATGCTTGCCAACGTTCAGAGTCGGCACTGCTTCAGCGAACCCTGTGCCACCAAGATCAGGGTTTGCGTTGTCAGTCCGGTATCGACCCCAAAAACTGGTATCCACCGTGAGTTCGGTGATGTTTGTGAGCCTCGGTTTATTTGTTGACCCCTTCGCCATACTGCTTGTTTTCGTCAACGTGCGGAAATGGGGACCTACAAGGAGATCGAGATCCGACGTGTTCGCTCCTTTAGATTTCAGGTAAGCAAGCAGGAAGTTCGCGTGACTAAACTCATCATCGGTATTGTCCAGAATATATTGAGGCATATCGCTATCCAGAATCCCCAGAGACTTCATATAAGCCGCGTTGCCGCCGGTGGCAGTTGGCAACTTGCCAGTTGCCGGATTAGTGGATGCGAAATCAACCGCCCCGCTACCGAGCTCCCAATATTGTTCCCAGAAATCGCTCTCGATGATTTCGGCGGCGCACACGAACCGTAAAAGCGAGGCATCGCCTGGTGTCAACTGACCTCCGCCATCATCACTCAGAGCGCTCAGAGCGCTCTGAGCTGTTGCTCTGTTAATCAACGTTGCGCCCGTCATGAGGGCACTTGTAACGCCTAGGCCCTTCAGAAACGAACGCCGCTTAAGGTTATGGGTTTTGATTTGGTTGGACATCAGCTCTGAGGGGGAAGCTGACTCAGCCGGCGGCCGATTTTCGTAAGTTGATTTTTTCACGATATGCCTTTCCTAATTAATTGAGTCAGCACAGCGATTCATCCGGACGGGGTGTCTGGTCACTATGCTCCACTGACAAAGACCATTAGCTGCCAAATTTATTCCCGAATGAAGTGTACCAACTCAACATCAGCGGAGACGCGTGGCGGTGAATTGAAAAAAACGGATCTGCGCACGACAATATTTATATTTTCAGGAATAATTCGCTGAATCAGTAAATGTATGAGCAGTCAAAATTCTCCTCAGCCGTGATGAATTGGCCGATCTGCTCGGATGACGGGTGATTGGTAATCAGTAATATCCTCTCCGGCGAACGCGGGGATCGGGACCGTTATCAGAGCGTCGGCAGAACGCCGAAACGCCGTCCGTCTTCAAGCTCCCAAACACGAACTTATAGTCCGCCCCCTCACTGATATCCTTGGCCAAAACTCTACGCGGCCTCCTCGCGGCGAGCTCCGCTGTCGATTCTTGGTCGGCCCACGTACTTAGCTTTTACGATCGATACAAGTATTAGGGGACAGTCAGTTGGAGCGGTCGAAAATAAGCCATCGTGCGCCCACCTCGTCATTGTTCGCCAGATAGGATTTACCTCGATTCTGGCTTGCCGAAGAGTTGCCGCAACTAGCAGTCAGGATCGGTCGACTGAGTTGCAGCTAAGATTGTTCAAGATCAACACACTAATTCGAAGAACGGAGAAATAGGAAGTGGCTTTCGAGAATAAATCTCAGGAACTACCTGTCTCCGGGAACGGACCCAATTGCATATCTGACGTAGCGGCTCTCTAAAAGAATGGGGTCCTCACATGAAAAGCAGGAGTCACCCGAGGTGTTTGCTCGTGTCGTAAACCGATCTGGGAATAATTTCCTGAGACCTGAAGTCTGGTATTGATGAGCAGAATGCGTTTGTTAAGACTCTTTCGTTGATCGGAGGTGGTGGAAGAAGCCACCAACACGCGAACCGTGTTCAAACTCCGCCAAGAGTAGTGTCTTCGCGGTTCGCGGCTATTATTTTTTAAGCTCTCCGCGGGCACGTTTCTCTGGGAGTCTCATTCGCATGAGTCGTTCAGAGGTCTGTAGAGCCATGCGCGCGACCTTAGGTCAGATTGCTCTTAGAAGTCGTCGAGTAACCAGTTATCGGTTTCCCTCGTCGATCTACTATGGGATGCCTGGTACCTACGATGGCGTTGAACCGTCTTCCAGCCGAATTCAGGGAGGTTTTAGTACTGTTTGAGATCGAAGGATGGCCGTACAAAACGATGGCGGCGACTCTCAAAGTGCCGCTGGGAACTGTGATGTCTCGTCTGAGTCGTGCGCGTCGCCGTTTGCGCGAAGAGCTCACGCAAATTCAAGACGGGGAAATCGAAGATGAACTGTGAAGAGGCTAGTCAATTCCTAGATGCCTATCTGGACCACGAGCTCGAGGCTGGCAAACGGTTCGAACTGGAACAGCATTTGAGCCGGTGCCCTGAGTGTCGGACATTGCTCGAACAACAACGACAATTTATCGGCTTGTTCGCTGCAAGTGCTCCTTACTGCAAGGCGCCGTCCGAACTCAGGGCCAGAGTGTTAGGGAGGATAGCGGCAGAAAGCCGTAGGACGACTCCGATCCCCGTCGTCCGCCAGCCTTGGTTGTACGTGGCGGCATTATTAGTTTTGAGCCTGTCTCTAGCATGGGTGATTCTTTTTCCCGACCGAGAAACATCTTTGATTGTTCAGGCCGTGTCGGATCATTCTCGAGCCGTCCTGCTTGAGCGTCTCTGTGACGTTGTTTCACCGGATCCGGCAGTCGTGAAGCAGTCGCTTACGGCGAAGCTCGACTTTTCTCCTCCCGTTGTGGGTTTGCCCGGCACAGCGTTTCAGATGCGAGGAGGTCGCGTCGATGTGATCCAGGACCGCAAAGTAGCGGCACTAGTCTACAGACGGAACCAGGATCTGGTTACGCTCTTCGCCTGGCGGCTGCCGACCAGCTCCTTGCGGCGAGGGATTGGTCGATTAGCGGGTATCGAGCTTGCGCATGGAATGCTGCTAATTTCAACTTCGTGGCCGTCTCTACCTTAAGCGATCATGACCTGGACGATTTTACGGATCAGATAAGGGAACAGATGAAGTAGGAAACAGTGATATCACAACTCAATCTGTCTCTGTTTGTAGGGAATAAATTCAGATATTTCCAGGTCTACATCATAGAGGCTTAGCGGACTTCGTCACCGCAAGCAACCAGACTCCCCAGAACGAGAATTCTTATATGAAATTCGAGGCCCCCTCCCTTTTTGTGTCCTGTGCGACACGGTCTCCCTCAAGGGCGCGCCAGGAGAAGGAGATTCACAACAATGGCAACGTCGGTCGACGTTTGTTTCTAACCGTACTTGTGCTCTTGGTAAGCACTGCGCGGTTGCAAGCGCAGATCTATGGGATCACCGATTTAGGGGCGTTACCTGGAAACAGCACAAGCAAAGCCTACGGCCTCAACAATCTCGGGCAGGCGGTAGGCATATCAGATAGTGGCGCTGCGATCGCGACTTTGTTTAGCAACGGAACGGCCACGAACATGAACACGCTTAACGCTAATGTTTCCGTCGCGACCTGCATCAGCGGCTCCAGCCAGGCCGCGGGTTACAACATCTTTTATTCCAACCCGAATACAACTTTCCGCGCCTTTCTGTACGGCAACGGAGCCATGACGGATATCCAATCGGACTCCCTGTTTCCTTCCGGTACTCTGGCACACGGAATAAACAGCTCCGGAACGGTAGTGGGACAAGGTTGGGTAAACAGTTCTAGCTTTCACGCTTTCATCTACGCCCGCGGCACGATGGTCGATCTGGGTACTTTCCCCGGCGGTATTCAGGCAGCGGCATCCGCCATCAATGACGTTGGACAGGTGGTAGGGACTTCTGACGGCGCGATAGCCGTCTCGAAGAAGACAACCGAACACTTCAGCCACGCGTTCCTTTATGCCAACGGCAAGATGGTTGATCTCGGGATACCTTCCGGCGCTACCTACTCCCAAGGAACCGCCATTAACGGGAACGGCCAGATCGTCGGTGTCGCTGGGTTCAGCGATGGCAGCCATGCTGTTCTTTACGGTAACGGCGTCTGGACCGATCTGGGCAAGTTTCCTGGTTCTTCTACGACCGAGGCAACTGGAATCAATCTCGCTGCCCAGATCGTGGGCACCGCTCTTTTCCCCCAGCAAAGTTACCATCCGCCGATTCCGGGTAAGCACGTCCCAGTTATCGTCCGCAATGGCGTGCTCGTCGATCTTAACACGCTGATTTCCTCCAACTCCGGCTTCACGATCACAGACGCCGTCGGAATCAACGATTCCGGTCAAATCCTTTGCAACGCAACGAATGCCAGCAAAGCTACGCGCGCTGTCCTCCTGAGTCCGAAATGACCGCTTAAGGAACCGCGATTATTCGTGTTGAATTAGAGAGTCACACCTTCCTGTAAACAGCGCAGGAGTTGATTCCGCCAAACCCAAATGCGTTGCTAAGCACATACCGCAATGCTTTTTCGCGCGGTTCGTCGGGAACTACGTCCAGGTCACAGAGCGGATCGGGTGTTTGGTAATTCAGAGTCGGTGGAACCAGCCCATCACGAATCGCCAAAGCACAGACAACGCCTTCAATTGCGGCACTAGCCCCTAGTGGATGACCATAATATGCCTTGGTGCCACTCACTGGTACTTGTTTAGCTCGTCCATTGAAGATTTTCTGGATGCAGAGCGCCTCGTTTGCATCATTGAGCTGCGTCGAGCTCGCATGGGCATTGATGTAATCGATCTGTTCCGGATTTATCTTTGCGAATTTAAGCGCGTCGCGAATCGCCCGAATACAGGATTTTCCGGTTGGCAGCGGCGTGGTCATGTGAAAGGCATCGTTATTTAAGCTGTATCCAACCACTTCCGCGTAGATATTTGCGCCGCGCGCTTTGGCATGCCCATATTCTTCGAGCACAAGTGCGGCCGCCCCTTCCCCTATGACGAAGCCGTCTCTCTCGCGGTCAAAAGGACGGCACGCAATCGAAGGATGCGCCCTGCTCATCGTGCGGATGAAGGCAAATGCTCCGTAGGTCAAAGGACTTAAGGGAGCCTCAGCCGCTCCTGCTATCATTACATCGGCCCAGCCTTCCCTGATATACCGGAGGGCTTCACCGATTGCGACGTTTCCGCTAGCGCAGCTATTCGAGTTAGTCGTACCAACGCCACGTAACCCGAACTCGATGGCGATATTGGAGTGTGCGGACCCACCAAAAACCTGTAGAGCAAGCGTCTGATGAACCGATTTGGGTCCACCTTTAACAAAGGCCGCGTGCTGGCATTCGGCACTTGAGACGCCTCCAAGGGCAGTTGCCAAAACTGACACCAACTCGTTGCTGCGGATCGTCCGGTGAATACCGCAATCCGCTATCGTCGAGAGCGAGTTTCGCCGAGGCCACGGCGAACTGAGCATAGCGGTCCAGCCGTTTCAGCCGGTGAGGAGGAAAGAATTCTTGCGGCTTCCAGTCGGACACCTCCGCCGCGCTTGCCGCTTTGAAAATCGAAGGATCGAAGGTCGAAACAGGTCCGATCCCTGATGTTTTTCCTTTGATTGCGGCCCAAAACTTCTCTTTACCAATACCGATTGACGTGATCGGACCTACCCCAGTGATGACAACACGCTTCAATGTTTCTCCACTAGAATGTTCACCGTTCCAGGGTATCGCCTCGCTGCCTCCGGCAACAAAAAGAGCGTCCTCCTACTATTTGTGACCACTAGATTCGCGTTTTATTCCACGAATCTAACGGCGCAAGTTCATCCTATTTGTGTGAGCTGAGTTTTCGCAAATCTTCGCAGTAAATCCGACGCGTCCTGAGCCACATTCTCAGGACTCTGTCGCCCCTAAGGCAAAGCAGAGCCAGTTCCTTGACAATTACTTTGAGCCTCGAAGGGCAAGTACCGGGTATGACGCTCTAACTAAACTCATCACCACGGCATTATCGGCCCCGACCCCAGCGCTCTGGAGTCAAAAGTATGCGCCTGACTGAATACGGACCCGGAACGAATCCACAAATTCCTGCATTGCGCGATTGCTTAACTTCGAAACGAGAACGTAGTTACACTGGGCATTGCTCCAGGTGGAGACGCGGTAACCCTCTATCGAATGCTCGCTTGTAGACGGGTGTTCTTTATCTGGCGGCCAGCAGAACAAACTAACAACATCTGCGCCATGTTTGTAAATGAGGGTCGCGACCGATCGATTTTCAATTACATCCACCCGCCCTCCAACGAGGGAATACCCGGAAGCTGGAGAACCAACTACCGGTGGAGCAAAATCGAGTCTGGCGGCTAACCAAGGCTTGACAACCACCGGGTTCGGCGAAGCGACATCTACGAAATGCGATGTAGAAAGCGAGCTGGAACGACGCAAAACTGCCTGTCTGGAAAACTCTCTCTCAGTGTCCGGGAAAAGTATTTTCAGCGCCAGAAGGACAGTCATTACGGCCACCGCTGTGGCGTAGATCCAAGGCTGCCGCCAGAGTGAAAACTTTTCCTTCGTCGGCACTCGCCGCACCGCATCCAAAACCTTCGCCTCGAGTTGAGGAGACGCTTTATACCCGCCGACAGCGGCCACAAAGAATGCTCGGAACGCCCGACGTTCCTCCAAGAGAGACCGGCAAGACGGGCAGAGGGCCAAATGCTGCTCCAGTTCGACCTGCAGTCCAAGATCGAGTTCGCCATCCAAATAGGTATCCATGAAATGATGGACTTCTTCACACTTCATTTCACGGTTCCTTATGTTGAACTTTCGCGATTTCTTCCCGCAGGCGCTCGCGCGCTCGGTTTAGCCGGGACATAACCGTGCCTAACGGCACGTTCAGCGCTGAAGCCAATTGTTTGTAGGACCATCCTTCGATATCACGGAGCACCAAGATTTCCCGAAACTCGACTGGTAACCTGGCCAATGCCTCGCGGAGTTGGCGCGATCGCTCTTCGTAGGACGACTCGGAAAGTGACTCCTCTGTCGGCAGCTGATGAATCGCTTCGTCGAACGGGATTAGGTTGCTGTCAGTGTAATGTTTCTTGATCCAGGTATAGGCGGTGTTTCGGACGATCATTAGTATCCAGGCTTGAGCATTGCCCCCGCGGAATCCTCCGAACCCCTTAAAAGCTTTGATGTAAGCGTCTTGAACAATATCCTGCGCGTCTTCATGGCGTTTGACCAGCAGGCGCGCGAGACGATAGGCGGCGTCTAAGTGAGGTAGAACCAGTTCTTCAAATCGTACCTGTTGTTCTCTCACCTAATATTGACCATTGATTCTTGGTTTTATTCCGAAAGTTCGCTCTCTGCTTTCCTCAAACATAACCAAGTAATGCGTTTGGACCTCTTAGAGGTGATCGGTATGGTATTTACTGACCTGCTCGTCGCGCAGAGCAATCTGCGACTGTGAAGCACCGCCTCGCCATCGCTGTACTCGGGATAACTTTCATGCTGATATGTGAGAACTCCCGGGCGGTTGCAAGTCGAGTCAGCCAGATGATGAAGTAGGTTAACCAAATTCTACTGTCCGGAGTCGTGGCGACAACTGTCCATGGCCGAACTAACCTGAGCGAGGAATTGGTGAATCCCACAAACCGTTCGATGCTGTTAGTGAGTGTCGCGGAATTCTGGGAACCGGAATTATTGTGAAGCGCTAGCTCGGCTTCTGATGAATATTGAAGTTACACGGTTCGTTGCATTTCTAAGGCGGCTGGAACAGGCCAGGGGCTTTATCGCCAGTCGTTGCCGCGACATTCGGCACTTTCATTGCAACTTGAAGGACGTTTACTCCTTGCGCCCCCCGGGATATTTCTCGGGAGGCTCTTAGCTTAAGAACTGCGCAGAAATGAAGCTTTGATCGCCTTTGTCGGACGGCGAAATGGAAGTTGGTGTAATCCCAGTTGTTCTCCGGGCAAGTCTTATCGGATTGATCTTCAGGCTTGCGCGTTGGACGGCGCTTTGTACCTAATGCCCAGGGCCTTCAGCAGCTTGGGATCAATCTTCCCAGTCATAGTTAATCCATGGTTTGCCTGGAGCCGCCGAATCGCTTCAATACTCCCAGAACCGATTACGCCATCGACTTGCCCATGATAATAACCCTCGCTGGCAAGTTTCGATTGGACTGACATAGCCAACTTGTTCCAATAATCCGGGTCCCACTATCATTTGCTACGTGCAACGCTACTTTGCCCCTGGTGACACGAATGTAAACGAATGGCAAGAACACATATAATACATGTTACTATTGATTGCGAAAACGAGTTAGAATCGACTTTCGGAAATTCTTGGTGCCGCTGAACGCTTGGAAGAATCACCGCAGATTAAGATTCCTCGAATCACTGGTGGGCCGATAGCGTCTACTAAGCCGAAAACCTCATACAAGTGCCCCATTCATTGGTTTCCTAGCCTATCAAGACAGGACTCGCATCGGGACAACGCTGCGAATGCTCGACAGCACCAACAGGTTAGGTATGAGACGTCGGAACCTTGAACTTTTAACTTCAAACGTCGAATCCTGAAATAAACAAGAGAATAAATTTGAAGGTTTCGAGTCTTAATATGTAGGGAACAAGAGGGATCACTCCTGCCAAACCAGTATTGGCGCTTAACCAGTTGGTCTAGTCAAGGAAAGACTATGAAAACTCCATCCAAAGATCATCTAACGGCTCAACCACAATCCCCTGATCCGGGCGAGTCAGGTTCTAACCCAATCATGAAGGACGGCTTTAGGCGGGGTTCGTTTCTTAACGGATTGGGTGCTCGCACGCAAAACCGCACCGTGAATACAAAGCATCTTGGAACCTATTTGAACGACCACCTTGCCGGATCAATGGCTGCTCTGGAACTGTTCAAGCAGTTGAAATCCACAAATGCTGGAACACCACGTGGTCAAGTGTTCGCTGACCTTTTACAGGAAATCGAGCAGGACCAAACCGCATTGCGAGAGCTGCTGAAAGAGCTCGATTTTAGACAAAGTCCGATTCGCCAGGCAGCGGCTTGGCTCGCTGAAAAATTCGTACTAAAGCTGTTGGCGGGGAACCCACGCGATAAGCTTGTCCGATATGAACAATTGGAAATTTTAGCACTGGGAATCGAGGGGAAACGAGCACTTTGGCTCGCGCTCAATGCTGTAGCTGCACAAACCCCCTTGTTCGAACCCGTGGATTTCATGCGTTTGGTGCAACGGGCTAAAAAGCAGCGCGAATGCGTCGAAACCATTCGCCTGGATGCAGCACGAGACGCTTTTCTCTAGTGTGACTCTCCTAAGAAGGTCCTAAGGAGGCAACCGCAAACACTTAAAATCAGTGTACGAGTGCACGAGCTGTCTTCCGGTTCGAAGACGCGACGCTGGTGTCGAACTGCACGTAAATCGTAGACTACGGGTCGTTTACTGGTTTACTGTACTTAATGCGTGGACTAGAAGCCGATTCCTCGACTTAGAATCGTTGGAGGGACCTGTATTTAAATCTTTAAATCGTAGACAACGCCGGTTCCTTTGGAACTTAGGCGCACAGGAATTATGATGAGGAATGCGTCAGGAAATCGGGGGTCACGCGGCTTGAGCACGAAACTGCGGATACCAGCGGCGGAACACCCCCTCGAGTTCGTTGTTCAAGACTTTGGTCCGCGTCTGTAGCAAAAGGTGCGCACCGCGAAGGGTCGGGGTCCCACTATCATCCGAACCAAAACGTACGCTAAGCCCGTTTTTAAATGGAATTGGCCGAGATTCTCCCTCTGTAACGTGACATTTCACGGAAATTTCCAAACCGTCGCGTAGCGAACCAAAATTGGTAATTGCTCCGACTGAAGATCGTTTGTTCGCACTTTGGTTCTACACGCACTGGTTAACGCCACACCATGATTTAACATGTTGAATGCGTGAGCCTTATGGAATACACAATACATGGATCTAGCGCGGAACGACCTGCGTGCCCAAGGCGCTAAGGTTTGCACGGACGGACCTTAACGTACGTCTTGGTTCGGATGATAGTGGAATCCCTATACCTGCAGCCGCATCGGTGCCGTAGTGAGTCTAAAGGTAGAAGACTACTTTCAGAACGGAAAACGATCCGTTATTCGGTTGCGCACCAAAGGTGGCAAAGAAAAGGAATTTCCCGTTCATCACCTCCTGGAAGACATCTTCGACTCCTTTCTGGACATGGCCGGACTCCGCGCCCACCCCACTGGCCCGCTGTTTCCGACGACCCGTGGCAATAGTCGAGAACTTGGGGAACGAGCAATGACCAGAATTGACGCAGCCCGGATGCTCAAACGGCGCTTGGCTAAAGCCGCGATTGTTGGTGCCTACTCGCCTCACTCGTTCCGCGCGAGCGGTCTCACCCGGTTTCTTGAGGAAGGTGGCACCTAGGAGGGGGCGCAAAACATCGCCGATCACGCGGACAGCCGGACGACAAGTTGTACGATCGGCGCCCACAAAATGTGCTCCGAGAAGACGTGGAGCGGATTAGGTATTGAAGACTGGTGCTGTCGAACTGCACTTAAATCATTCAGCACCGTCGGATATCGCCGCCTGACTCCCAGGCTTTTGCCGGTCTCGATTTAAGGGCAGTTCGACATGTGCCTTTAACAACAGTCTCAACGATGCGTTGCCTTTCGCCGGCGGTTCGGAGTGGAGGGGAGTTTGTGAGGCTTTCACAAATCTGGTCCGCGGCGGTGCCACCTAATTTAATTTTGCCCCTGATTGGTAGTTAGTAATCGTTACCTCTAGCCAGTCTTATCACGCCCAAGTCGAGCCAGTGACCGACCGTTAGCTTGGTATAGTTATACTGCTCCAACGAATTCTACCCAGTGGCGGCTTGTGCCGGTTGACTCGAAACTCCTTCTACTAATGTGACACGATATGTGGCCCCTTTTAAACGATGCTCACGCACTTCCCGGTAGGGCGAACCGTTATACCAAGCCTTCGCTGCCTCAACACTTGGAAACTCGAGAATTACAGTGCATTCCGTGGAAGGTCCTTCTAGGTCTTCGTACGAACCATTAAGAGCAAGAACCCTAACATCATGCCCGGCCAGAGTCGCTGGGGCCTCCTTTAAGTAGGCAGCCAGCTCAAGCTTATCGAGCGTGTTCTCACGCGTAAAAACTACGTAAGCACTCATTGTTGATGCTACCGCCTTTCTATCCGTTGTTTCAACGCAAATACGATCGTTAGTTAGGCGTTCATTCCTCCATCGACTGTCAAGTTCGCGCCAGTGACGTAAGACGCTTCCGGACCGGCGACGAATGCCACCATTGCGGCGACTTCGTCAACATGTCCATAGCGGTTGAGTGCGGTGACGGCCTTCTGTGGCTCCGCCCAATCACTCGTGGCGGGGTTCAAATCCGTATCGATGGGGCCGGGCTGGACATTATTGACAGTAATGCCCCGGCTCCCCACCTCTCTGGCCAATCCCTGTGTGAAAATCTTCACGGCCCCCTTTGTTGCGGCGTAGGCCACCAGGCCGGGCACCAACACACGCTCGCCCACGGACGAGCCGATCGTGATGATGCGACCGCCGTCCCGCATGTGTTTCAGCGCCGCCTGCGTCGCGACGAACACGCCGCGGATGTTAATGTCAATCACGCGGTCCATCTCCTCGAGCGTGGCCTCCTCGAACGTTTTCGGAATGGCCGTGCCGGCATTGTTCACCAGAACATCCAGCCGGCCGAAGGTCGCGACGGTTTTTTCGACCGCTGCCTTAACGGCGTCGGCATCGGCGGCATCTGCTTGAATTGCGATGGCCTTTCCGCCCGCACGTTCTACCTCTTTGATGACTGAAGCGGCTGCGTCCGCTCCCTTTGTGTAAGTAATCGCCACGCTTGCCCCGTCGGTTGCCAGCCGCTTAGCGATCGCTGCGCCAATCCCTCGCGAACCGCCAGTGACCACCGCGACCTTGCCTGCCAATTTTTGTCCATTGTTATTGCTCATATGTTTTCTTCTTTCTTTGTTTTCTTTGTTTTCTTTTGGATAGTTCGGGCATGGTCAGCCTGTATACTCGACCTGGCCATTCTCATCCTTGACGGTTATAGAAGACCCAGGCTCGGCAAGTCGTAGGGTTGCTATACACCCGTCCTCGCCAACAAGATTTAGCCCAGCTTCGCCCTCCCCCACGGATTCGATTCTACACTCGCCCAACATGTTCATGGTCGGACCTCCGGCCACTTTCACCCGCATCGTTGAATAATCGTGAAAGACGATTGTAACCAATCCTTCTTCCTGGGCTACGAGTTGGATGGTGCGTCCTCGAACGATTCTCGTTAGTTTGTCATTAAACTCTATAATCGGCATAAATGGGTTCCTTTCTTGCGCGTCTTCGCGTGGGTTTACGGTTTTTCTGGACTTGCTGGAAAAGCTTTCGTGATGGCTGATTCCGACGAGGTAAGAAGTGTTCTCAGTTCCTGCAAGGATTCGGTCCCGATCTGAGAAAGAAATTGCCGTTGTGCTTCCTCCCACAATGGCAAACTGCGAACCAGCTTCCGCCTTCCTGCTGCTGTTAGTTGAAGCAAGTGTTGCCGTCGATCCTTACCAGTCCCTGCAGTAACCCACTTGGCCCTCGTCAGCGGACGTAGATTGCGCGTCAACGTGGTGCGTTCCATCCCGACCTTCTCGGCCAGGACCGCGTGGCTCAGTTGGCCCGCGCGCTCAATGTCCGCGAGCAACGAATACTGCGTGATGGTGAGGTCCTCGGGAGATAACAGCCCGTCGTAAAGGGAGGAGAGCTTCCTGGCAAATCTGCGGGCCTGAGAACAATCGCAGGGACCAAGCTTGGGCGCGTGCAATCTTTTATAAATTTCTTCTTGCATTAGGTGTAATTACACTTAATTACTGAATCTCAATTAAACACAGATTAGTCAGAGGACAACTAAAACGAACGAGCCACCAAAAATTGTGGTGAACGGAGAATTACAGAGAACAGCCATGGACAATTTAGAGGTATATTTGGTAATTGAGCTCGCCATTAATCTCGGCCGATTTGAGGATTTGAAGACTCTAATGGCGGATATGGTTGAAGCGACCCAGAAAAATGAGGTCGGTACACTGAATTACGAGTGGGCTATCAGTGATGATCATCAGGTCTGCCACGCCTATGAACGCTACCGGGACTCCGCCGCCTTCATGACCCATCTGGAGTCGTTCGGCGCGAACTTTGCCGTGCGATTAATGGAAGCGGTGACGCCCGCACGCTTGGTTGTCTATGGCACACCGAGCCCACAGGTGAAGGACGCGCTGGCCGGGTTGAGCCCCGTATACATGGCGCCCTTAGGGGGCTTTAGACGATAACGAATTCGATTCGGCACGTTTGCTCAAAAGCACAGCAAAACTCCGATTTGGAAACAACCCATGGCAACGACCACCTACGCCGCAGACCGCAGCGCCCGGCTGATCGTCGACCCAACAACGATTTAATAATGCAACTTTTAGGAACTTTGCCTCGCATTAGGTGTAATTACACTGTCTTTGTGGATGGACACAGATCAGTCAAAGGAGAAGTAGACAGGACAGAGGCGCTCCGGTTCTTCATCCCTCGTCAAACGGTATGATATAAAGATTCTATCTATCAGTAGATAGAGGTGACACGGTGTAACTCTATCGATAGATAGACACCATGATCACAACAGCAAAAGATATGCAAGTTCAGCAAACAAATTGGGTACCGCGTCAGCAATCGAACTCAGGTAAGCGGCGCAATAAGTGGATTGGATCCGGACTGGCTCTAATCCTGCTTGCTTTTGCGGCACAGGAAGTTGCGACTCGCCTATCCGCGACTCACGCCGCAGCACACAGCATCGCGGCTCCTCCCGTAGTGACGGTCAGCGCACCGTTGACGCATAATCTGGATACAAGACGCCAGTTTCTGGGGCAATTCTCCCCCGTCGAAAGCGTTGAGCTGCGTGCGCAGGTCGGCGGCACCCTGACTCAAATCGGTTTCAAGGACGGCGATATCGTCCACAGAGGTGATCTCCTTTTCGAAATCGACCCTACCCCCTACCAGATTAAATTGAACGAAGCGATAGCTCAACTTGAAAGCGCCAATGCGCGCTTGGAGCTCGCGACACGTGAACTCAATCGCGCCAATGAATTAAGACTCAAAAATGTCATCCCTCCTCAAGATCTCGATCAGCGAGTGGCTGAAAAACAAGCTGCGGAAGCCGCAGTAGACAACGCCAAGGCCGCGATTGCTGACGCCAAGTTCGATTTAGACCACTGCCGCATCACTGCTCCCTTCACAGGTCAAATTGGAACGCACCTAGTTTCTGTCGGCAATCTCATTGCCGGAAGCCGAGGTGCAAGCAGCCCGACCACTCTTCTGGCCACGCTCGTATCGCTGGACCCGATCTACCTGGATTTTGACATGAGCGAAGCCGATTACATGACCTTCATTCGCTCACACGAGAACCGAAAAGGCCCTTTCGACGACAAAGTTTACGTCTCGCTCAGTGATGAGAAGAGCTTCACTCACCAAGGCACGCTCAACTTCGTTGACAATAGACTCGATCGATCCAGTGGGACAATTCATGCGCGTGCCACCGTGCCGAATAGTGATCTGTTGCTGACCCCGGGAAGCTTTGCTCGCATTCGCTTAGTCCTGTCCAACCCTTCACCAACCCTGCTTGTTCCAGATGCTGCAGTCCTTCCCGACCAATCAGAGCATGTCGTGTTGACGGTTGGGGCTAACAACGTGGTAACCCCAAAAATTGTCCAAACAGGTGATCTGCGCGGCGGTCTGCGAGTCATCCGCGCTGGCCTAGAACCCTCCGATAAAGTCATCATCGACAGCATCCCAA
>Ga0209647_1001891_pt1 | contig 17321 bp, 10 predicted proteins | sample GraSoi_2013_60cm_FD_185827 | JGI IMG/M metagenome (GOLD analysis project Ga0209647, IMG submission 185827) | Grasslands soil microbial communities from the Angelo Coastal Reserve, California, USA - Sample 9_17_2013_60cm (SPAdes) (version 2) | ecosystem: Environmental > Terrestrial > Soil >...
GTGTTATTTTCCTCTCGACAGCATTGTCTGTAAGGGACCCAACGATACTTCGCAGTCCTCTTGATGTTGGCAGCATAGCACTGCATGTTGAGAGGCGTCAAGTTTGTGCTAGGGTGCGCTTATAATGTCTTGGGAAACTACCTTACTACGTGGGGTGCGTTTGACTAGCCGATAATGTACAAAATTGTGGTGGACTTATTGTTAGTCTGGTTCTTCTACAAACAGATCAGACACAGAGACACTAAGAGCGGTAGCAAGTTTGGCAAGTGTTGTTGATGTGACCTCTTTATAGGGATCACGGTATATGTCTCTGATTGTTGGGTGTGATAGATCAGCAAGTCTCTCCAACTTCCCCATGCTCATGCCCCTAGCTTCTGCAATCTCTTTTACTCTCAAGCGTAGTCTCAAAGTAGCCCCCTCTGTCGTAGTAAGCCGATTGTAGCAGAGACTACGTATTGACAGAACTGTATTCGTAATTATATAGTTTAAGCTACGTAGCCAAGATTACAGTATCGTCAAATGAGGTGAAAACAATAATGGGCTTTGCGAAAGAATGTCGTCAGCTGTCGCCTTGTCGCATGTTATGCTTGACTTTATACTGTTGACAAACATTCATGATTTTGGTATTCTTTACCTGTTAGATCGTGGCGATAGGGCAACGGACTTGTAAAGAACGAAAGAACCCAAATCCTGTGGACTGGCTCTACAGGCTGATTTATATTCGGGTGTGGCCAAGCGGTAAGGCGCCGGTCTTTGGAACCGGTATTCCCTGGTTCGAATCCAGGCACCCGAGCCAATTATTCTATTGGATTGGCGTCATAAATTTTTGTTGTGATTATTTATGCTGCCTGTTTTCCCCCAAGAAATGAGATAAAAGAAAAAGGTTTGTACATCCAATTATGAATACATATGCGACCGTGGTACTTGCAGCCGGCAAAGGTACTCGGATGCGTTCAACATTGCCAAAGGCACTTCATCCATTAGCAGGCGAGCCTCTCCTTGCCCACGTTCTCAATGCCATTGAGGCTATTCCTTCCACTGAAACATTTGCTCATTATGGTACTTTCACTTCTGCTCACGATCCCATTGTTGTACTTGGTCATGAAGCTGCCCAGGTAGAGTCTGTGATAGGACAGCGCTGTCTGTATGCTCTGCAAGCGGAACTGCTGGGCACCGGGCATGCGCTCCTGTCTGCTCAACCCACGGTTGACGCATTGGACTCACTGCCTCAGACTGTACTTGTCTGTTATGGTGATACACCGCTTATCAGTGGCGAAATACTGGCGCAGGTGTTGGCTGAGCACTCGAGACGCCAGGCCGTGGTTACCTTCTTGACGGGACATGTGACTGGTCCTAGTGATTATGGCCGTGTAGTGCGAGATGCCGAAGGACGGGTACAGGAGATTGTTGAAGTCAAGCGCGCGACTGAAGAGCAGAAACGCATCAAAGAGGTTAACTCCGGGGTGTATTGTTTTGATCGTGCCTGGCTGTGGCCCACGCTGCATGCTCTGCCTCGTAATGCGGCGGGCGAATACTATCTCACGGATCTCATCGGTATAGCGAGTGCACAGGGATGTGAAATTGCTACGGTTACGGGTGCGCTTGAAGAGACGCTTGGCATCAATAACCGAGTACAACTGGCGGCTGTTGAGCAATTGCTGCGCCAGCGTATTCTCGAGCAGCATATGTATGATGGGGTAACCATTATTGACCCGGCGACTACCTACATAGATGCTGGCGTTCGCATAGGTATGGATACCATTATCTTGCCTGGGACAATGATCACAGGCAAGACACAGATTGGTACAGGCTGTCGAATTGGACCTGGAACTACTGTTGATCATTCAATCATCGGTGACAACTGCGTTATACGTAATTCAGCTTTGGAAGAAGCAACCCTTGAAGATGGCGTGAGTGTCGGTCCCTTCAGCCATTGTCGTCCAGGGGCGTACCTGGCACGTAATGTGCGTATGGGTAACTTCGCTGAAGTTAAAAATTCGTATGTGGGCGCGGAGACAGACATGCATCACTTTAGTTATCTAGGTGACGCGACACTTGGTGATCATGTGAATATTGGGGCCGGTACGATCACCTGCAATTATGATGGAAAACGCAAAAATCATACAAATATCGGCGCCGGAGCATTTATTGGAAGTGATACAATGTTAGTGGCTCCTGTCAACGTAGGCGAACACGCAACTACAGGTGCCGGTGCAGTTGTGAACAAGGATGTTTCTGCAGGGGCTGTTGTGGTTGGTGTTCCGGCGCGTGTAATACGCGTATCTCAACCCGTCGAAAGCTCTCCGGTAGAGAGCAATAAAAAGGAGTAAGGGTTGTTATGGACGGCAGTGGCTTAGCAAGTATAGCCGCCAGCATCGATTTAAGTACACCTCAATTTACATCGGCATCATGGCTACAGCTTATCATTCTGCTGGTGTCTCTGTTCCTTTGCGCAATGGCCTCGGCAGCTGAAACTGCACTCACCTCTATCAGTCGCATCAAGCTGAAAAACCTGGTTGAGGAAGGTGATAAACAGGCTATTGAGATTGACCGCATGCTCTCTAATCCAAATAAGTTGCTTTCTACTATCCTGATTGTCAATAGTGTGGCCGTTATCGTGGCTTCAAGCATGGCTACTGTGCTTGCTTTGCAATTCTTTGGTAACCTTGGTGAACTCATTGGAACTATCCTCATCTCCTTAGTCGTCTTGATTTTATGTGAGATTACACCAAAGACGGCTGCGGTCCAGAACCCCTTACGCTGGGCGCGCATCTTTGTCAACCCTGTGCGTGGCGCTGCCTGGCTATTGACGCCTATCGTGTGGACTTTAAGCGCGATCACAAACTTCCTGGTGCGTATTGTTGGTGGACAAATAAAGCATCGTGGTCCCTTCGTTACTGAGGAAGAATTGCGTTTGCTGGTGACGGTAGGTGAAGAGGAGGGTGTACTCGAAGAAGAAGAGACAGAGATGATTCATAGTATCTTCGAGTTTGCTGATACCACTGTGCGCGAGGTAATGATACCACGCATAGACATGGTAACCTTAGAGAGCGATACGACGGTTGATGAAGCTGTGGATTTGGCCTTAGAAGCGGGTTTCTCGCGTATCCCTGTCTATGAAGAGAATATCGATAATATTATCGGTGTTTTATACACCAAGGATATGCTCAAACAACTGCGTGAGGGTCACAATAACTTCCTTGTGCGTGATCTAGTTCGTACTGCTTACTTTGTGCCGGAAATGAAGAAACTAGATGATTTACTGCGCGAGATTAAGCAGAAACATGTGCATATGGTAATTATTGTCGATGAATATGGTTCAGTAGCTGGCCTGGTAACTATCGAAGACCTGGTCGAAGAGATCGTGGGCGATATTCAAGATGAATATGACCGCGAAGAGAAGTTGTATGAGCAGGTTAGTGAAAATGAATATATCTTCAATGCAAAGATCTCTATTGAAGACTTCAATGACCTGATGGAACAGGAATTGGAGGATTCGGATTACGAGACCCTGGGTGGTTTCTTGTATGCTCAACTCGACAAAATACCTACTGTGGGCGATACTATTACATTCAATAATCTGACTTTCACTGTGTTATCCACACGGGGGCGTCGTATTACCCAGGTTCGCGTCATACGCAAGGCAGATCAACAAACGATGGCTTCTCAAGAAGGCGGGGAATATCCATCGGGCCCATTCCTGCTGCCCTCACCGAGAGAGAGGCGGGAGGCAGGCAAGAATCAGGACAAAAATGAGACTTCAGAACAACCTTCGCCTTTTGAGTACAGGGGAGCATAATATATGTTGCCACGATCCAGTCATCTCCCCGCTTCTGTACGCATTGTTGAAGTTGGACCGCGTGACGGCCTACAAAATGAGAAAGTGCTCATCTCCACCGAGCAAAAAATTCAGTTTATTCAAATGCTTGCCGCAGCTGGCTTACCTGTAGTTGAGGCGACGTCCTTTGTCAGCCCTCGCGCGATACCTCAACTTGGTGACGCGAGTGCCGTTATGGCTGGTTTGACACGTTTACCTGCGACAGAATATCCTGTGCTTGTGCCGAATATAAAGGGAATGGAACGGGCGATAGGAGCTGGAGTTCGCTCTATTGCGGTTTTTACGGCTGCGAGCGAAAGTTTTACGCGTCATAATATCAATGCTACGATTGCGGAGAGCCTGGCAAATTTCCAACCGGTGGTTAAACTTGCCCAACAGGAAGGAATACCGGTTAGAGGCTATATCTCAACAGTGTTTGGTTGTCCCTACGAGGGCAAGGTGGCACCACAGAAGGTGCTTGATGTTGCACGAGCTCTATTGGAGATGGGTATCAGCGAGCTTTCACTGGGAGATACAATTGGTGTGGCGACACCCAACCAGGTAGAGGAGATGATAGAATTGCTCCTTTACCAGGGTAATATTCCTGTGGATCATCTTGCTGTACATTTTCACGATACGCGCGGTACCGCGCTAGCTAATGTGCTCATGGCTCTACAATTGGGTATTAGCATTGTTGACGCCTCGGCGGGTGGTCTGGGTGGCTGTCCGTATGCTCCTGGGGCAGCGGGTAATCTCGCGACTGAAGATCTGCTTTATATGTTACATGGTATGGGTATTCAAACGGGCGTCAGCCTTGAACGAGTGGTTGAGGCAACTAGCTTTATTGCTCCTCTGCTGGGGCATGCTCCAACGAGTAAATATTATCAAGCTGCTGTGAGCGCATGTGAGCCTGCATAAAAACATATTCGATTGTGATGAAGGCGCTCTGCGAGGGCCTTCATCACAATCGAATATGTGTAACGCTTAGTGTTTTTCCAGGTAGTGAATGGCGGCCGCTAATTGATTATCTCCACCTGCGAGGATTTGTTGCTCGTTCATTTTCCCTGCATTTTCATCGGTGGGTGTCAGGATGTTGGCGTTAGCTGGTAGTTTGACCTCAATATTGGGGTGAATGCCATTGTCCCGAATAAAACTTCCGTTGGGGGTCAACCATTCGTGGGTACCTAGTAGGATTGCTGAGCCATCGGAGAGAGAGTACTCCTCCAATACGGTGCCGGTGCCAAAGGACTTCTCGCCTATGAGAATAGCGCGCTTGTTATCTTGCAGCGCTCCTGAGACAATTTCTGCCGCGCTCGCTGTGTCACCATTGATCAACACTGCAATGGGGTCTGAGGTATCGACTGTACTGCCTGTGACGGAGTAGGGAGTGCGGTTGCCTGAGCTATCTTGCTCCAATAACACGTTGCCGGTTTTCATGAACTCACTGGCTGTATCTACCGCTTCACTGAGGTACCCACCAGGATTTTCACGCAGGTCGAGAATGATCTTGTGTGCACCGAGCTTTTTGGCTTGTTGAATTGCATCTCTCAACTGATTGGCAACGCCCGAGGCGAATTGTACCATTTGAATATCGGCAATGTGATCTTCTGCGATGTAATGCATGAGCACGTTGGGTACAGTAATCTGTGCGCGTACTACGGGGATGTTGAGTGTCTGCCCGGTTGATGGACGTTGTACGGTAATCGTGACGCTCGTACCTGCTTTGCCTTGAATGAGTGAACTTACACCTGGTATATCCTTGCCAGCGGTGCTGACATTATTGATGGCAGTGATAATGTCACCATGCTTCAAGCCAGCCTTCTCGGCGGGGGAGCCGGGGATAGGAGAAGTAATAATAAGCTGTTTCGTTTTGGGATCCTGGTGTAGATAGATACCAACGCCAGTGAATGTACCGCTCAACTGTTGATTTTCAGCTTGCACATCTTGAGGGGTCAAAAAGCGCGTATGCCCTTTATCGTGTAGCACATCTAGCATGCTTTGAATGGCCTTGTAAGACATTTGTTTATAATCAACTGCTTTACGATCGACATAATGTTGATCGACGATCGACCACGCTTGCTGGAAGAGATTTGAATAAGCTTGAGATTGGTTGCTCGGGTTGAAAGAATTTGCATATAACTGATTGCCAAACCAGCCACCTAGAAAGGTGATCAATAGCAGTGCGAGCAGTACCACAAATTGGCCGAACTTGCGCCCTTTGCGGCGCTGGGGAGGTGGGGGAGATGGATATGAAGCCGTGTTCTGGTAGCGAGGGAATGGCTCAAATTGAGGGTGAGCTGGTTGGACCGGTTCTGGTTGTTCAGACGGAGGAACTGCATTATCATGTGTTTCTGGTTGTTCATACCAACGTGGATCATCGTAACTGCTCACTGGAGGCCTCCCACAAATTATCTTTGAAGAATATTCTTCTCTTGTGTTTTACGGTATATATTCAAAAGCTTAGATGATTGTATCGTAGTAGCTGAAAATTAAAAAGTCAACGTGCCATCCATGGCCGTGATGAGCAAAAAGGGGATGTAGTCTTGATAAACTACATCCCCACGATCTGTACGTTAAGAAAAGCCCTGTGAGCCTTCAACAGAGAGACGCACACGCGCATGTGAGCGATAAAGTTGTTAACTTTCCTGTGGATTACCTACTTGATCACTACCCTCTGGGTTTTGCGCAGGTGCAGAAGCAAGGGCATTAGTTGCCGGACGTGCTGGCGCTGTAGCTGTTGCGTGATGCTTACCTGTAGGAGGCATCTGCTTTTTAGGGGGTTCCCAACCGGGAGCACGGGAGACAATCATCGACATCATGCGGCCTTCCATTATAGGCGTGCGCTCGATGATAGCGGAACCTTTGAGTACTTCTGCAATCTCGTCGAGCATCTTGCGCCCAATATCTGGATGGCGCATCTCCGCTCCACGAAACTGAACGCTCACTCTTACCCTGTCACCTTCAGCCAGGAACTCTTGAATCTTGCGTGTTTTTACATCTATGTCGTGATCATCTGTACGTGGACGCATACGAATCTCTTTGAGGGTTATCGTCTTCTGATTCTTGCGTGCCTCGTTTTCCTTCTTAGCCTGCTCGTACTTGTATTTGCCATAGTCCATCAGTTTACATACTGGTGGAACGGCATTGGGTGATATCTCAACAAGATCAAGATTGCGATCACGGGCGATATCAAGTGCACGCGGGGGTGGCATTACGCCAATCATTTCCCCGTTCTCATCGATTAAGCGTATTTCTCGTGCACGAATGCGCTCGTTAACTCTGGTCTCACGTGTACGGTCATTCCCCCGAAAATCCCTGTTAATAGGCCGGACCTCCTCTTTCTTTTTGCATAAATATAGAACACAACATCTGAGATCTTTTAGATCCCATAGAGTGTAGCACACCTATCCTGCCAAGTCAAATAAATTTTGCCTTTTTTGTCAGGGCTGTTGCCTTCTCTCTTGTTGTCGCCTGCGGCGACGAGAAGAGGAGGAGAAGCGAGGACACCTCGCGCTCCGGCAGAGGGCGCTAGCCCTCTGCACTGCCTCTCTTGCTGAACCAGTACATGTGCTATACTTATGAACAACGCTATTTCTGCGACATCTGATTATTGCGTCCTTAATTCCAGGCAAATCAATAAAAAAGGCTTGAAACGAAGGAGGATGCTTATGAGCGGCAATGTAGCCGACGATCATGCGCGATTACCTGTTGCTACATCAATGCAGTTCCGTTTTTCCCCGCGTTCCCATAAAGCGAACACAATCAAGTGGCAGACCTGGGGGCAGGATGCCTTTGGGGAGGCTGCGCACTTAGATAAGCCGATTTTTCTACTCATTACCTCTTCCTGGTGTCAGTGGTGCCATATTATGGATGAGACTACGCTCTCAGATCCCACTATTATCACTATTTTGAATCGCGACTACGTGCCTATTCGTGTCGATAGTGACCTGCGACCGGATGTTAATCAGCGCTACAATCAAAATGGTTGGCCCAGTGTCGTCTTACTTTCCTCAGAAGGAGAAATTCTGTGGGGAGGTGTGTATGTTCCTCCCCAGCAAATGCTGTACTATCTTGGACATATACGGCGCTATTATAGTGAACATCGCCAGGAAATTGCCGAACAAGTGCGTGAATTGCAAGACCGCCGCTTCACACAAAAGCTTACCCAAATCTTACCTACGACAGGTGTCAGGGCTTTATTGCAAGAAGAACGAACAGCATTAGTAGATCTTCCTCTTGAAGCTGGTGCTGTGCTAAGAGATCTTTACGACGAGGAGTATGGTGGCTTTAAAATTCATCCTCATCTCAAATTTCCTCATCCAGAAGCATTGGAGTTGCTCTTAATGCTCTCAGAGCAATACAAGCAGGACGATGCCCTGGAGATGGTCTGTTATTCGCTAGAACAAATGGTTGACGGGGGATTATGGGATCAGGAAGAGGGTGGTTTTTTTCGTTACTCTGCGTCGGGTGATTGGAGTATGGCTCACACTGAGAAGATGCTGGAAGAAAATGCTGCTCTCCTGCGTCTTGTTCTACTTACAGCACAGGCAAGCCAGTGCCAACGTTGGTATGATCTTGCCAAACGCCTGGTCACATATATCAATGCAACGCTCTGGTTGCCTGGTGTAGGTGCATTCGCTGGTAGTCAAAGCGCGGATGAAGAATATTATGAACCTGGTTTGTATTCTCGCGCCTCAAAGCACAGACCTTTGGTTGATAAAACTATCTATACCTCGTGGAACGCGCGGATGATTTCGGCATATCTGCTGGCTGGGAAGATGCTCAATAATGCTTCTCTACAAGCGTTGGCACTTAAAGGGCTGGATTGGTTGTGTGATAATATGGTGGATAAAAGTGGCAATATGTATCACTATATGCTCAATGGTCAGACTGCACTCCCTGGGCAGTTAGCAGACCAGGTGTGGATGATTCGTGCCCTATTGGATGCTTATGACCTCCTGGGACGCAAATCTTATCTTGAGATGGCGATTGCTTTGATGCATTTTGCCTGCCAGGAATTGCTTGATGATCAGAGTGGGCTTTTCTATGATTATCCAGAGGACGCACAGGCTGAAGGACGCCTGGCGGTACGTGAGCAACCACTCATCGAAAATGCATTAGCTGCTGAGAGCTTGCTACGTATGGCTGTCTATAGCAAGCGCAGTAGCCTGAGGGATACGGGTTTACGCGTTCTTTCCGGTTGTTTAGAGAGGTATTTGCGCACGGGTATCCAGGGAGCAACGTATGCCTGCGTAGTGGCTCAAGCGGTGAAAAATCAATGGTTGCAGTAATTTATGCTGGCTGTGCACGATGCAACTAGCTGCCGCATCGTTCACAGCCAGCATAAACACATCAAATGTATGCTCAGGCCTGGGCCTTTTGCGTTTGTTGAACCAACATCTTTGTGAGCTCACTGACTACATCATAACGGGCATAGGATGGCATAAGGTAGACGCCCTGGACTATGCTGCGTGCAGCAGAGAGGAGTTCCTGGGCAATTTTAAAGCCCTCTTCATGTCCATGTTCGCCAGCTGCACGCATTCTGGTACGCACATCTTCAGGGATAGTAATGCCCGGTACTTCGTTGTGTAGATATTCGGCATGACGAGAGCTATGCAAGGGGATACAACCCAGGATGAGAGGAATAGGTGGTTTCCCGGCTCGTTCTAAAAAGCGAAGGAGGGGTGCCAGTTCATAGATGGGCTGGGTCATAATAAATTGCGCGCCTGCTTCGATTTTGCGACGGTACTTCGCAATCTCCTGTTCGGTCTCTTCATCGGTCATATTCAAGTTCAGAGCCGCGCCGATATGGAATGAAGCATGTGCGCCAATAGCGGAGCCAGCTGCATCGTGTCCTTCATTCATGCCGCGGATGACATTGATCAGTCCTATGGAATCTACATCCCAAACGCCCGTTGTATTGGGATAATCACCTACACGCAGAGGGTCGCCTGTCAGTGCCAGAATATTGCGAATACCCAGGGCGTGAGCACCCAGGAGTTCGGATTGTAGGGCCATTAAATTGCGATCACGGCTAGTAAAGTGGATGATTGTTTCAACGCCAAGGTGATCCTGTATCAAGCGCGCCAGGGCCAAACAGCTCATGCGTACGCGAGCCATGGGACTATCCGCGATATTAATGCAGTCTGCCCCAGCTTTTTGGAGCAAGGCCGCGCCTTCCAGGATTTTGGTGGGATTCAACCCCTTGGGTGGATCAAGCTCTACACTGACAACAAACTCCCTGGCAGCTAATTTTTCTTGCAGTTGGGTCAATGTGCCTTGTTGAGGTACTATGAGTTCCTCTTCGATCAGGCTTGTAAGGGTAACATTGCCATTCGTTGTTTCAGTGACTTTTGCTTGTTCACTCTCTCTGCTAAGTGGTGTAAAAATGTGTGTGGATGTACCATAGTGTTCGTCAAGGGCCTTACGCATGGCGGCAATGTGACGCGGCGTTGTGCCACAGCATCCTCCGATCAGGCGCACACCTGCCTGGGCAAAACGGAGGGCGTAGTCAGCAAAATAATCAGGAGTGGCCACATAAAAGAAGCGATTACCAATGCGCGTGGGTAAGCCTGCATTAGGCTGTGCAGAAAATAGCGGTGGAGAAGCCTCGCTATTGACGTCATGCTCTTTGATCGAGGTAATCATTTCTTGCAGGACATCGAGCGTGGCGGCCGGGCCAACACTACAATTTGCACCCATCACATGAACGCCAAGATTATTGAGCACGGCTGCCACTCGTACCGGCGATTGGCCAGAGAGCGTATGTCCATCTTCATAGAAACTCATCTGAGCGACAATGGGCAGACCGCTACCAAACTCCTGAGCGGCTAACACGGCCTGGCGTAGTTCTGAAAGGCTGGAAAATGTTTCCAGGATGAGCAGGTCTGCTCCGCCTTCGATTAACGCGGCTATCTGTTCGCGAAAAATGGTACGTAGATCGCTCAGACGGTGCTCATCTGGGGCCTGGAGTGGTTGTCCTGTTGGTCCGACTGCGCCCGCGATGAAGGCTGGTTGGCCTGAAACCTCGCGTGCTTCCAGGGCCAGTTTTACCGCGCGGAAGTTGATCTCGTGCACCCGGTCTTGCAGGTTATATGCCTCAAGCTTGGCCCGGTTTGCGCCAAAGGTATTCGTTTCAATAATCTGCGCACCAGCGTTGATATATTCTCTATGAATGCCTTGAATACGCTCTGGCTGCGTGAGGTTGAGAGCGTCAAAGCACTCTTCATAGGTTACACCGCGGGCGTATAAAAGAGTCCCCATGGCACCATCGCAGAGCAGAGGGCGTTGTTGTAGCTGTTCAAGTAGTATGTGCTGCATTGAGAAGTTGTCTCCCACCTGATCATATATGTTATGCGTCGCGTCAGTTGTTTATACTCTATTGTACTCTTTTTTCGCAAGCTGTGAAATGTCTGTGTAAGCCGGTTTTATCAAATATGTAACGTCTGAGCATCTTTCGGGTGGTGGAATGGTCGAGGCTGCCTTCATCGTCCCCCTATTCCCTGTCCCCCTATTACCTATCCCCCGGATAGGGTGAGGGTGGCGGCTGCTCGACCACTACTAACTACAGAGACGGCCTGCAAAATATGATGCATGCCTATGTAACCGGGCCAGGTGACGGAATACGGGCTATGGCCTAAAGGGGATCTTCTCTGCTATACTTAATAGTGACTTATTCCGGGCAAGAGCAGAGATTCCCTTTGTTTTGCTTATTAAGATTGGCGCTCAGAAAGGTATGAAAGTATGCATGAGGACACTGTCACCGGAAGCACTGTTCGTGGTGAGAGCGGTGGGCCGAGCATATGCTGAGCTTTAATACATGGGTAGTGTTATAAGTATTCAAAGACCTTTAATTGTCGCTGTTTGTGGTGATAGTGGTTCTGGGAAAACCACTCTAACCGATGGGATGGTACGAGTTTTCGGGCAGGAACGTGTTACACATATCTGTCTCGACGATTATCATACACTCGATCGGGCTGCTCGCCTGCGTAAAAATATTACTGCTCTTCATCCTGATGCTAATAATATTCCGTTGATGACCGAACATCTCCGGCGTCTTGTCCAGGGAGAGACGATAGTCAAGCCAGTTTACGATCATAAAACAGGAACCTTTTCCAGGCCTGAGGAGCTTCATCCGGCGGATATCATTATCGTCCATGGTCTTCATCCCCTGTTTACGGAGGAACTGCGCAAGCTCGCCCATGTGCGCATCTATCTTGATCCCGAAACTTCGCTGTTGCAACAATGGAAAATTATGCGTGACAGTACCTCCCGCGGGTATACGGTAGAGCAAGTACGCCAGCAGATGGCAATCCGGAGACGCGATAGCCGTATCTATATCCAGCCGCAAAAGCAATTCGCTGATATTATTGTGCGTTTTTCACGAGGCAGCTTATATTATCGTACGCGTGACCTGGCCCACCTGGATGTGCGCTTGATTGAGGCGAAAGATGCACCTAAAATTGATCTTAGCGATGTACTGGATATTTCTCAGAATGGTGGAAGACCGTCTTTACGTTTGATAGAGCAGGTTTATGCTGGCGATGTGCGCGATATTTTAGAGATCGATGGCAACATCAGCCATCAAAAGGCCTGTGAACTTGAAGATTGTATCTGGGCGCATATGAAGGATGCCAGTCATTTGCGCCCAGAACATTTGAGCCTGCTGGGACTATTCCATGTAGGTAATTTGCTTCGTCAGAGCGATCCGCTGGCTCTTACGCAACTCATTATTCTCTACCATGTGGTGAGTAAAATGAAAGAGATATCTTCGGAAGCTGCCTTAGAACACTAAGTCGTGCATATTTGTGTTGTATAAAACGGATGAGGAATGCACAAACTTGCGCATTCCCCATCCGTTTTATACTCCCTACGATACATCTCCCTCAACTACTACCTGGCATTCACTTTGACTGTGCGAGCCCTGGCATGCTCAGCTTTTGGTAGAGTAAGGGTCAAAACACCATCGCTGGTGCTGGCTTCGGCGCGCTCGGCATTAGTTAGAAGAACGTAAGCGATATATAAGAAATTTGTTAGAAAGTTTGATAGAGATACTGTCATAGATAAAAACACTCGACGATTTACTTTGCTTCTGCTACAATGCGCCACAGAAATACTCAATCCGGGAGGGAGTCGTTGTGATAGTGAAACAGCAACCGACACAGGACGCAATAGAAAAAATTCTGACGCGTGGGGTGAAGCAGGTTGAAAAAGAGGCTGACTTACGCCGCTTGTTGCTGGAAGGCAACAAAGGCGAACCACTGCGTGTCAAATTAGGTGTAGATCCGACTCACTTTGATTTGACGATTGGACATGCCGTTGTTTTCCGCAAACTGCGCCAGTTCCAACAAATGGGGCACAAAGCAGTTGTGGTGATTGGTGACTGGACAGCGCGGCTGGGTGATCCCAGCGGTCGTGAAGAGGCGCGTAAGCCACTTACTGCTGAGCAGGTCAGAGAAAATGCGAAAACATACTTTGACCAATTTTTCAGAATTGTTGATCGTGACCAGACCGAAGTTCGTTATCAAAGCGAGTGGTTTGACGAATTTAATCTAAGTGATGCCATTACGTTATTAAGCCATAAAACGGTCGCTCAGATGTTGGACAGAGACGATTTCTCTAAACGCTACAAGAGTGGTATCGAGATCTACCTCTCCGAGTTTATGTACCCGCTTTTGCAAGGCTATGACTCTGTCATGTTACGCGCCGATGTAGAAATTGGGGGTACTGATCAAACCTTTAATTTGCTGGTTGGACGAGAGTTGCAACCTAGTTTTGGCCAACCGCCGCAGCAGATTTTAACTACGGAGTTAATCGTCGGTCTTGACGGCTTTAAGAAGATGGGTAAATCTCTCAGCAACTATATCGCTATGAGTGCGCCTGCTCACGATATGTTTGGCAAGTTGATGTCGCTGCCAGATCATGCGATGAGAAGCTACTTTGATACGTTGACAGATGTACCGCAGGCCGAAATAGAGGAATTTGAGCGCAAGATGGCGGCTGGGTCATTGAATCCGCGTGATGTTAAGCTGCGCATGGCGCGTGAGATTGTTACGGCCTTCCGTAGCCAGGTGGAAGCGCAAGAAGCAGAAGAGGCGTTTAAACGCCAATTTTCTGAGCGCAAGTTGCCAACGAATATACCTGACTACCACCTGAGTGAGCCGACGAATATAATCAGTTTTATGGTTGATGCCAGGATGGTTGCCAGTAAAAGTGAGGCACGTCGTCTGATACAGCAGGGTGGTGTTTCATACTATGCTGATGGCGAATCCAGTGAAGCTGAGCGTATTAATAGCCTTGATTGGACTGTTCCTGTCCGAGACGGTGCAATTCTCAAAGTTGGTAAATTGCAGTATATCAGAATAAAAGCACAGATATAGTGGGCGCATGGTCTTGCGCCCAAATTTTGTTTGGAGGAGGCAGGTATGCCACGAGCGACTATTGGGGTTATCGGCGGAAGCGGTCTCTATCGGATGGAAGGTATGACGGATGTGGAAGAGGTCGCAGTTCAAACACCATTTGGCGACCCTAGTGATGTCATAACGATTGGTAAAGTAGAAGGTGTGCCGATGGCATTCCTGCCGCGTCATGGTAGGGGGCATCGTATTATGCCAACAGAAATTCCCGTGCGTGCCAATATCTGGGCGCTTAAAAGCCTGGGCGTTGAATGGGTTATTGCTGTCAGTGCCGTTGGCAGCCTGCGTGAGCATATTGCTCCACGCGATCTCGTTATACCGGATCAGCTATTTGATCGCACCAGGAGTCGGGTGAATACCTTTTATGAGGGTGGGGTTGTCGTCCACTGTACCTTTGCTGAGCCGTTTTGTCCCACGCTCAGCAGGCTCTTGCTTGAGTCGGGCTGGGAGCTAGGCGATGTGAAAGTGCACCAGGGTGGAACCTACATCTGTATGGAGGGTCCATTATTCTCGACCAAGGCTGAGTCGCGGACCTATCGCAGCTGGGGGATGGATATCATTGGTATGACGGCCTTGCCTGAGGCCAAACTCGCGCGTGAGGCAGAATTATGCTACGCGACTATTGCCTGTGCCACTGATTACGATTGTTGGCACGGTTCCGAAGAATCTGTCACCGTCGAGATGGTAGTTGGCAACTTGAGTGCTAATGTTGCCAATGCTCAACGTATTCTGCGCAGTGTGGCCAAGAAGATTCCTGCTGACCGCAGCGCCAACGCGTGTGAGTGCCCGCACGCCCTGAAGACGGCGATTATGACGGATCGCGGCAAGATTCCAGCAGACGTCAGGGAGAAGTACAGCTTGCTCATCGGCAAATATATTGCTTGACAAAAAGGCTCTTTAGGAGTACAATGACCGTGTTCCAAAGAGAACATATATGCGGAACGGGCCGGTTTTCTTCCGGTCCTGTCGATTGGCGTAATCGGGTCCTGCGCGGCAGATGTATATGAACCCCGCTAGGTCCGTGAGGAAGCAACGGTAAGTAGACCTCTCTGGGTGCCGTAGGGTCGCCTGATTGCGCTAATCGGCAGGACTGGGCGAAAATCGGTTTTCTATGTCATCTATCTTCAATGCTGGCGGGAGATTAAGGCCCGGCCAAGGCAGGGATACCCAGGAGGGGGATACAGGCGGAGTAACACGATGGCCTCTCAATCACTCTACCGCAAATGGCGTTCACAAACGTTTGGTGACCTCGTTGGGCAGGAACCGATTATTCGTACGCTCAAAAATGCCCTCAGTAATGGCAATCTCGCGCACGCGTATCTCTTTACCGGACCACGCGGTACAGGTAAGACCAGTACGGCTCGCCTATTAGCCAAAACCATTAATTGTAGCAATCCTGTAAACGGAGAACCGTGCAATACTTGCCAGCAATGCCGTGAAATTACGGCTGGCAACTCGTTCAACGTTATTGAAATTGATGCTGCTTCCAATCGTGGTATCGACAGTATTCGTGACTTGCGCGAGAAGGTCATGATGCCACCCTCCACCGGTAAATATAAGGTCTATGTGCTGGACGAAGCGCATATGCTGACGACAGAGGCCTTTAATGCTTTGCTCAAGACATTAGAGGAGCCACCTGGTTATGCTATCTTTGTCATGGCTACGACAGATGTGCATAAAATGCTGCCGACAGTGCTCTCGCGCTGCCAGCGCTTTGATTTCAAGCGGATTACAACGCGCCAGATTGTTGAGCACCTGAAGTTTGTTGCTGAGCAAGAACATATCCACATAGAAAGGTCTGCTGCCGAATTGATTGCCAGAGCGGCAGCGGGTGGTATGCGCGATGCGCTTAGCCTGCTTGACCAGGCTAGTGCCTATGCTGGCAATGAGATAGCGCTGGCGCAGGTTCAGGCTATGCTTGGTGTGGCTGACCCGCGTGCTATACAAAAACTGATTACGCATGTGGCCCAGCTCGATAGTGCTGCTGCCTTACATCTCATTCACGAGCTTGCAGAGGCCGGAGCTGATCTGCGCCAGATAAATATACAGGTTGGTGAATATTGGCGTGCTATAATGCTGACCAAGGCCGGAGCCGATATCGCTACGATCCTGGATAGTACAGAAGACGAGGTGCGTGAGATAGGGCAAATGACCAGGCTATTTGAACTGGAGGAGCTAACGGAATTTGCGCGTATTTTCGCGCAGAACGATCTGATGCAGAAGAACCAGGGTACACCACAACTCGGTTTAGAACTGGCCTGTTTGCAGAGCATTGAACTGCATCGTCGTACTCAGTCAGGTCAGTCTTCAGGTGCCGGTCCAGCCCTCCCGGTTCAGGTGCGTCCTGTTCCTATGCAGGTCCAGGGAGGCCCGACATCGTCAGCTTATCCTACATCAGCAAACTCCCGTTCATCCACACAGGCTACATCTCGGCAGCCTGCGCCTGCCCCTCCCCAGCGAAATACGACCAGTACTGATATGTCTGCTGATGACAATAATTTCGCGCCTCCTTCTGAGAATAGCGTGGGGGATGGCCGCTCTGTAGCTGCGGGGGGAGCTCATATAGCACCTATGGTAGAGAGTGCTTATGAACATGGCTCTTCACCAATAAGCGATAGTCAACCTGCGCTGACATTGCAACAGGTAAGGGATGCCTGGGAGAAGGTGAAAAAGCGGGTGAAACAAAAGAATCCCAAGACGGCGGCAATGCTCAATAGCTTTACTGCCATTGGAGTTCATGGTACAGCGCAAGAGGCTATCATCGACTTACAATCAGCTTACGAGGTGCATCATAAATTTGTCCAGGATGGTGAACGTTCCAAGGATGTGGATTGGGCGTTATCCCTAGAATTTGATCTACCGTGTCGTGTGCGCTTGATTGCGCCCGGTCAACCAGTTCCGTCGCTTCCTGTACATACTAGCAATAGCCAGGCGGCATATAGCGCTCCGCTTACAGCACCGCAACAACCGGTGCGGCGTGAACGATCTGCCGCGCCTCCAGCGGCAAAACAGCAAGGCGTTAAGCAGGAACCCCCCGCTGTGCCTGCTCAGGCGCCAGATGTTACGGTTAGCTCTTCTCCTGGTGAAGA
>Ga0209647_1001893_pt1 | contig 17309 bp, 17 predicted proteins | sample GraSoi_2013_60cm_FD_185827 | JGI IMG/M metagenome (GOLD analysis project Ga0209647, IMG submission 185827) | Grasslands soil microbial communities from the Angelo Coastal Reserve, California, USA - Sample 9_17_2013_60cm (SPAdes) (version 2) | ecosystem: Environmental > Terrestrial > Soil >...
AGCGTGACCGTTTGGTCGAACTTGGTTGGGGGTAGCTTCTTGAGGGCAACAACTGCCTCCGGAAGCGAGTAGGCCTTTTGCGGATCAACGAGTTCCGCACAGGCTCGATAGCGTTTACTACGATCTCTTAGTTTCATTTTCTTTTGCAGTCCTAGCGGTTCGAACTTCGCCGAACCTCCTGCTTCTACTGTTTTTTTATTCTATCCCCTCGGACTCGCCTGAAGCTCGTCCGGATGATCCGGCAGCTGCCGGAACAAATTACAGATGACAAATTTGCCCGACGATTATCTGTCATCTGTCATCTGTCATCCGGACGAGCTTCAGGCGAGTACCGGACGGCTATTCTACCACATCAATTCCCATTTGCCGAGCGGTACCTACCAAGGTCCGATAGGCGGCTTCCTCGGATCGTGCGTTCATGTCCTTAATCTTGACCTTAACGATCTCCATGACGTCTTTTTTCGTCAGCTGGCCAACCTTCGTTTTGCCAGGCTCTTTGGAGCCCGCCGCAATATTCGCGGCTTTCTTCAGCAGGATGGCTGCCGGAGGCGCCTTGGTGATGAAGGTAAAAGATTTATCTTTATAGACGGTGATAACGACCGGCAGAATATCGCCGGCCTGTTTTTGAGTAACGGCGTTAAACTCTTTACAAAACGCCATGATGTTAACACCGTTCTGACCCAGGGCGGGTCCAACCGGCGGTGCTGGGTTCGCTTGCCCGGCCGGGATCTGAAGCTTAATCGTTGCGACGACTTCCTTTGCCATTTTCTTTGATTTCTATTCCCCGGTACCCCGGGCCTTTTAGTGAGAGGTGATTGGTGAGAGGTAATTGGCGGCGGGCAAGGCCGCTTATTTGCTATCTGCTATTTTCTATTTGCTATTCTTGGACTAACTGCGCTCGACCTGCCAATATTCCAACTCAACCGGGGTGGAGCGGCCGAAAATGCTGACCGAAACTCGGAGCTTACCGCGATCCGGATCGATCTCTTCCACCACACCGCTCTGGTTCTGAAACGGTCCGTCCGCCACTTTCACCGTTTCTCCAACCTCAAAGGTGACCTTAGGTTTGACCTTATCTTCACGTTCCCGAATTTGGGCCAACATGCTTTCGACCTCTTGAGGCCGCATCGGTACCGGACGATCTTTGGTCCCGGCAAACCCGAGTACGCCGGGGGTCTCACGAATGAAATACCAAGTCCGGTCGACCAACTGGTTTTGCTTATCCAGCAGGTACATATTGACGATCAAATACCCAGGGAAAAACTTGCGAGTCGTCTCGGTACGTTTACCGCGCTTAATTTCAGAGACACGCTCGGTAGGGATCAGGACTTCGTAGACGAGGTCACCCATTTCCTCGGTCTTCGTCCGTCGGGTCAAACTTTCGTAGACCTTCTGTTCCTGCCCCGACAGGACGTGCACCACAAACCATTGATCTTTATCGGGCTCACTCATAGTCACACGTCACGGCACTAGCCAGCCGACGACCTTCACCATCACAAAATCCCAGAACGCGATGTAGCCGCTCAATAAGAGCATGGCGATCACCACGACCGTCGTTGAGTCGATCAATTCTCGATATTTTCTGACCCCATGCTCTTTGGGATCCCAAGGCCAACTCGCCTTCGCCAACTCCCCGCGCACTTCGCCGATGAACCGGATGATATATCGAAAAAAACCAAACATAGGATGAACGGGGGATCAGGTCAGGAGGGACTCGAACCCCCAACCGGCGGTTTTGGAGACCGCTGCTCTACCAATTGAGCTACTGACCTAAAAATATTCACACTTACAAAAACCCGCTTGGAGGGAGCCTCGCCCTACCACGGAGCTTCTCCTACCAAGAGAAACGGTCCGGCAATCATTGCCGGACCTCCAATTTAATCTCTATTTTTTCGACGGAAACCCGCTTAGTCAAGAATATCAGCAACTCGACCAGCACCCACCGTACGGCCGCCTTCACGAATAGCGAAACGGATGGTTTTTTCCATCGCGATAGGGGTGATCAACTCGACCTCAATCGACACATTGTCCCCCGGCATGACCATTTCGACGCCATCCGGCAACTTCACGGTTCCGGTGACATCGGTCGTCCGGAAGTAGAACTGCGGGCGATAATTGGTGAAAAACGGAGTATGACGTCCGCCTTCCTCCTTACTCAGGACATAAACCTCCGCCTTGAACTTCTTGTGCGGATGGATCGACCCCGGTTTCGCTACGACTTGGCCACGTTCCACGTCTTCTTTCTTAACACCTCTCAACAACACTCCGACATTGTCACCAGCTCGCGCTTCGTCCAACAGCTTTCGGAACATTTCGATGTCGGTCACGGTCGTCTTCACCGTCGGACGAATCCCGACGATCTCGACTTCTTCCATCTTCTTCAGAATACCGCGCTCAACTCGGCCGGTCACCACCGTGCCACGACCTTCAATGTTGAACACGTCTTCGATCGGCATGAGGAACGGCTGATCGATCGGCCGTTCCGGCAGCGGGATGTATTCATCGACCGCGGCCATCAGTTGGTAGATGTTTTCCTTGTACTTCGGATCGCCTTCCAGCGCCTTGAGTGCGCTTCCCTTTACAATCGGGATGGTATCACCAGGAAATTCATACTGGGAAAGCAGGTCCCGAACCTCCATCTCAACCAGATCCAACAATTCCGGGTCATCGACCATGTCGCATTTATTTAAGAACACGACGATCGACGGCACGCCGACTTGGCGCGCCAGCAGAATATGTTCACGGGTCTGCGGCATAGGTCCATCCGCAGCGGAAACAACGAGAATAGCGCCGTCCATCTGCGCTGCACCGGTAATCATGTTCTTCACGTAGTCAGCATGACCGGGACAATCGACATGCGCGTAGTGGCGGTTAGCCGTTGAATATTCAACGTGCGCCGTGTTGATCGTAATACCACGCTCCTTTTCTTCAGGAGCATTATCAATCTGATCGTACCGCGTTGCCTGCGCCATGCCCTTTTCGGCCAGTACCGTCGTGATCGCGGCAGTCAAAGTGGTCTTACCATGGTCCACATGTCCGATAGTGCCGATGTTCACGTGCGGTTTGGATCGTTCAAATTTATCCTTCGCCATTTAAGGTCTCCTTCTTGCTCTATCTTCTATTTAAATAAGGTCTATTTAGTCAGGACATGGAGCCCATGACCGGGATTGAACCGGTGACCTCGTCCTTACCAAGGACGTGCTCTACCAACTGAGCTACATGGGCATATGTTATCTCTTAATCGGACGAGTTGCACACAGCGTGAATCGACCGACTTTTCGTGCCGGAAATTGAAATCAATCAAAAGGCTATTCAGTCGCTAATCCCGCAAAAAAAGCCGATCGATCGCTTACTCAAGGTCCGTCAAGCGAGCCCGAAACTTAACAAAGAGCGCCCTAGCGTCAACAGGATTCTGGATCCTGCGCCCGCCTGGGTGTAGAACAGCAAATAGCAGATCGCAAGTAGCGACGTCGCTAGCTGCCGGCCCTTTGTGAAAGGCGAACCGAATTCACTGATCCGTTTGTGCGAACGTCGCCCCACGATAGGGCCTGGTCCGCGTTGACCATATTTGCTATCTGCTATTTGCTATTTGCTATTCTGTAAGCCAGCAGGCCGCGGACGAGCGGGAGCTCGTCCCTACCGGGTTACCGAGGGTTCCTCCTGATTAGCCGCCACCTGGGTCTCCACCTGCGCAGGCCGATAAGGTTCGGCTATCCGCCGGACCATCAATGCTCGGCCGGTTTCCTCATCGATATCGACCATCAGCCCGTGCAGTTTCACTTCCCCTTTAGCAACCGGAAAATTGATTGGCATACTGCTGTAAAAACGCTGAACAATCGGCTGAATTTCGCGTCCTAAAACCGATTCAGTCGGTCCACACATTCCCACATCGCAAATAAAACCGGTCCCGCCCGGAAAAATCTGCTCGTCCGCCGTCTGTACATGGGTATGGGTGCCGGCCACAGCGGATACCTTACCGTCCAGGAATCGTCCTAAAGCGATCTTTTCGCTGGTCGTCTCCGCGTGTACATCCACAAAAATCACCGGTGTTTGCTCCCGAATCTGCTCCACTTCGGTCAAAACTCGTCGGAAAGGATTTTCGAGGGCCGGCAACATAAAAGTCCGTCCCTGCACGTTAACCACTCCGACTTTGCCTTTGGCAGTCTCTAAAACGATTGACCCTCCCCCGGGTGTGCCTTCTGGGTAATTGATCGGACGCAGCAGCCGAGGTTCGGTGTCGATAAATGCGACCACTTCCTTTTGATCCCAAACATGGTCGCCAGTCGTGATTACGGCCACGCCGCAGCGGAGCAAATCGATGGCGAGTTTCGGGGTTATCCCTCGCCCTGCCGCCACGTTTTCTCCGTTGGCAATGACAAAATCAAGGCCCCAAGAGGACTTTAACGTGGGCAGCATCTCGATAACTGCCTTGCGACCGGGCTCACCAATGATGTCACCGAGAAAAAGAAGTCGAAGCATCGCCTACCCGCCAGTAATTCCGTCTATATAAAGGTGGAACTAGCCCGAAGCAAATCTGGGGCGCACGTACGCGTAAAAGGCGAAGCCGTGGAGCGCGCCTCGCTTGCGAGGCCGTGGTGAGCAAGGGAGTTTCGTGAGTCACACCTACTTCTATCAGCACTCTATGTCGCGACTTCTGCCTCTTCACACACGAGAGCGCAGCGAGACAATACGCTTGCCCCACGGTCAGCCCTGCTTACCACGGCCTCGCAAGCGAGGCGCGCTCCACGGGTGGCGACCCCTCGGGCTCTTAATAACCTGGCTCGGCCTGGCTCATGCTGTCTTAGGCGATCCTGTGACCCCGCTGAGCAGCCAACCTGATTGGGATGGTCTGCAGAGGTTCCAGGAAACACTCACCCACGACCAGTTCGTTCACCTTTTGGACGAGGTTTACACCGTTGGCGGTACGGCTCACAACTGCATCAAAGTTGAGGCTGATTACGCCGAAATTCGAACGACTGGGCAACACTGGATCAAACTGAAATTCGCGAAAGACACTCCGAAACCGGTCTCGAAATACTGGCGAAGTCCTGGCGACCTTCCGTCGAACAACGACCGGCCTTTGGCCGGTCTAACGATTGCCCTGGATCCCGGCCACCTGGGAGGAACCTGGGCCAAAATGGAGGAACGCTGGTTTCAAATCGGAGCTGCCGAACCGGTAACGGAGGGGGATCTAACTTTGCGCACCGCGAAAGTCTTGGCCCCGCGTTTAGAGGAGCTCGGCGCCAAAGTTGTTTTCGTTCGTTCTCGACCGGGCCCCCTAATCCCGCTTCGTCCAGATGATCTTCGATCACAGGCGCGGGCTTCACTGAAAGCTCGCGGCATCTATCCAATCCTGCGGACCTACCAAGGGCCGGCCGATCCGGACAAAGAGCATTCGATAACCTGGGAGTCCGAACGCCTTTTTTACCGGGTTGCGGAAATTCACGGACGAGCGAATCGCGTAAACCGCGTTCTTAAGCCAGACCTCACGCTTTGCCTTCACTTCAACGCCGAACCTTGGGGTGACCCAACCAATCCCAGTTTGACTGACATCGACCATTTGCACCTGATCATCAACGGCGCTTATGCCGAATCCGAATTGGCTTATGCCGACGTCCGCTACCAGATGCTCCTGAAGTTGCTAAGCCAATCCTTCGACGAAGAACTCGGCATTTCCGAGAGCGTAGCCCATTCACTTTCCGAAACCACCAAGCTGCCGGCCTACCAATACAACGGTAACAATGCGCATTCGGTTGGCGCCAGCGGCTATGTCTGGGCGCGGAATCTTTTGGCCAACCGGCTATATCACTGCCCGGTCGCATACGTAGAATGTTACGTAATGAACAGCCGCGACTTCTTTGATCGCCTCCAGGCCGGAGCATATGACGGCCTACGAGAATTCAACGGCGTAATGCACAAGAACATCTACGCCGAGTACGCGGTCGGGGTTGCTCAGGGATTGGCTGATTATTTCCGCACGGCCAGGGGGATGTCGAAGCGTGAGAAGTGATTGGTGATTAGTGATAGGTGGGGACTCGGCGATCCCAGCTGAAATCCCCGCTAGTTTTGCCTCGATTTATCAAATAAAACTAGTTGAATAGATTGCCCCGCACCGGGCAAAACGTGCCGGTTGCCGGGCAAATCCCCCAGATTATGAGAACACGCGTTCTGCTCAATTGGGCAACCCGTCTCGGGCTGCCTTTACTAAATATTAAGCCCATAACCAAAGGAATTGGGCTTTCTTTGCCGATTGTCGGCGCCATCGCGGCAATGTTTGCGCCCCTCAAAGCCACGGCCGCGGACAAAGCCATCTATTATTGGATTTCGCACGGTTCCCCAAGCGACCCGGTCTGGACCTATTTCCTCCAAGGAGCGGAACAATGGGCAAAAGATACCGGCAACGACGTACGGACTTCATTCCATAGCGGTGATGTTCCGTCCCACCAAGAAGCGGTTAGAGCCGCTATTTCCGCCAAAGCGCGGGGAATTGTGACCAGTACTCCGGATCCAGGCAGCCTGACCAAGGTCATCGCTGAAGCCCATGCCGCTGGAATTCCAGTGATCATCATGAACACTGAAGACAAAACCAGCGGTCGTGATTCTTATGTTGGCGGTGACAACGTCGCCATCGGCCATCGCTGGGCTCAGTACCTCGTCGATCATAATTTCGTTAAAAAGGGTGACTTCGTCTGGATGCCGGTTGAAGTGCCGGGGGCGACTTACCAGACCTTAGAAACACAGGGTATCGATCAGGTATTTAAGCCGGCGGGAATCAATTACGAAATCACCGAGGCTAAGCTGGATCAGGCCGAAATTATCACCCGCATGTCGGACTATCTTACAGCCAACAAGGCCAAGATTAAGGCTATCATCGGTCTGGGTGACTTAGTTACTGGCAGTATCAAACGGGTTTTTGATCAAGTTCACGTCAAAGCCGGTGAGATTCCCGTGGTTGGCTGGGGTAACTCCCTCGATACGGCTCAGGAGATCCTCGATGGTTACGTAAACGCCGCGATGTGGCAGGACCCGCAGGCCACGAGCTATCTGGCGCTTTCCTTGGCATCCATGACCGCTAGCGGTATTCCCCCGGGCTTCGACATCAGCGTCGGCACCTTGTACGAAAAAGACAAGGCCGCTACTTACCTGAAAATAATGGGTTCGGGGCACAAGTAATTGGGCATAACCTCGTTCTTACAAAAGGTCGTCTCTAAGCCAGAGTTCGGCCCTTTGATACTGCTCTTAGTGGAGATCGCCGCTTTTAGCGCGCGGTCTCCCGCCTTCCTTTCAGCAGGGAACATCAGCAACGTGCTGGCATTCACTCCGGAGCTGGGGATGATCACTCTGGGCATGACCCTGTTGATGACCGCCGGCGAATTCGATCTGTCGGTGGGCTCAGTGTTCGGCTTTGCGCCGATCATCATGTGGACGTTGCACAACACACACGTCGCTCCGCTCGAGATCGGATTTGTGGTCGCAATTCTGTTCGCGGTCGTTATCGGCTTGGCTAATGGTTGGTTTGTTACCTACCTAAAGATTCCGTCGTTCTTGGTAACTTTGGGGATGTTGCTGGTCGTCCGGGGAACCGCTCTGTATGTCACGGATGGTTTCCCCCAACGGACTTGGACAGCGGAGTCGCCGCTCATGAAGATCTTGGTGGGCGAAATCACCATCGGCGACCTGCGTATCTACGCCTCGCTGTTATGGTTCATTTTGTTCGCTATCATTCTCGGATATGTCCTTACCGAGTCGAAGGCCGGCAATTGGATCCAAGCCGCCGGTGGAAACCCGGAGGCGGCTCGAGCTCGAGGGGTACGCGTTACCCGAACTAAGATCGCGCTCTTTGTGTTGACTGCAGTCATCTCTGCTTACGCCGGTATCACAAGCTCGATCCGAGTGTCGGCGGCCAATCCCAACAGCGGCACCCAGTATGAACTGGAGGTGATTGCAATGGTGGTGATCGGCGGTACCGCTCTGACCGGCGGACGCGGCACCATCATCGGCACGGTCCTTGGGGTGCTGATTCTGCGCATCATGCGCAACGGGATCGTGTTAATCGGAGTGCCCGGGCTGGCTTACAACATTTTTATCGGTGGGATTATCCTCGCCATGATGGCTCTCCATTCTTGGCTCGAACGTAGGCATCACGCGGGAACCTGATGCCGGTTCACCGTTCACAGTTCACAGTTCTCGGTTCACCGTTTAAGGTTCACACCACTTCTCATTGGTCCCATGTGTCGCATTAGTCCCATTTGTTTGGATACCCGGCGCTCGCCATCCCGATCGGCAACGTGCAATCTGAAAACAGTGAACGGCGAACCGCGAACCGTGAACCCCCAACCGTTTGAACGTTATGCCTGAAGAACTGGTCCGAATGGATCGAATCAACAAATTCTTCGGCCGGGTACAGGCTTTAAGCGATGTCAGCCTGTCCGTGAACCGGAGCGAAATCGTCGGGCTGCTAGGAGACAACGGCGCTGGCAAATCAACGTTGATCAAGATCCTTTCGGGAGCACTGCGAGCCGACAGCGGGGATATTTACGTCCGTGGTAACCGGGTCAAGATTCGGAATACAACCGATGCCATGGCATTGGGCATCGAGACGATTTACCAAGATTCAGCTTTGATTGCGCAACTCTCGATCGCTCGCAATCTATTCCTCGGGCGTGAACCGCTGAAGGGTCCTCACTTATTAAATCGGCTGGACCAGGACACCATGAACGAGGTCGCGCGCAAGCTGCTTAAGCAGGTCGGCATCAAGAAAGATATCCCGCCCACTACTCCCATCAGCGCGTTATCCGGAGGGGAGCGGCAAGCTGTCGCCATCGCCCGAGCGATGCATTTTGAGAGCGAATTGATTATTTTGGATGAACCGACCAACAATCTCGGAGTCGAAGAGACTCAGGGCGTGCTTCGGTTTGTTCGGGGCGCCCGTGATTCCGGACATTCGTGCATCTTGATCGCTCACAATATCTACCACGTTTTCCAGGTCGTAGACCGGATTATCGTGCTGCGGCACGGGAAAACGGTAGCCGACGATATCGATCCGAAAAGAACAACGATCGAAGCTGTGGAGGGGATCATCACGGGGATGCCGATTTAGGTCACGGACGGAAAAATTCACCACAAAGACACAAAGAGCACGAAGAAAGAGGAACAGAGAGTTTAGAAAATTCCGCTCTTAGAGGTCTGTTTCCATCATCCTTTGTGAACTTTGTGTCTTTGTGGTGAATTTAATCGACCGGTCCCACGAATCTGCGGTTGACCCCGCGTTCGCCTGCATCTAACCTACGCTTCTTTTTGACGGGCTGTGGCTCAGCTTGGTAGAGCGCCACGTTCGGGACGTGGAGGCCGTGGGTTCGAATCCCACCAGCCCGATTCATAACGCTAGACTTCGGTCGGGCGGGTTGCCGGACCATCAGCGCCCGGGAACACTTCCTTTCGTTTCTCCACTTGGCTCCGGCAGCAACCTTCGGTAAGCGTCATAAATCTCTCGTCCAAAACAAACGAAGATGACGATTTCTGGTAACTCGTTGTTGTCCAGGTAAGCCTGTATCTCCCGAACCGCGATCTGGCAGGCTTCGTCGATCGGATAACCGTAGACGCCGCAGCTGATCGCAGGAAACGCGATCTTTCGGATCTGATGGGAGGTTGCTAGAGCCAGCGAGTTCCGATAACAATTGGCGAGGAACTCCGGCTCGCCTCGATTTCCTCCCCCCCAGATCGGACCGACGGTATGAATGACGTATTTCGCTGGTAACCGATACCCGGCCGTAATCTTCGCTTCACCGGTCCTGCATCCTCCCAGGGTCCGGCACTCTACTAGCAACTCTGGGCCTGCCACTCGATGAATAGCTCCGTCGACGCCGCCACCACCCAGCAAAGAAGTATTGGCGGCATTCACCATCGCATCTACTTGCACCTTCGTGATATCTCCCTCCAGCAATGAAACTCGCATTGGCGTGGGCATAACTTGTGCACTTAAATAGACCGGTTAAAGTCATCTCGAACCCATTAGCGGGCAAGCGGTGGCCGGCAAAACCGCGCTGCTGCGGCCGGTTCCTGACTGAATTGGCCGCATAAAGATCGGTCGCTAGTGTAACTGTCGCTGACCAAGCATCGTCATTTCAAATACAGGAAACCAACAATTCTAAAGAAGAACCAGACTACCGACATGCAAACTCGATCGATCTTCCGCAAATCGTTCGTACGGGTCCTAGGATTATCACTGATATTAAGTGGCGCGAGTTTACCGGCTGTGGCGCAAGACACGACTACGAATCCAGAACCTTCCCCTACTCCGGGGAATTCAGAACCTCAGGGGCCGGGTCCAAGCAAAATGCAACATGCGAATCCGGAGAAAATGAAACAGCACCGGCTAGCACGTCTGGAGAAAATTGCTCAACTCACCCCAGACCAGGAAAGCAAGGTCACCCCAATCATTAGCAATTTCGTGGATCAGTTCGTAGCCGTTAAAAACAACAGCTCGCTGCAACCCGAAGAAAAGAAAGCGAAGCAAAAAGAGTTGCGCCGGCAGTTCAGCCATCAACTTAAGGCCGTCTTAACCCCGCAACAGATACAGGCATTAAGGGACTCCAACAAAGGCAAGCAGCAGCAGGGAAAAGGTCAGAACCAAAACAGCAATACGGGAGAGGACCAGTTCGAGCAGGGTTCGAATCAGCCCGGCTCAGATATCTAGCGGGAAGCTGGGAGTTCAAGGAGTACGAGGAGTTCAAAGAGATGGGACACCATCTGCGCGCTAACTTTGACACGTAGCGTTCTCTGCGCCGTGGGAACCACCACAGGTTCCGCGGACTGATCAACCGGTTGTAAGTTATAGCCCAGGGTCGAAAGCTTTCGGCCTTGGGTTTTTTATTTTAGGCGGGGCGCCTCGAACCCCAGATATAATATCATTTTATGATTCAGTTATTTTATATTGTATCTTTAATAAATAGCGTTATGATTCGGTCTCATATGCAAATCACATCCGTGTCTCGAGCACTATTCGTTGCTCTCGCTGCCGGAACCTTGGTTTCGGCTTACGCAGATCCGGTCGCCCCGACGCCGGCTCCTAAAACCGACGTTAGCCCAGCGGCAACTTCAGCCGTGCAGGCTAACTTCCCCAAACGGCGTGCGGCCACTCCTGATTCGCTGAAGAAGCGGGAGCTTACCATGCTAAGAAAAAGTGTGACCTTGACCCCCGACGAGGAGACCAAAGTTACACCCATCATCAGTAACTATGTCGATGCCGTACAAGCTGTAAAAAGTGACGCTGTCACCACAACGGCTGAGAAGAGAGCGAAACGCAAAGAACTGCATGACCAGTACGTTAATAACGTCAAGGCCATCTTAACTTCGGAGCAGGCGCAAACCTGGGAAACCGCCAACGCTGAAAGGATCGCCAGGCTGCGTGAGAAGAAGAACTTACCCGCTCCAGCCGCCAGCCCTTCAGAAGAGTAAGAGAAAACTGCCAACCGACCAGAAAGGAGGATAAACCTTCTCCTGCGGTTGAACCGCAGGAGAAGGCGGAAGAAAAGCAGTGAAAAGTGAAAGGTGATTGGTGAGAAGGTAAGAAAACCAATTTAAGTGTGACCTTTTAGAGGTTTCCCCATCGCAATCGATTCTGAGCTCGATTGATTGCCTGGTACGCACGCCTGGGATTGGGGTGTCTCGGACAAACGTGACGCTCCGTAGGAGCATAATCTTTATAGCTATCGGCCACCAAATTGCCGCTAGCTCCATAGGAGCGACATATAATGGCGAATACCTACACCCAGATTTACATCCATGTCGTCTTCGCCGTGCAGGGAAGGCAGAGCTTAATTAGCCGCGAACACAACGATGAGCTCCAAAAGTACATCACCGGCATCGTCTCCCGGCAAAGCCAAAAGCTGATTGCGATCAACAACATGCCGGACCACGTTCACATGCTGATTGGCCAAAAGCCCAACGTTGCGCTTTCGGATTTGGTACGCGACATAAAGGCTGGCTCTTCAGGATTCGTTAATGACCGTCGCTGGGTCACGGGCAGATTCTCGTGGCAGGAAGGGTTCGGCGCTTTTTCCTATTCCCATTCTCAGCTCGGCACGGTGATCAAATACATTCAAAATCAGCAGGAACATCACCAGCGCACGAGTTTCAGAGAAGAATACGGGGAGTTGTTGAAGCGGTTCAACGTGGCGCATGACCAGCGATATGTTTTCCAATTTGTCGAGGATTTCGCTGCGTCGTAACGCCCGCGAATCCCGATTCGATGCCGCTCCTACGGAGCTAGCTCAAATTGGTTATGACGTGGCTATAAAGATTTAGCTCCTACGGAGCATCGTTAAAGCCGTGACCGCTAACCGATTTGGCTAGGACGGGCACGAATGCCCTAGCACCAGTCGGTAGAGCCGTTCAAAAACCGTCGTATGAGCGATTCAGGCTAATTCGAATCCAGAAAATTCGAACCCTGGGGCAACGGTACAACCTACGAGGGTCCAGGCTCCCAGCGTTTCGGCGGTTTGCCATGCGTGCGCGGGAACAACAGCCTGCGGCCGTTCATTATTCGGCAAGCTGTTCCCTAGTAAAATCGTCTCAATCGGACCTCGTCTTTGCGAATCTGCAGCCGGATCGGGGCGCCACCGTACCAGTGCCAGACCTCTACAGCGTCAATCCGATGCCATTGCGAAATCTCGCCTTGTTTCAGCAGAAAATAGATAGCAGTCGACGCCGATCGCTCCCCTCTCCGGTTAGAATCTCGGAACGTCTCTCGGTAGTGCCCGCCTTCGGGGTGTGCCTCGAGCCCTAACACGCGGATAACTTCATCAGCGCTCAGTGAATCGGAATCAGACATAAGCAATAGCAACCGCGAATAGACGCGAATGAATGCGAATAAAAAAAATATCGAACCAAAGATGGATAGGGACAAAGCTCGGGCATATCCCGCGAAGTACCTCTTTCCAATGCAACTGCTTTCAGCTCGCTCGTGTGCTGTTGAATTCTTCTTTTATTCGCGTTCATTCGCGTTCATTCGCGTCAATTCGCGGTTATGGTACGTACACTAGCTGATAAACCGCGCGTTCCATCCTGACGCGTTGCTTGGTTTGCGGATCGCGCAACCAAAAGGTGTGTTGTTGACGAACGAATACGGCGTTTGCACCGCTCTGCCCAGCGATGGCGCGGACCTGCAACCAGGCGTCGCCTGAGATGGCGGCTAGGCGATCCTCAATGGTAACCACTCCACGTCGAGCATAAGGCGACTTGGGAACAGCTGCCAATAATCGGACCGATTGTTCGGGAACAGCGGGGTACTGGGGCGCGGCTGGGGCGGGTTTATGCGCACAGGCTCCAAGCAGCATGCCGACGGCAGCGACCACGATGCACTTATGCCGAGAGCCAACAGTCTGCAGATTGACCACGATTTGAGCCTGTCGCCCAAATTCGGAAATCGCGCATGGGATTTCTCATGCAAGCCGGCACCGACTCCGCGAACCTAATCCAGAGAGGGATCAAGCTGGAGAGACCGATAACTCGGGAAGCGAAGCGCCTGGTCTAAGGCAGTCACATAGTGGCTCTGCCAGCAGAATAGGGTCACAAAATAGAGAGCGGCGGCAATCCAAAGAGGAACGGAATGCATAGGACGTTTATTGGGGGGGTCGATGGGGGATACGACTTGATGAAATATAAACGGACTCGACCCAACTTGGCAAAACCGAAAGAGGAACGGAATGCATAGGACGTTTATTGGGGGGGGTCGATGGGGGGATACGACTTGATGAAATATAAACGGACTCGACCCAACTTGGCAAAACCGAAATTCGAAAAAACAATCTACGTCCAGACATAGTCGACGGGGGCTTTACGCCTGGGCGGGAGATTTGTATTCCTCCTCAGTGGGTTTATGGTTTCGGCTATGCTTGACTGGACCCAATGCACGGTCGTCGAGCGCGGCCCCGGCAAGTCTAGATGTATGTGGCGGTTCAAGGGCACCCATGTACCAGCCACCTTGCTTTTCGAGAATCTGGAGGTTGGCGCGACGGTTAACGATTTCTTAGACTGGTACCCCGGTGTAACTCGGGAACAAGTGCTTGCTGTTCTCGAGTTTGCTGAGCGTAGCCTGATTGAAGTGTGAATTGGCCGCCACGCTCCAAAATCTCTTTTTACAGAAGCAAACGAAGCTAACGAAGGACGGAAACCAGACGTATTCCAAGTGACTTTCGATCGCTTCCCCCCTTCATTACCTTCGTTACCGTTCGGCTGAGCTCAGGACATTCGGCGAGCTCAGTCGAGTCGTCGAAGCCTTCTCTAAAAAAATCCGCTTCCCGGTACCCGGAGAATTCCTACAGTTTTATCAATCCTCCTGACATACAGTTGTCAGGAGTCACGCCTAGTGTGCGCGTCGTTGGAGGCAGGAAAGGACGCGCCGGCTCGTCCTCTGTCGAACTAGACTAGCAACCGTTAGCAGGCCGTACTACGTTCCGATCTTTCTATGGGGAAAAATGCGTCTTCTTCCGCAATTGTGATCCGAGGCGCACGGCAGAACAACCTGCAAGGAATTGATCTGGACTTGGAGCTAAATCGGCTTCACGTCGTGACCGGTCCAAGCGGTAGTGGTAAATCGAGTCTCGCTTTCGATACGATTTATGCCGAGGGACAGCGGCGCTACGTCGAGACGTTCAGCCCTTACACACGTCAGTTCTTGGAGCGGATGGATAAACCGCTGGTGGACGAGATACGCGGCATTCCTCCGGCCATTGCCATCGAGCAGGCTAACCGGGTTCGAACAACACGTTCCACGGTCGGCACCATCACCGAAATCAATGATTATCTAAAATTGTTGATGCCGCGGATCGCGCGAGCCTTTTGCCCAGAGTGCAACCGGGAGATTGTTCCGGAGACAGCGGACAGCATCAGCCAGAAAGTGGCTGCTGAACTCGCCGGCAAGAGTGTGCTGATCTGTTTCGGTGTGGCAGCTCCTCCAGGCACCCGGCCGGCTGATTTTTTTTCCTTCCTGAACCAACAAGGATTTCTACGAGTTTGGTTAGACCGGAAAGTATTGCGGACGGATGAAGAACCGACGATCGAGCGCATCCCGGCAATTGTGCCCGTCATCCAGGATCGCTTGAATGTGGATACCAAATCTCCTGCCCGTTTGGCGGAGGCGATCGAACAAGCGTTAAAGTACGGGAAAGGCCGGGTGAGCGTCGTCGAGCTGGATGGCAGCGGAGGAAGCTTCACCAAAGCGAGGGGCACGAAGAACGGGCTCGCATCCTCTGTCGTTCAGCTGAGTCGGACTACAGAAGACAAGGCCGAGGGACGCTCCGTGAGCGAGTCGATCCCACAGGAGCACAAGTTTTCGACCGGGTGGCATTGTCCTTATTGCGACCTCGATATTCGGGCGCCGTCCGCAGGGCTTTTCTCTTTTAACAATCCTTTAGGCGCGTGTCCGGCTTGCCGCGGCTTTGGGCGAACAATCGGAATCGATTTGAATCGGGCGATACCGGATCGACGGCTGAGCTTGGCCGACGGAGTGATCAAACCGTTCCAGACCGGGAATATGAAGGAATGCCAGCGCGATTTGCTCAAGTGCGCGTCGCAAAGGGAGGTCGATATTCATGTCCCGTTCGAAGAATTACCTAAGGCCGACCAAGACTGGGTGATCGAGGGCGACACCCGTCCCGATCAGACCGCGGAAGAAATTTGGGAGAGTGGCGGCTGGTATGGGGTCCGCGGCTTCTTTGATTGGATGGAATCGCGGGCTTACAAAATGCATGTCCGCGTATTTCTGAGCCGGTACCGGAGTTATACGCTATGCCGGACCTGCCAGGGCAGCCGTTTTAAGCCGGAGACACTTAACTTCAAGGTAATAGCTGGGGGAAATCGGTACACTCTTCCCGAGTTGCAACAACTCCCGTTCGACACATTGGCCGATGTGATGGTCCAACTGAAGTCGGCCTCCTCTGAGCACACCTCGGAGACACTTTTGGAGCAGGTCGTTTCCCGGGTAAATTACTTGATTGAAGTCGGACTGAGTTATTTGACTCTCGACCGCTCAACTCGCTCGCTCTCCGGTGGCGAACTTCAGCGCGTGAACCTCACCACCTGTCTGGGAGCGTCGTTAGTGAACACTTTGTTCGTGTTGGATGAACCAAGCATCGGCCTACATCCTCGAGACATCCACCGCCTGGTCAGGGTTCTCTGCGGTTTGCGCGACAAAGGCAATACCCTCGTGGTGGTCGAACATGAAGAAGCAGTGATTCAAGCTGCCGATTCAATCATTGAGATCGGGCCGGGCCGCGGCGCCAAGGGAGGCCGGCTGGTGTTTCAGGGTCCTCTCGATGAGATCGAGCAAGCCCTACCTGATTCTTTAACCGCCGCCTACTTGACGGGCAAAAAGACGATTTCCATTCCGGGAAAACGCCGGCAGCCGAAGCAGTTTATCGAGGTGGTTGGCGCACGCGAGAACAACCTCAAAGACCTTACCGTGCGCTTCCCGCTCGGCGTCTTCTGTTGCGTCACTGGCGTTTCGGGTTCCGGAAAAAGCACCCTCGTACAACAAGTGCTCTACGAGAACATGCTGGCCTTGAAAGGCAAAGTTGGGGAAGAAGCTCCCGGCCTTTGTTCTCGGATTGTGGGTGCGCATCAGGTCGATGACGTAGTGCTGGTCGATCAATCCCCTTTGGCCCGTTCACCTCGTTCCACTCCGGCCGTATATATTGGCGTTTTCGACAAGATTCGAGAGCTCTTTGCCGCGTTGCCGGCAGCCAAATCCGCCGGGCTCATCAGTAGTTCCTTTTCCTTCAATTCCGGCAATGGCCGATGCGAAAGATGCAGCGGTTTAGGTTACGAAAAGGTCGAAATGCAATTCCTGAGCGACCAATATGTTCGTTGCGCGGAATGCGAAGGAAAGCGTTACCAACCACATATCCTCGATGTAAAGCTGGACCTGAAGTCTATCTACGAAGCGCTGGAATTGACCATTACCGAAGCTATCGCCTTCTTGGGCGATAAGTTCGCTTCACCGGAATTGCTGCGTCCGCTCCTTCTCTTAGAAAAAGTGGGTCTAGGTTATTTACGACTAGGCCAACCGGTTAACGTGTTGTCCGGAGGCGAATCACAGCGCCTCAAGCTAGTCGGTCATCTCACAGAAAATCATCGATCCAAGTTGCGTTATCTCTTGATCTTCGACGAACCGACTACCGGCCTTCATTTTGATGATATCCCGCCTTTGTTACAGTTGTTTCATGAGTTGGCCGATGGAGGGAATAGCATCCTGGTGGTCGAGCATAACCTTGATGTTATCCAAGCTGCTGACTACATCATCGACCTGG
>Ga0209647_1001895_pt1 | contig 17301 bp, 14 predicted proteins | sample GraSoi_2013_60cm_FD_185827 | JGI IMG/M metagenome (GOLD analysis project Ga0209647, IMG submission 185827) | Grasslands soil microbial communities from the Angelo Coastal Reserve, California, USA - Sample 9_17_2013_60cm (SPAdes) (version 2) | ecosystem: Environmental > Terrestrial > Soil >...
CTCTGGAGGGCATCAGAATCACCGCCGATGTTTCCACCAATTCGCTGTTGGTATACGCAAGCGCAGAAAATTATCGCCTTGTCGAGCAAACGATCCGGCAACTTGACCAGCCTCAAGCGCAGGTCGGGATCGACGCAACCATCGCCGAGGTCACGCTCAACAATAACCTCAGCTACGGCGTTCAGTTTTATATTCAGAGCAAAAATCTTGGCATGGCGCCGGATAAGGGCTCGGCCCTCAACACTCCGACGTCGCCACCGAGCGCGGCGCCGACGGTTCTCAATGGCGTCGCTAACGCGTTTCTCAATCGTGCATTTCCGGGCTTCAATTTCCTGATCGGCCCCGAAGCCCAGCCGAACATGATTCTCGACGCCTTGCATGCGGTGACCGATGTGAAGATCTTATCGAATCCGTCGCTCGTCGTTATCGATAACCAGGTGGCGACGCTGCTTGTCGGCGACGAAATCCCGGTTTCGACCGGCACCGGGAATGTACTCAATTCGGCGACCGGTACGAACAATACGATTATCAATTCGATTGATTATCGAAGCACCGGCATTATTCTCCGTGTTATCCCGCGCGTGAGCCCCAACGGCAATGTCCGCCTGGATATCGAGCAGGAAATCAGCCAGGCTACTAACGCGACCGCTAATACGCTGACGCCGACCGTTTCGCAGCGCAAGGTCAAGAGTTCGGTGGCTGTTGCGAATGGCCAGACGGTGTTGTTGGCCGGCCTGATTCAGGAGCACAGCGAGCTCGATCGCGGCGGAATTCCGGTGCTTGATCAGATTCCCAGAATAGGCGATTTGTTCTCTCATCAGAGCAAGTCGACAGTGCGTACCGAACTCATAATCTTCATTCGGCCGCAAGTCATTCGCGATAGCGTTGATGCTCACTTTGTCGCTGAGGAATTTCGTACCAAGTTGCGCGGTACGATTGAATCGGCGCCGTATAGTGTTCCACGTGTGCCGTTAATTCGGTAGCGTCCCTAGGAATTGCGACAGATCGGCCGATACCGCCGGGACGCGTGCGGCTGAATGAGACGGGGATCGAATATGTTAGCGCGTTGGTCCACCTTGGTGTCGCGGACGCTGACGACGGCCCGAACGTTTGAAGAGATCACGATCCTCATTGCGTGGGCTGCGAGCATTGCCGCGAGCTTGATCTTGCTCCCCAATGCGCAGGGAGCAATCGGCGGCGGGTTGGCCGTTCTCATGATCGCAATTGCGGTGGTCGACGCACGGCGTTTCATCATCCCGGATGAATTGACGGCCGCCGCACTGGTGTTGGGATTCTTGCATGCGGCAATCCAAGCCTCCGACTTGGTAATGGAGGCGCTTGCCAGCGCTGCGTTACGCGGCGCTGTCCTGGCGTTTGCATTCTTGAGCCTGCGAGTCTTGTTTAGGCGCATTCGTGGACGTGAGGGTATCGGACTAGGCGACGTAAAGCTCGCGGGCGTCGCCGGGGTGTGGCTTGACTGGTCGATGGCTCCGGTTGCCATCGAGATCGCCGCGCTGGCGGCCCTCGCAGCGTACGCCATGAGACTCTTATCTAAGCGCCGGTCTGTCCGCTCGACGAGCCGGATGCCGTTCGGTCTTTTCTTTGCGCCTGCGATTTGGATTGGCTGGCTGTTGCAGTCGACGGTTTTCTAATTCCTGCCGCGTCTTCCTTGCGATAAATTGGCCGGGGTGCGGGAATTGGATTTGTTGAAGAGGCAGGCGGACGAGGGGTTTGTCCGCGCCAAGGGCGCGTAGGACTTTGGATTAGGACTGTGGGAGACCTGGACATGGAGAAGGCTGCAAAGCTTTTTACCGCCGCGTTGGCACTTTGGCTATTGGCCGCTCCATACGCGAACAGTGCCGGCCTGTCGGAGGGGCGGACTAAGAACGACCGCGGTTATGGTTATAATGTTGCCTCTGTGAGGACCGCCAAAATGTCGGCCTTGCACAGGAGCGCCAGGGCGGACGCCTTGTTGGGGTTCAGATATGAACATGGCCTGGGTGTTCCGCAGTCCTTTGACGTGGCGGTGGATTTGTATGTACGCGCGGCGGAACAGGGCGACCCGACCGGACAATATTTGCTTGGCTTGACGTACGACAAAGGCCACGGCGTCTGGCAGGACGACGTGCTTGCACACAAATGGTTGAATTTGGCGGCAGCCCATGCGCCAGCACGCAATCGCGAACAATATTTGCGAATTCGTGATGCTGTCGCTTCCAAGATGACCCCGGCTCAAATTTACGCAGCCCAAAAGTTGGCCGTTCAATGGACGCCCAAGCCCCCGCAATGGTAGACGCGGTTGCCGTAAGCATTGGCGGTACCGGTAAACGCGGGCCGCACCACAAAAATACCTGGAACCTATCGTGTTCCGAGAAGGCGCTCGCCGGTTCGTGACCAGGGTTTGTCTGGCATCATTGAATTCAGCAAAGCCTACGTTGCCGCTTGTTGGATCTTAGCCGACAAGCCAATTGTGTTTATGTGATTTTGATGCCGGACAAACGGCGGACTGAGTGCTGCGTCGCAACATTTCCCGCGCGAAAATTGGCGTGAGCGAGTGGGCCGGCCCCACAAAAATTTGGGCGACTGAAGATGGGATGCTGTGATGGGCGCGGCCGCGTCTGTTTCCGCCATAGTTTCGACGGCCGGGTGATGATTCAACTATACAGCTGCGCAGTTCAGCTGCAGAATTAGTTTTGTAGCACCATTACAAGTCGGGGGCGTCAAATGTGCAAACTGTGCGATGCAGGTTTTCGGCAAAACCATTTCGGCTCACGGCGGAATTTTCTGAAAGGCGCGGCAGCGACTGGAGCCGTCGCTGCAGGTCTCAATTTATTCAGACCACGTCCTGCCGCCGCGCAGGTCGGTGATGCACCCCTAGGCACTGGCGGACCAGGGCGCCGTTACGTCATTCGCGGCGGTTCTGTGATGTCAATGGATCCGAACGTCGGCGACTTCGCGCAGGCCGACGTCCTCGTTGATGGCAAGAAGATTCTCGCCGTCGGACCGAATCTGCATGCCGGTGGCGGCGGGGAGATCGACGCGCGCGGCCGCATTGTGATGCCTGGCTTCATCGATACGCACCACCACCAGTTCGAGACGGCGCTGCGCAGCTTCCTCGCCGACGGAGTGCTGATCAATGACGGGTCTGGCTCACCGAGCGGAAGCACGACTTACTTCGAATTCATTCTACTGAAGTTCGCCCCGGTGTACCGGCCACAGGACGTCTACATCAACGAGCTGTTCGCTGGGCTCAGCCAACTCGACGACGGCGTCACCACGGTGCACGACGTCTCGCAGATCCATCATTCGCCCCAGCACTCGGACGCGGCGATCAAGGCGCTGTTCGACACGGGGCGGCGCGCCGCCTTCGGCTATTTCGAGAGCGCGGGTGCCAACATCCTCGGCACCAACCCCGGCAACAAATATCCAACCGATGCGCCCCGCATCAAGAGTCAGTGGTTTTCATCGAGTGACCAGCTTGTCCATATGATCATGGGCGGCGAGGTCTATCTTGGGGATGCGACGACCGACCAATCGTGGACGATCGGGCGGCAGCTCGACCTCCAGATTGCTGCGCACATCCTCTCGCCGTTCGGCATCCGGCCGATTTTTGACAAGCTCACCACCACGCCGGGAACGGGCGGCCTTGGCCACATCGGGATCGGACCGGACAACCTGTTCATCCACATGACTGGGATGGCCGACCCTGCTTGGCAGAAGGTTAAGGACGTCGGCGCACAGGTCTCGATTGCTTTCCCGATCGAAATGAACATGCGGCACGGCACCCCGCCGATCATCAAGATGCAAACCCTCGGCATGGAGCCGTCGTTATCCGTGGACGTCGAGTGCACGATGACTGCGGATTTCTTCACTCAGATGCGTGTTGCCATGAACATGCAGCGCGCAGTGGTGAATGAGATGATACTCGAACAGGGGAATTTCTACCCGCCCCAACAGTGGCCGACACCGGCGCCCGGCACGCCGGCGCTGCTGACCACCCGCGACGTGCTGCGCTACGCCACCATGAACGGCGCGAAAGCTCTGCGGCTTGACAATAAGGTCGGCTCGCTCACGCCGGGCAAGGAAGCCGACATCATCATCCTCGACGCTACCGCGATCAACGTGGCGCCGCTCAACCAGGTGCCCGGCGCGGTTGTCTCTTTGATGGACCGCACCAACGTCGAAACTGTGATCGTCGCGGGCAAAGTACGCAAGTGGAAGGGACGGCTGCTTGAGGTCGATCTCCCGCACTTGCGTCAACAGCTCGAGGCCTCGCGCGACTATATCTTCTCCAAGGCTGGCGTTCCGCAGAACTTGTTCAGCAGCCAGTAAGGCGACTGGAATCCAGCAGGACAGGGGCGGCGCGAGCCGCCCCTTTTCGTTGGCGGCGCCAACTGCGCGTATCTAAGCTTCATAAATAGTTCGCGATCAAGTCGCGGAAGACGATAGGTCGTCGATTAAAAAATGTATGCGGCCGTCGAACCGGCACGCGTACGGCGACGCTGTGCGTTGTCACAACCACGTCATTCCCTCGCAACAACTTTACAGCCCTATTCGCTCCATCGGCGGGAATTCCGCAAACGCGTAGGTGAGGAACGCCGACGATCACAGGAGAGAGCGATGATTCAATTGCGAACTGGTTTGTGCGCTTTGGCTTTTGGCGCTGCCGTTGCCACCGGCGCATCGGTTGCCGCGAACGCGACGTGTCAACTGCAATCGCCGGGCGGCAACATCAAGCGAGCTGTCCATATCGTATTCGACAATGTGCATCTCAGGCGCGACAACCCGAATGTTCCGTCCGACCTCGAGCAGATGCCAAACCTGCTTAACTTCATCCTCGACAATGGCACGATCAGCGGAAATCATCACACGCCGCTGATTTCCCACACGGCGACCGATATCCTCACCGCTCAGACCGGCGTCTACGGCGATCGCATGGGAATTCCAGTCGCAAACAGTTACGGCTTCTTCCGTAACGATGGCAGCGTTGGCTTCAGCAGTTCATTCCTGTACTGGACCGCTCTTGCGGCTGACGGCAAACCGCAGATGGTCAACGAAAACGGCAAGACTGCGCCGGCGCCATGGGCGGCATTTACGCGTGTCGGGTGCGACGTCGGCGGTTTCTCAGTCGCAAATATCGAATTCGAGAGCGTGCCGGCCGACGTTAATACCGTGTTTGGTGCGGGGTCGCCCGAAGGCATCGAGGCGAACAACGCTGCAGTGCGCGACAAGGCGAACGCTGACTTCCTAGGCATCGCCATTCATTGCGCGCCGAGCAGTCCACTCTGCAACAACAGCCACGGTCGGGACGACCTTCTGCCGGATGAGCCAGGTGGCTACCTCGGCTTCAAGGCGCTGTTCGGTAATCTCCATGTCCAGCCCGTAATCTCGCCCAGCGGGCCCGTGAAGGATCTCGACGGCAACGTCATCCAGACCGCGCAGGGTAATCCTGGCTTCCCCAACATCTTCAATCCGACCGCGACACAATCGCTTGGCTACGCGGCAACGATGCTGGAAGCGGGCGTTCAGGTCGTCTACGTCTACATCGCCGATGCGCACGATAACCGCAGTGGCTCGGGCACCTTCGGCCCCGGAGAAGCTGGCTATGTTGCGCAGCTTCAGCAATACGATGCTGCTTTCGGCAAGTTCTTCGCACGCCTGGCGGCACACGGGATCACCAAGGATAACACGTTGTTTGTTGTCGTCCCTGATGAAAACGATCATTTTGTTGGCGGCACCCCGACTCCCGCGAATTGCGATGGCATTCACGTGCCCTGTACCTATGCGGTCGGACAGAAGGGCGAAATCACCGCCGTGCTGAACCGCCTGCTGATCACGCAGCGGGGCAACACGACGATGTTCTCTGTGCATAACGACGACGCGCCAACTGTTTATGTCAACGGCAGCCCCGCGCAGACCGACTTGGTGACCCGTAAACTCCAGCACGACATGGATGCGCTGGTCGCGACTAATCCGATGACGGGTAACATGGACAAGCTCTCGAAGCTGCTTGCCGATCAGGCGGAGATGAAGCTCCTCCATATGGTTACCTCGAGTCCGGCGCGTACGCCGACCTTCACGATGTTTGGCGATGACAACTACTTTTTCCAGAACGGCAGCTCAACCAGCTGTGCGCAGGCATCAGACTGCGTCTTCGTGACGTCCGGTTTTGCGTGGAACCACGGTGATTTCCAGCGTGACATAACCCGCAGCTGGTTCGCTTTGGTGGGGCCCGGCGTACGGCGGCTGGGCCGACACGACGCCGTGTTTTCGGATCACACAGATGTCCGTCCGACGATGATGGCGTTGCTTGGTTTAAAGGACGACTACGTCCACGACGGCCGCGTGCTCGCGGAATGGATGGAAACGCCGGCTTTGCCGCAGGGCATTCGTCAACGGAGCGAGGACTTCATTGAACTTGCCGAGGCCTACAAACAGCTCAACGCACCGCTCGGGTTGTTGGGCCGCAAAAGCATGGTCTACGCCAACCGCTCTGTGACGTCCGACGATGCCACGTACATGCGTTACCTGGTCAAGATCGGCGACATCACCGCTCAGCGTGATTCCCTCGCCGCTCAAATCAAGGCCGCTCTCAATGGCGCGGCCTTCAATCATCAACCGGTCGGCGAGGGCAGTGAAGACGGCCTCAGCCACCGCGCAAGAGCACTGATTGACCGCGTTGAGGATCTGGCTGAACCAAAGGACGATCATGGCCACGGGCGCTTTGGTGAGTGACGGTACGCCACTGGTCTCGAATTAAATTGAAACGGAGCCCGCCGGTTATACCGGCGGGCATGTCCGTTAATGACCCAAAGCGGACATAAGGCGTTAGTCGACCCAAGCGAATTTCGATGCCGTCTTTCCTAAGCTCGCGATACGGACAGCGACTGGAAACGGGCGCCGCAGTCAGCGAGGCAAGCGGAAAACGCGTGCGAGATCGGCGCGTTTCGGCGCGCACGCCAAATTTGTTTGCCTACCTAACAAAATCAGGTGGGTACAAGTTTGCGCGTCATGCGGCCGTTACATCTCTGTTACAGGACAAAACTACCGTCCCCGCCGGTCGCACTTCAGCGGCGCCCACGTCAACCTCGCAGCGTCCCGCGAGGTTTCTGTCTTCTCCGTCCATCCTCGTGTCTTGGGAGCGAACACAATGAAGCACAGTCTTAAATTCGGTTGCCTTGCCGCCACCTTTTTGATCGCAACGGCCGGTGCGTTGGCGGAAGATCGCGACGACGGTCATGTTCACACGGCGACGCCGATCAAGCACCTTGTCGTCATCTTCCAGGAAAACGTTTCATTCGACCACTATTTCGGCACCTATCCGATCGCGCTAAATCTCCCAGGTGAGACGCCGTTCAAGGCGTCGCCGCACACGCCGAAGAGCATCAACACGCTCATCACGCCGCTCGATCCGACCCGTCATTTTGCGCCGCTCGCGGGCCTCGACCTGCTCAACCATAATCCGAACGGCCCGGGCGGCAGCGGCGCCGCGATCAACGGCGCTGCGGCCTCGAATCCGTTCCGCCTCTCGGCCGCACAGGCGCTGACCGCGGACCAGGGACACAACGAAAGTCCTGAAGAGAGCGCCTATCACAACGGACTGATGGACCTGTTCCCCGCTTTTGTCGGGACGGCCGGACCGCCGCCAGCCGGGATCGGGTCGAAAGCGCTGGTGATGGGCTACTACGACGGCAACACTGTCACGGCTTTGTGGAACTACGCCCAAAACTTCGCTCTGAACGACAACAATTATACGACCCAGTTCGGCCCCTCGACGCCGGGCGCGCTTAACCTGATCTCGGGCCAGACCAGCGGCTTCGACGCGACGCTGAACGTTCTCGGCCCGACCAACAACCTCTTGCACGCGACCCACGAAGCGTTCAGCGATGCCGCCCACACGCCCAGCAGCCTGACGGAAATCGGCGACGGCGATCCGCTACTCGACGTCTGCTCTAATCCGGCCATCGACCAAGTAACGATGCACGGCAAGAACATCGGCGATCTGCTCAACGCCAAAGGCATCACCTGGGGCTCATTCATGGGCGGGTTCGACCTGAGTATCAAGAACCCGAACGGTACGACGGGATGTGCGCGTGAGACCAATCCGACAGCTCCCGGAACGCCGGCCTTCACCTCGGTCGACTACATCCCGCATCATGCGTGGTTCCAGTACTACGTATCGACGCGTAATCCGACTCACGCCCGTCCAAGCTCGGCGGCCGCGATCGGTCACAGCCTGATTCCGCACACGCACACTCCGGATCCGGCGAACCACCAATACGACATCAACGATTTCTACGCGGCGCTCAACGCCGACAATTTGCCGGCGGTGAGCTTCCTGAAGGCTCCGGCCTTTCAGGACGGCCATGCCGGCTACTCCGACCCGCTCGACGAGCAGAATTTTATCGTCCACGTGATCAATACCTTGCAAAAGAGCAAGGAGTGGTCGGAGACTGCTGTGGTCATCCTCTATGACGACTCGGATGGTTGGTACGACCATCAGATGCCGCCAATCGTAAATTCGTCGTTTAACCCCACCGTGGACACGCTCAACGGTCCGGGCCTTTGCAATAGCGGTACTCAGCAAGGCGGCGCTACGCCGGCCACTCCGCTCAACGGCGCCTTCGGTCAGCCGGCATGGGGCCGCTGCGGTTACGGCACCCGTATGCCGCTCTTGGTCGTGTCACCCTTTGCGAGGAAAAATTTCATCGACCACACCTTGACTGACCAAAGCTCGGTGCTGCGGTTTGTCGAGGACAATTGGCTCGGCGGAGAGCGCATCCAGCCGGGCGGTTCATTCGACACCATTGCGGGACCGTTGAACAACATGTTCGACTTCCAGCAGCGGGATGAAGAGCCGCGCAAGCTGTTTCTCGACGAGGCAAGTGGTGCGGTGGTCAAGGCGGTCGCCTCACATGATGATGATCAGGATAGCGATGATCGACACTGAGCGATCGATATGACCGGTCCCACCCGCATCGCGGCCACGGTGCGGGTGGACCAAAGTTATCCGCGTGAGCGGGCGAATTTTCACAACGCGCGTTCAGCGACCGTTCGCTGCAGAAACGCGACGGATCACGTCAATCGCTGTGAGTGGCGTGGTGGAATTTGCCGATTTACCTGGCGCCGACGGGATCATCGGCTGGCGTAGCGGACACGCGGAAATCGATTAGCCGACCCGGCTTGCGGTACATCCTTCGAAACATTTTCGCGGGCTGAAAGTTAGGCACGCGACTGCCATGGCCCAGGTAGTCGTAGAATTTTTTAGCGTCCCCATCCCTGATCATTAGATTTTTATACTGCTGCCCGGCCCCAAACGCCGAGATCGCGGAATGGTTCCGGACCCGTTGCACAAATTTCCCGTTCGACTTTTCCGAGTAAAGCTCACACAATATTTTTTTGAGGCTGTTTTGCATTCTGTGGGCGGAGGATGCGCTGTGTCTTTGTACCGGTTTTATATTTTCGAAAAAGAAGGCCACATCATCGCGCAGCCACCAGCAATCTACGAATTGCCGAATGACGCTGCGGCATTACAGCAAGCCAAAAAGATTATTGACGACCGTGCCATCGAGATTTGGCGATACACGAGCAAAATCGGTCGTCTCAATCCCCGTCGCTCGAGCAAAATTGCGCGCAATGTCGGCGCGGAAACTCAAGCCTAATGCACGGCTCTCCACTCCGCGAGTGATTGCCGTCCTATGCTAATGCCATTTGAAACATTGCATTCGTAGTCAAACACCCGACTACGCAACCCCGACCGGATCTGCTAGTCGTATTGCTTATACTGGCAACGGCCAGCTGGCCCTGTACGTCAGAATGAGATGAAGTCTATTCAAAAGAACACGAACTAAAGCCGCCCAGATTGGCGGTCTCAGATTTTCAGTAGCCACGATACGGCCTGCAGCCTCCATCCTGAAACCAATAAGGCGGGCAGCCGCGACGCCCTACGTGATAGCCCCCACCGTAGTCTGGGCCGGGGCCATAACCGAAACCGTAACCGGGGCCATAGCCGGGGCCGTAAGCAAAACCCTCACCGGGGCCGTAATTGTAAACATAACCGAAGCCGTAGCCGGGGCCGTAGGCGGGACCGAAGCCGTAACCGGTCTCCCAACACTGGCGATGCTCGCAGCCGTAGGGTCCGCAGCGCCGTACCAGACTGCAGACAAAGGCAACATTTTCAGCCGGGCCTGCTTTATCGGCGACGGCTCTAAGTTCGACTCGAACGGGCGCGGTCATCGACTGGGCGCTCGGCATCACGAAAAACCCGGTCAGCGTGACGGTGAGAACAAAGCCAGTCAAAACCAGCCTACGCATATTGCTCTCCTGTTTCACGTTGAGGGTACGCTGCTCCTCGCGGGCTGAATAGCGCCTAAATGGGGCTTATATTGCCTTTGGTCCCATCGGCATGGTGTTCGTGACCTCCCAGCCGCTATGCACAAAACTTATGGTGGTCACGCCGTCGCCTTTTATAATATCCCACCTCAGCTTCGTGCCCTTCCATTCCGATTGATCGGCGTGGCGGCTCATGATCACGCAGCAGCTTGGATCGAGTTTGTCGACATCTTGTGGCAAAGGTTGATTGTGACAAACAATTTACCGTATCTAATCGCATGGCAAAATTAAAACGCGAATTATCGTCTGTCACCCGACTCGTACCGCTTACGAGCGAGGAATTTGCCTCGTTGAATGAAGTAGGCAAAAGACCGGTGCAGCGCACGATCCCGAATGAGCACCGAGACCGCCTAGTCGCGGCTGGGTGCATTCGCGAAGTTGTGCGTCGTTCCGGTAGTGTTAGCGCACTTCCACTGACCGGCCAGGGAAGACGGCACTAGAGTCCGGCAAATAGGCCCTCTCGGCCAAGCGCTTGGCCCGGCCAATTTTGTAAATATTGAGTCTATTACTTAAACGGCCAGAGACGCCCGTGAGGCTATAAAGACGCAAAGCGTCAATCGTAATCTCAACTGGAGCGCGCCGTACCATGCTAGCCGCCGAACACGAAGAAGCTGAAGTTTTGCGCCGAGCGCGCTTGAAAGCTTACGCACCGCAACGCACTGCTCACCCTGGTCTTCGCTGGTTTTTCGAACTGCTCGGGCGACGTGCATCAGACGAAATCGCGCCGCGGTCGTTCCAGAAGCCGATCAGGTAATTCGATCGGCGTAGAAGTAGCCCTCTGCTTCCTGCGCCGTGCAAGCAGCGTGGGTGAAATCGGACTTGTCGGCGTTGCGGGCTGCCACCGCCAACGCCGTCTATCACGCCACTGGAATACGTGTGCGCGACCTTCCAATTACAATCGACAAATTGCACCGGTGATTTCGCCTACGAGCGGGGCCGTTATGTCCGCTATTGGCACGTAGCGGACATCCCTTTTTTGACCAAATCGATATTTGGTTTTGAAACTCAGAAAGCGTCATGATTTTTACATCGGGGCGTCATTCTACTGAGTCAGTTTGGAAGTTCCGGAGAGCAAGCCACGTGACCTGGCTCACAATCCAAAATCTCAGCGCGTGGCATCGGTCTCTACAATGGAGACTGGTCATGCCTAAAGGCTTCGTCACCGGGCTAGACTCCTCAGATCGGCAAGGCACAGAGGCGCCAGACCGCGAAGAATGGGCAATCGCGGTGATCTGGCTTGCCGTCTGCGTGGTCGCGCTCGGGTCGCCTATGGTTTCGAAAGCAATTGAATTTGCCGACCGTGAACGTCAGCTTCTGGCCCACAGCGAACATCGAGCACGCTGCCTGAGCTACTAGGCTTTGGTGGTGCCGCTTTTGGGGTAGGAGCGGACATCAACTTTTGAGGCCGTCATGTTCGCCAATGACCCAAAAGCGACATTGGCTCTGCACTACCGCAATGATTTTAATGCAGGATTTGGAATTGATGGCCGGCTAGTTTGGTCTAGCCGATTTTTTGCTAACGAAGGTTGCGGTTGGCGGCACGTGGGCGGTCTTTAGAGCCTGCCTGCCCTTGTCGGTAATGAGAACCTTTGCTTCACGCATAGGTGAGCCATTGCTCCTACGGACCAAGCCCCTCGCTATCGCTTCCTCCCAGACTGGCAGACGTGGGCACGAAGTACGCCATGCATCGATAACGTCTCCGTACGTTCGTGGGGTCGCTGCAATCCAATCAAGGAACTGCAGGGTGAGATAGCGAACTGATTCTTCTTCCCTCGACATCAGGAATAAATATACCCGAAATCAGCTCGGCGCTACACCAATATCCGCTTTTGTCGTGCTCATGAGCGAACGTGGTGGGCAATTCGCGACCGATGGCTTCAACACTCTGCGCCGGGTGCTAGTCACCTTCGCCTGGATTTGGCGAGAAATATTTAAGCTTATCCGGCTTTCCTTCCCATTCTTTGGAATCTGCGGGAGGGTCGCGCTTGACCGTTATATTGGGCCAAGTTTTTGCGTAGTCGGCGTTGAGCTTGAGCCACTTCTCGGCCCCGGCCTCGGTGTCAGGCTTGATCGCCTCCACCGGACATTCCGGCTCACAGACCCCGCAATCAATACATTCATCGGGATGAATGACGAGCATATTTTCGCCCTCGTAGAAACAATCAACGGGGCATACCTCGACACAATCCATTAGCTTGCACTTAATGCAGCTTTCGTTGACGGTATATGTCAAATGTCATCCTCCCTCAGGGAAGCGTATCAGGTTTCCACCGAGGCGACAGGTTTTCATCGATTCTTGTGTGTGATACCGCCGCAGGTTCAGCTCGTGATTTTAGGTGGATCATTATTTAGATTCGGGAACCACCTGGAAGATCCCGGCTAAAGGGAAGGCCGCATCATGACTGAGTATGTCGTCGGCTTAAGGCACGGGAAACGATCAGAAGTTCTGACAATCGAGGCCGAGGATGCGTTAATTGCTGCGCTCAAGGTCAAACATAACCACCCCGAAGCCTTAATTTCCTACGTTCGCAAGTCTAATCGGCGCGGTGATCGTCGCAATCCTCATCGGAAGGAATGAAGCTCGCCGATCGTGTTGCAGGACATGAGTCCGCTTCTGGCACGCGGACTTCGGCTCTTGCGACTGCTGCGGCTGGCGCTTTCGCAATGTATCAATTAGCCTAGGCGAAAAGTGTGAGCGGGAGCGGGCAATGCAGGCTATGACACCGGGACTCACTAAGGCCAATTCGGGTCTCGACGGAATAGTTTGGAATATTTTGGGACAAACCTACGTTCCCAAGCAACTTACTGATGCCTCGTTCGCCTGGCACGCGTTGCTTCCGCCGACCACTTTTGTGCCGCCTCATATCCACCCTACGCAAGATGAATTCGTCTACATGCTTGAGGGGCGCATGGATGCGTTGATCGACGGTGAGGAAGTCGCTGCTACCGCCGGCGACTTGATCAGGTTGCCCATGGGAGTCCCGCACGGACTGTTCAATAAGTCCGACCAGGTCCTCAAATGTCTTTTCTGGGTGACGCCGACGCGCAAGCTTTACGATCTGTTTTGGGCAATTCACTCTATGAAAGAGCAGAATCCGCCCGACGTCGTTGCGCTGTCCGCCAAGTACGAAGTCAACTTCCTACCACCGCCTCCGGGTGCCTAGGCGACCTTATCCGCCTTGTTGACCTGCTCCTTAGCAAACCCCGCCTTGGCAGCGTAGCCGCGTACGATCGCCTTGCGCTCATCATAAGACAGTACGCTGTCGATATTGTCGAAGCCGTCGGGCGCGCGCTGTTCGACAGCATCGATCACGCCTTCCGGACCTCCAGAGCGGTTCGACTGCACGATCTGTGCCGTCATCGGCAGCCGCTCGCGCTCATAGGCCCACAGTGCCTGTCCAACATGATCGGCCTCGCGTAGCCGGTCTGCGAGGCAGCGTGCGTCGAGGATCGCCTGCGAGGCGCCGTTCGAGCCAACCGGATACATTGGATGCGCGGCGTCACCGAGCAATGTCACGCGGCCGTGCGACCAGTGCGGCAGCGGATCTCGGTCGCACATTGGATATTCCCAAAACTCCGGTGTCGATTCGATCAGCGCCTTGGCGTCGACGAATGGAATACGGAAGCGTTGCACGTGTGGCATCAGGTCTTCGAACCTGCCGGTACGCGACCAATCTTCCTTGCGCGGTGGTGCGCCACCTTCGCCGATTTTCACCAGCACGGCCCAGTTGGTGAGTAACTTGCCCTCGCAGGCAGCTTCTCCAATCGGGTATATGACCAGCTTGCCGGCCATGCCGCCAGCGATGACCATCGAGCGCCCCGTCAGAAATTTCGGCCAATCGATTGCGCCGCGCCAGAGCATCGAGCCGTTCCAGCGTGCCGGGCCCTCTTTCGGGTAAAGCGTTTCGCGCACGATCGAGTGAATGCCGTCTGCGCCAACCAGAATGTCGCCACGCGCCGTTGTGCGGTGCGAGCCGTCACGGCCAAAGAAATAACACGTAACGCCACCTTCGTCCTGAGTGAACGAGCCGAGCCGGTGGCCAGTGTGGGTGCGGAATTCGCCGAGACGCGCGCGCGCTGTTTGGTAGATCACCGATTGCAAGCGGCCGCGGTGGATCGAGAATTGCGGGTATTCGAAGCCGGCATCAGTGCCCCGTGGCTCGTGCCAGATCTCTTGCCCGATGCGGTTCATATAGAAAAGTTCGTGGGTCCGGATTCCGACCTGATCGAGCTTCGAGAGCAGCCCGAGCTGCGCCAGCTCTTTGATCGCATGGGGCAGTGTGTTAATGCCTACACCGAGCTCGCGCACCGCGTCCGCTTGCTCGAAAACCTCGCAGTCGATTCCACGCGCCTGCAACATGAGCGCCGTGGTAAGCCCACCGATGCCGCCGCCGACGATGATCGCCTTCATAGCTTACGTCCGACGCTAACTATTGCCGGCATAATGCGGCCTGCCGGCCGCCGAGGCAATCGGGTCGCACCGCGGCAGCGATTGACTCTCGTCAGCTTTATTGGACCAATAGGCGGGATAAACGCGGTGTTTTGGAGGAGTTCGATCATGCGGGCTATCGTATGCAGATTGGCGGCTGCCGCGGCACTTGTATTCGTCGCGAACGCAGCGGCGGCACAGGACAAGATCCGCATTGGCCTCATCTACACGCTATCGGGTCCGCCATCCACGCTCGGCCAACAGTCGAAGAACGGCTTCGAGCTCGCGCTGAAGGACCTCGGCGGTAAAATGGGTGGAAAAGAGGTCGAGCTCGTCGTCGCCGACGATGAACTCAAGCCCGATGTCGCGATCCAGAAAGTACGCGGCATGATCGAGCGTGACAACGTTGATTTTGTGGTTGGTCCGATCTTCTCGAACGTCCTCGTCGCGATCCACAAACCGGTGATCGACGCCGGCAAGATTCTAATCAGTACCAATGCGGGCGCGTCGTCGTTCGCCGGTGCGGCCTGCAGTCCTAATTTCTTCGTGACGTCGTATCAGAACGACCAGATTTACGAGGCCATTGGCGAGGCCACCAACAAACTTGGCTACAAGCGCGTCTATGCCTTGGTGCCAAACTATCCAGCTGGCAAGGATGCGATTAACGGATTCAAGCGCACCTACAAAGGCGAAATCGTCGAGGAATCGTTGGTGCCGCTCAACACCACCGACTTCGGGCCGGAGGTCTCGAAAATCTCGGCATCGAAGTCCGACGCACTTTTCACCTTTATGCCGGGCGGGCTCGGCATTAATCTCCTCAACTCGTTCATCCAATCCGGACTCAAGGACAAGATCCCGGTAATCTCTGCATTCACCGCCGACGAGGCGACGCTGCCGGTGTTGAAGGACAATGCGATTGGTGTCTATGGCGTGCTGACCTGGGCGCCGAACATGGACAACCCGGCTAACAAGAAATTCGTCTCCGAATACGAAGCGGCCTACAAAGCGGTACCCGCATCCTACGCTATGCAGGCTTATGATACGGCGATGCTGATCAACAGCGCAGTGGTCGCAGTGAAGGGTAACCTCGCCGATCAGAATGCGGTCCGCGCCGCACTCAAGAAGGCCGCCTTTACCTCGGTGCGCGGGCCATTCAAGTTCAACGTCAATGGCTATCCGATTGAGGACTTCTACCTCACCAAGGTCGCCAAGCGCGCCGATGGTAAGTACGAGACGCAGATCGTCGAGAAGATCTTCTCGAACCATGCCGACGGTTACGCCAAGGATTGCAAGACGCAGTAGCCCAGCTTTTCGCGGGCGGAGGGCCCCTGCTTTTTCACGAAAAATTGCTTTAGGTTTAAAAATTATAGGCTTATAGTAATATGACTGATATTGCCGCATAAGGATCGGATTAGCCCATGCGCGCGGTTTGTCTCGGCGGTGGTCCCGGCGGTCTCTACTTCGCGATCTCTTTGAAGCGGCGGGATCCCAGGCACGAAGTCGTCGTCATTGAGCGCAACCGGCCGGACGACACTTTCGGCTGGGGCGTGGTGCTGTCGGACGAGACGCTGGCTAATCTCGAGGCCAACGATCCGGAAAGCGCGGCGCGCGTTCGCGAGTCTTTCGTTTATTGGGACGATATCGCGGTGCATTATCGCGATAAAACCGTGCGCTCGCGTGGTCACGGCTTTTCAGGCATCGGCCGCAAACGGCTGTTGAACATCCTCCAAGAGCGTGCGCTCTCTCTCGGAGTCAAACTCGAATTTGAGATGGAAGCCAAAGATGTCTCCGCTTACGCCGATTACGATCTGATCGTCGGTGCTGACGGCGCGAATTCGCGGGTGCGCGCGGCTCACACCGATGTGTTTAAGCCCGACATCGAAGTACGCGCCTGCAAGTACATTTGGCTTGGTACGCACCAGAAATTCGACGACGCCTTCACTTTCATCTTCGAGCAGACCGAGCACGGCTGGATCTGGGCGCACGCCTATCAGTTCGATACCAATACAGCGACATTTATCGTCGAATGCTCGGAGGAGACCTGGCGCCGCGCCGGATTTGACCGGATGAGCTCCGAGGAGACGATTGCCACCTGCGAGCGAATTTTCTCCCGCAATCTCGGGCGCCACAAATTGATGTCGAATGCGCGCCATCTGCGTGGCTCGGCCTGGCTTAACTTTAACCGGATCCTTTGCGAGCGGTGGAGTTGTCAGAACATCGTTTTGCTTGGCGATGCCGCCGCCACCGCGCATTTCTCGGTTGGCTCTGGCTCGAAACTTGCGCTCGAAAGCGCCATCACCTTGGCGGAATATCTGCACAGTGAGCCGACGATGGAGAGCGCCTTTCTTCGCTACGAAAGCGAGCGGCGGCTTGAGGTTTTGCGGCTGCAAAGCGCGGCGCGCAATTCGACGGAGTGGTTTGAGGACGTCGAGCGTTACCTCAAGCTCGACCCCGTTCAGTTCAACTATTCGCTGCTCACA
>Ga0209647_1001897_pt1 | contig 17276 bp, 12 predicted proteins | sample GraSoi_2013_60cm_FD_185827 | JGI IMG/M metagenome (GOLD analysis project Ga0209647, IMG submission 185827) | Grasslands soil microbial communities from the Angelo Coastal Reserve, California, USA - Sample 9_17_2013_60cm (SPAdes) (version 2) | ecosystem: Environmental > Terrestrial > Soil >...
CCGCCGCTCGGTCCTCCCAGCTGCCGGGGTGAAGATCTACGGTTCAGGTGTGCGCTCCCACGTGGATAGCCAGCACCGAACGTGCAGCTAGTCCTCCCGCGCGGCCCGCAGTGCCCCCATGACGTCCCGGCTCAGCCCGCGGCTCAACTCGCGGACTCGCTCACGGGCGGCGACGAGACTCTGCTCCAGATCTTCGTTCACGCAGACATTCTGGCGTCAGCCACGCCGCGCAGAACAGATCTTCCCGCGGAAATCCCTGCTCCCCGAAACGCTGCGATGCAAACACAGAACGAAAGCGGTTTGGGGTATTTAGCCTTCGTCAGGTGGGCGGCGTGTGTGGTTGCTGCCGGCCATTGGGCCGCGGTAACGCCGTACGGCACGGCTGCTGGGACGAAGCCAGGGCCAGACACGCGGGGCCACGGCGAGCAGGCGACCGCAAGCACCGTGACGACAGCCTGCCCGGCCCTGCCTGCAGTGATGCCCTGCCCGGGGCGGACGCCATAGTTCACATAGCCGTTGCCTGCTCGCCGACGCAAAGGCCAACCAGGAGCCGACCCCCTGGGCTACCTCGATCTCCAGCGTCACGAAGCTCCTATGTCAAGTGATCATGAAAACTTTCTGATGTGGTCTTCCTGCCGAAGCGCTGCTGGGCGGCGGTCCCCGCGGGCAGAGCGCCGCTGATCGCAGCGGGCGCACGGGCGATCTGGCCGTGGCGGATGGTGGCCAAGAACCCGGCAGCCTGGGCGGGCGCCGGCGTAGTGGCAGGCGGAGGCCAGCCCGGACGTCAAGATGCTGCTGGCGTTACGGTCCGCCATCAAGGCGTCCGGTGGGTGCGTGGCCTGGGGTGCTCTGCGGTTCAGGCCGCCGGTGTGAGCGGGATGCCGGCCGCGGGGTTGCGGGCCTGGGTGACCAGGGCCTTGTAGATCTCGCGGGCGACGTACCGCTTGAGACAGCGCATGATCTCTTTCCTGGTCTTGCCCTCGGCGGTGCGCCGCGCCACGTAGGCCTGGGTGCGCGCGTCGCAGGCCATCCGCGTGAAGACGATCCGCCACAGCGCGGAGTTGGCCTGCCGGTCCCCGCCGCGGTTAAGCCGGTGGCGGCGCTGCTTCCCGGAGGAGGCATCGACCGGGCTGGAGCCGCAGAGCGCGGCGAAGCTCGCCTCGGTGCGCAGCCGGCCGGGGTTGTCGCCGGCCGTGGCGAGCAGGATGCTCGCGACCTGGGTGCCGACGCCTGCCCTGGCCAGGAACCCGGCCGGGGCGGCGTGCCCGGCGAGCGCTTCCAGGCAGGTGTCCAGCTGGGCGATCTCGGCGGTCAGCACCTGGTGGCGGCGGGCCACGGCGGCCATCGCGGCCTTCGCCGCCTCGGCCGGGCTGGTCAGACCGCCGGGGCGGAACCGGGCGGCCAGGGTGACCCGCTGCGGCGTGGTCAGGGCAGCCAGCTTGTCCCGCAGCTGCTCGGGGGCGGTGACGATCAGGGCGCGGAGCTGGTTGCCGGCCTGGGTGCGGGCCTTGACCGCGCCGCGGCGGGCGACCTGCAGCGCGCGGATCGACTCCACCGCGCCGTCACCGGACTTCGGCGTACCGGACGCTTCGCCGTTCAGTGCGGCCAGTGCGGCGGCGACCGCGTCGGCGGCATCAGACTTGCCGCGGCGGCGCCGCGCCTGCCGGTTCGGCCGGATCACCTCGGCCACCTCGACGCCCTCGGCGGCGAGATAGCGGGCCAGGCCGGCGCCGTAGCTGCCGGTGCCTTCCACGCCGACCTTCACCAGCTCGCCGTGACCCCGCATCCAGGCGGCCTGGTCAACCATGCCGACCACGTGCACCTCGGCGTGGGTATCCACGCCCCCGGTGACTAGCCGGGCCTGTCCCGCGTCTGCGATCGTGGGCATGTCGTCTCCATTCTCGGTAACGGACTGGGATGGCACCGCCGGGCCCGGGACGGACGGACAGAGCACTTCTGGGACAACAGAGGTCGGGCTCCTATCAGGTCACGGTCGTCCCGGCCCGGCGGGTTACACATCCTCCCGTCGGACCCCGGCCGGCGGTTCGTGATCAGGACACGCTCGCGCGGTCAGCTGAGTGAAGGGCCAGGCCGGGGCCCGGCGGCAGGATGCGCCAAGCCTTGCCGAACTAAGTTGCAAATCACCGGCGAAACGCCGGAAAGATCCAATCCGCAACCTCACCTACCCCATTCTGAGGAAGTGCTGAGTGACACGGACAGCCAGGCCGAGCGCTCGCCGAGCCGCCGATCTGGCGCATGGCTGGTCGGCTGGATGACCAACGGGTACCGAGCCGAGCCGGTTGATCTGCGCACGGCAGGCAGGTTCGTAATCGCGTGGCTGGCGAACCCTGGCGCCTGGATCGAGTGCTCAGCAGTGGGCGCCAGCGCGGGGTACAAGCCGGATCAGGCGTCCGGCCCGCGCGGTTCCTCTTCGGCTAGGCGGTAAGCCTCGGATGGCGCCAGGACTTCATCGGGATCGGGCGGCGTGATGTCGATGGGCACACCGAAGTCCCACAACTCAACGATCGACCAGACCCGCGCATCCGCGGCGGCGGTCGGCTCGGAGTTCACCGAGATACGGCGGGCCAGGCCAGCCGCGTCCAGCCATACCTCGGCAGGCAGTCGGCTGAGCGAGCGGTACGGCCCGGAGGGAACGCTCACCCCGGCCGGCAGCGCCGCGTCCGCTCGCGCCAGGTCGACGGTGAGGCGGCAGCGGGTCGCGGGCACGCCGCGCACGGCCTCCGGTCCGATCTGCACGGCATCATTGCCAGCGCCGAACAGGGCATCCAAGGGCCACAGCGGGTCATTCGGCCCACGCGGACCGCCGGGATCAACCAGGAAGAAGCCTGTCCATCTGTCAGCTATCCAGACATAAGCGTTCGCGCCGTCATAGATCATCTCGCTTTGCCGGACGCGCTCACCAAGGCCCCGATCGTCGTCACCGCGCTCGATGAGTGTAGCCGTGAGGCCATCGGTGAAGAACATCGACTGCGACACCCGGGCCCGGCGCGCGGCAAGATCGGCCACCCCCTCGCAGCGCCGGTCCGCAGCCCCGGGCAGCGGTGAACCCGTGCACCATGCGGCGAGGAGCCGGGCGGTTCCGGCTGCGACCGTCCGCGCAGCAGCACCAGCCACCCGGCTGGCAACGGGCCCGGTCACAGCTGGCATTTATCCAACATAGTTGCCAGAACCGCGGGAAACCATCGTGCCGGGGCGCACAAACCTGGATGATCTGTACACAGCCTCGAGGTGAGCGGCGGTCGTTTGTCACATCCGGTATCGAGGCCGTGACGATTCCGCCCCCAAGCCCGAGGGCGAACGCCTTTGCCGAACCGTTCGTCCTCACCGCCCGGCCCGCTCGGCCCGCTCAGCGGGCAGAGGCTACGGCACCACGGGCGGAAGCGGTCCTAGGGCCGGTAACGGCGTTGGCGGCACGTTACCGGGGCCGCCATGGCGCTTGGGCGGCTTGGGCGGCTTGGGCGGCTTCGGAGAGTTCACCCCGTCGCCCATCGAGAAGAACGGGCTGTTGGGGTCCACCCCGACGAAGAAGGCCGGCGAGTTGCCCAGGTCGGCGGTCGAGAAGGTCATCTGCCAGGTGGCGGCCGGGGCGTTGTCGCCGAACATCTGGCCCACGCAGTTCTGGCCCCCGCCAAAGGCGGGATCCTCCCGGTAGCACCCGTGCGGGAAGCCGTTCACCATCGCGCCGCCGGTGGTGGGATCGATCGGGTTGAACACCGAGACGTACCCGGCCAGGCGCGGGGTGTACCCGCCGAACGCGGCATAGAAGCCTCCGTCAGAGGTGCCGGTCTTGCCAGCGGCCTCCACGTTGATGCCGCGGCCTGCGGCCGTGCCAGGGGACACCAGAACGCCCTGCAGGATGTAGTTGGCCGCGTCGGCGACTTCGGTCGAGAACGCGCGGTGGCAGTTGGCGGACTTTACCGGCAGGCTGGCACCGCTGCCGGTGAGGATCCTGCTGATCGCGATCGGGGTGCAGTACATGCCGCGCGCGGCGACGGTCGCGTAGGCCGCGGCCATGCTCATCGGGGCGACCGGTACCGAGCCCAGCGTGAACGACGGGTCATCGTCGGCCGCCTGCTGACCGAGCGCCTTGTCCGGGCGCAGCAGCGAGGCGCCGTTGGCGAATGTCATCCCCATGCTGGCCGCGGTCCTGACGACCTCGCACAGGCCAACCTTCTGCTCCAGGTGGGCGAAGAACACGTTGATCGACTGGGTGGTTCCGTTATAGAGAGTGAAGATGCCCTTGCCGGCGCCCTCGGAGTTGGTCACGTTGAAATTGCCGGCGAACTGGCCATGGCAGTCGAAATACGGGCCGACCACGCTCGGGGAGACGATCGACTGGTTCCACCCGAACGGTAGCCCCTGCTTGAGCGCGGTGATCAGGGTGAAGATCTTGCTCGACGAGCCCGTCTGGACACCCGCGCCGCCGTCGTACTGGCTTTCCACCGCGTAGTCGACCGTGGTCTGCCCCAGACCCTGGTGGGTGCCGTAGAGCCGGTCTACCGCGATCGCGCGTACCCTGCCGGTGCCAGGCTGGATCACCACCTCGGTGTCCACGCTCCCGCCCGGGTTAAAGGCACCCGAGTTAAGCGGCTCGACCCAGTCCACCGCGTTCTGCGCGGCGCGCTGGTCTTGCGGGTCCAGCGTGGTGTGGATCTTCAGGTCGCCGGTGGTGTTCAGCGCCGCGTAGGCCCTGGCGTAGGACGGCTCGCTTTTCATGACGGCCATCACGTAGTCGCAGAAGAACGCCTCGTTCGCCGCGGAGTCGCTGGTGCATCCCTCCTGCACCGGGACGGTCGATGGTCTAAGGCCCAGCCGCAGCTCCTCGGTGGCCTGGGCCTGGGCTCGGGTGATATACCCGAGATCGGCCATGCGCGCCAGCACCTCGTTTCGCCGGGTCAGGGCCGCCGACGCGTTGGCGATCGGGTCGTACTTGGCGGGATTCTCCACAATCCCGGCCAGCAAGGCCGACTGTCGGAGGTTCAGATCCAGCGCGCTGGTGCTGAAGTAGCGCTCGGCCGCCACCTGGATGCCGTAGGCCCCGTTGTCGAAGAAGGCGGCATTGAGGTAGGCGGCGAGCAGCTGATCCTTGGTCAGCTCGTGCTCGACGGCGGCGGCCATCCGCAGCTCGCGGATCTTCCGGGCGGTCGTGTCCGCGACCGCCTCCTCCTGCTGCTGCTGGGTGGTCGCGGTCAGGATGAGCACATTCTTGACGTACTGCTGCGCGAGCGTCGAGCCACCCTGGGTGGAGTGGCCGCCCAGGTTGTTGACCAGCGCGCGGATCGTGCCGCGCAGGTCGAACGCGCCGTGCAGGTAGAACCTGGAGTCCTCGATCGCGACGATCGCGTTCCGCATCACCGGCGCGATCTGGTCGAAGGCGACCGGCACGCGGTAGAGGTGGTTCGGGTAGTAGTAGGCGATCAGTTGGCCGTTGGCGGTCAGGATCTCCGAGCGCGAGGGGATCTGTCCCAGGGACTGCACGTTGAGCCCGTTGAAGGTGTTCGCCGCGTTGCGGGCGATGACTCCGGTCAGCCCCACCACCGGGACGACCACGGCCGCGACGAGCAGTCCAGCGCCGACAGATACCGCCGCGAGCTTGCCGGCCGCGCTCACGCTGGCGAGGCCGGCGCGGCGTCCTGAGCTCAGCACGCAATCAGGTTAACGCTGGCGGTCGTTATGGGCGCGCGGGAAAAGGATCCCGCGTCCTCTGGGCGCTAACAGAGCGTAATGTGGAGATCTTGGTGCTCCGGCTCGAGATCGCGCTCTTGCGCCGGCAAGTCACCCGGCCGGAACCGGGCCGGGCTGACCCTGCGATGATCGCCGCCCTGGCAAGGCTGCTGCCCAGACACCTGCTCCTGCACCAGGTCGTGACGGCGGGGACCTTGCTGGGGCTGGCACCGGCGCCTGGCCAGGCAGAACTGGGCCTGCCCGGATACGCCAGGACGACCGCCCGTCCCGGACGAGGTGCGGGCGCTGGTGGAACAGCTGGCGGCGCAGAACCCGCCTTATGTGGAGCCGGGGATTATGTGGAGCCGCGCGATGTCCCCCTTCTGGGTCGTGGCTGCTCTTGGCGTAGCCGTGGGGGCGGGAACGCTACGCGCCCAGCGACCTTCCGGGACGCTCAACTCACGCTCAGCGGTGGCGAGGTCGGGCTTCGGGTGGGCCGGGACCTTCCACCCCCCGGCGCGCCGGTCAGCTAGCCAAGGCCACCCACGTACTGCAGTTCCGCGAAGCATAACCAGGATGGAAAAGGCTCAGTGTTCGTTACCTGCATACAGATCCTTCTCGCGGTTTGTGGCGCACCACCGCCCCGGGGTTGGCGGACAGTGTGGTCGCCGTTGGTAAGGAACTCTTGGAGCGGGTGTTCATCGACGGTTGAATACGATCCTTCACGGGCTGTCCAGCGTCATCTGCTGAGGGTGCCCACGGTCGTTTTAGGGAATTTGACCGAAATTTTCATTCCTCCATTGGGGAGGGCTTCGGCGTCGAGGTGACCGTGGTGGGCGTTGACAACCGAGGTGACGATGGACAGTCCGAGCCCGGCGCCTTGGCCGTTGCTGACTCTTCCCTCCAGGCGCGTGAAGGGTTCGAACAAGGACGTCACCGCTGGCTCCGGGACGAGCGGCCCGCTGTTGGTGACGGTGATGTATGACACGTCGTCGTCGGAGCCGGTTACGACTCTTACCGAGCCTCCGGTGAGGTTGTAGCGGACGGCGTTGTCGAGCAGGTTGGCGACGAGGCGCTCGAGCAGGACCCGGTCGCCGAGGGCGGGGGCGGGTGACAGGTCGGCGTCGATGACGATGTTCGACGTTCTTGCGGCGGTGCTGGCGTGGTCTATTGCGTCTTGGGCGGCGGCTTCGAGGTCGACGAGCTCGTGGGTGGTCAGGCCCTGATCAGATAGAGCCAGGGTCAGGAGCCCGTCGATGAGCGCATCGGATTGGTCGATGGCGTCCCGGACGCGACCGGCGAGCACCTCGAGCTGTTCGGTTGTTCGGGTGGGCTTGGCCATTGCGACGTCAATCAGGGTGCGCATGGAGGTGAGCGGGGTTCGCAGTTCGTGCGAGGCGTTGGCGATGAATCTGCGTTGGCTGGCGAAGGCAAGATCGAGACGATTCAGCATGTCGTCGAAGGTGTCTGCTAGCTCTTTGAGCTCATCGGCGGGTCCGTCGAGGCTGATTCGCTCGTCGAGACGCTCCCGGGAGGCTCGCCGGGCGGCGGTGGTGACTGTGTGGAGGGGGAGGAGGATCCGCCGTCCTATTGCCCACCCCGAGATGCCGGCCACGATGGTGGCGACGCCTAGACCAGCCAGGGACCACAGGAGCAGTTTGTGAAGGTCATTGGCGCGCTGATTGGCGGCTCCGAGGAAGTATTGGCACTGGGTCATCAAAGCTTGGTCGAGCTTGAGGGTGTGATTGGCTTCAGCCGTCTGGCAGGTGCGGACCAGGCCGGCCGGTATGGAGCTGGGGGGAGGGGCGGGGCCGAAGCTGCGGTCAACCACCGTGTAGATGGCGGCGACGAACGCTGCGGCAATGACGAGGAACAGCCCCGCGCAAGCCAGAGCGATACGCGCGCGCACGCTGCGCGGGGCCCGGACCCTGTGCGGCAGTCTGGCCAATGCCATGTCTAGACCATCCGATATCCGCCGCCGATAACCGTCTCGATCACCGGCGGCTCGCCGAGTTTCCGCCGCAGGCGCAAGACGGTAACCGCGACGGTGTTGGAGAACGGATCAGCGTACTCGTCCCAGACCTGTTCGAGGAGCTGCTCGGCCGTCACCGCCGCGCCGTCCGCTGACACGAGCACCTCGAGTATCCCGAGTTCCTTTCGGGCCAAAGGCACCGGCCGGCCGGCTCTGGTGACGGCCCGGCGGGCCCGATCGACGATCAGGTCACCCCGAGTGAGCACCGGCGCGGTGGAGGGGCTGCGGCGGGCCAGCGCGCGCACCCTGGCGACCAGCTCACAGAAGTCGAACGGTTTGGCCAGATAGTCGTCGGCACCAAGGTTCAGCCCTTTCACGCGGTCCTGGACCAGAGCGGCGGCGGTGAGCATCAGGATGCGGCTCGTGCTCGGTGAGTCCACGATCTGCTGGCAGAGGGCGTCACCGTGGAGCCGGGGAAGATCGCGGTCGAGAACGATGACGTCATAGGTGTTCACGGTCACCTTGTCCAGCCCGGCCGGCCCGTCGTAGGCGACATCGACCGCTATCCCCTCGTCGCGCAATCCCTCGGCTACGGCGTCCGCTACGACCGAGTTGTCCTCCACGACCAGCACCCTCATGAGCTCCATGGTGCCTCACCACCGATGACAACCAGATAACGCTTCCCGGGAGCAGGGTGTCCCTCGCCCGGGCGGGCGGGTGGCGTTATCGCAGTGTCATCGGGCCGTTCGTAGCCTCCCACTATGAACAGCCGCAACGCATGGCCCGATCAGAGGAAACGACCAGACAGCAGCGGGCGCTGCTGGAACGGTCGTGCCGCGGACGGGGCAGGCCTGGACGAGGGAGAGATCATGGCACCATTCAGCAGCGGGCTGCGAGATTGTCGTGAGCGCCGCGACAGCTCACGCGATCGCCGTGGCGCGGCGAGCAGCGAAACGGAGGGTGCGGCATGAACGTCATCGAAGCCAGTGCCCTCGGCAAACGCTATGGGAGCACGTGGGCGCTGCGCGAGTGCACGCTGGCCATTCCCGGCGGGCACGTGGCCGCGCTGGTCGGACCGAACGGCGCCGGCAAGACCACCCTGTTGAACCTGGCGGTCGGCCTCACCGATCCGACTGCTGGCACCGCCGCGGTCCTCGGCGGCAGGCGGGCGGGGTCGCCGGCTGCGCTCGACGGCATCGCGTTCGTCGCACAGGACGCGCCGCTGTACAAGAACCTGTCCGTCGCCGACATGCTGCACCTGACCCGCAACCTGAACCGGCACTTCGACCAGGGATACGCCGAAGCCCGGCTGGCCGAGCTGGGCGTCCCGTTGAAGCGCAAGGCCGGCAAGCTGTCCGGCGGCCAGCAAGCGCAGCTCGCATTGACCCTGGCGCTGGCACGGCGGCCTCGGCTGCTCGTGCTCGACGAGCCGATGGCGATGCTCGACCCACTGGCCCGCCACGACTTCATGGCCACGGTGATAACCGCAATGGCCGAGGACGGTGTGTCCGTGGTGTTGTCCTCGCATGTGCTCGCCGAGCTCGAGCGGGTGGCCGATTACCTCATCCTGGTGTCGCGGGGCCGGGTGCAGGTGGCCGGCGAGGTCGACGACCTGCTCGCCCGCTACCGCGTGCTGACCGGCCCGGCCGCCGAAGCTGACAGGCTCGCCGAACGACCGGGCGTGGTGCGCGCCTGGCGCGGCGGGACACAAGCTCACCTGTTGATCAGGACGAACGCAACCACCTACCCGGTGCCGCCAGGCTGGCAGGCGCACCCGGTGAGCCTGGAGGAACTCGCCCTGGCCTACCTGCGCGAGCCCGGCGCCGCCGCGCGGCCCGGCCCGGCCCGCGGCCGGGACGCCGAACCGTCGGAGGTGACGAGATGACCGCGCTGACCGAGCCCGCCCGTCTGAAGGAGAACGCGAACTTGCGGCCGGTGCCGTGGCGGCGGATGGCCTGGGTCACCTGGCGGCAGCACCGGATCGCGCTGGCCGGCGTGGCCGCGTTTCTGGGCGCGCTGGCGGTCTACGTGTGGATCGCCGGCCTTCAGCTGCACCACGCCCATGCCGCCGCGACCGCCTGCCACCCGGCCTCACCTGCCTGCGCGGACCTGATCACCAACTTCAACAACATGAACAACTTCCTGGTGGGTGGCTACGTACTGCAGGCCGTGCCCGCGCTGATCGGGGCGTTCGCCGGGGCGCCGCTGCTGGCCCGGGAGCTCGAGATCGGCACCTTCCGCTACGCCTGGACCCAGGGGTTCGGCCGGTGGCGCTGGACGCTGGCCAAGCTGGTGCCGCTCGCGGTCGTGGTGGCCGCTGCTGCCGCTGCGATCAGCGTCCTGTTCTCCTGGTACTACCAGCCGTACTTCGCCACCGGCAACCAGGCCCTGTCCCTGTCCGAGGCGCCCCCGCTGGCTGCCGGCCTGTTCGGCCTGCGCGGGGTCGCGTTCGCCGCCTGGACGCTGGCCGCCTTCGCGATCGGCGCCCTGGCCGGCATGCTCATCCGCCGGGTCGTCCCCGCGATCGTCGCCACCCTGGCCGCCTACACCGGGCTCGCCCTCGTCGCCGGGAACTTCCTGCGCCAGCACTACCTGACGCCGCCGCTCACCAGCAACCCGAACGTGCCCGGTTCCGCGCTTGTCCTGAGCCAGTGGTGGACCCATGGCGGCAGATTCGCGTTCGCCGGCCAGCCCCCCAACGACCTCCTCATGCGCTTGTGCCCTAACGCTCCCGCGGGGGTGCTTGGCAAGCCGTTGCATCAAACCTTCTTCCAGTGCCTCGCCCAGCACGGCTACAGGACGTGGACCAGCTATCAGCCGGCCAGCCGGTTCTGGCCATTCCAGTGGATCGAGGGCGGCTGGCTGCTCGCGCTGTCGGTGCTGCTCATCGCCGTGACCGTCTGGCTCGTCCGCCGCCGGGTGGCCTAAACAGGGCCGGAGTTCCTCAAAGACGGACAGGTCGTCCAGGTCACACGATCGTCCCCAGGACTGCACCGTCCACGTCGCCGCCACTCGATCACACGACGACGCCCCTGCACAGCGCGGCGGCGGATGTGCTCTTCCACCGCGCGGAAGCGAACTGAGAAGGAGGTATCGCGAAGATGAAGGTGATTAGCAAGCTCGAGAGCACCGGTAGCCGCCATACTTGCACTCGCCGCCATACTGCTCTCACATTGCCGCTCGGCGCCGGGCCGCACACGGGCTGGCTGCCCCCGCCAATCGGCCGCGACCAGCACGGGTTCATCCTCACCGGAAGCGACCTCCCCGACCGCCGGAACCCAGCAGCCAGCAGGACACCATCGCGCCCCGCTGGAGTCCGCGTGGCGCCCGACCTGATTTCGTCGGCGGCTGGCGGGCTGGCAATGAAAGCGGCTCGTGGCGCTGCTCCAGGCGCCGCTGCCGAAGCTGCGGCCGAGAGCGGGAGCACACAGGTGAGCATTCTGGGACTACGCCGGGTGTCAAAGACCTGTGGCCAGGGCGCGACGTGTCCTGGGCTGCAGGCGATCGCGGTGGCGGTGGCCGTGGCCGTGACGGGTCTGCTCGCCGCGGCGTGCGGGCCCGGGCCGCGGGGCGGGAGCGCTACCGCTGCCCCGCCGGCCGCCACCGCGGCGCCGCCGGCCGCCACTTCGGCGCCGCCGGCCGCCACTTCGGCGCCGCCGGCCGCCACTTCGGCGCCGCCGGCCGCTCCGGTCGGCGGGCAGCTCGAGGTGGCCTACGGCATCAGGCCGCTGCTGGAGCGCGGGATCGATGGCCGCGGCCAGACTGTGGTACTGCCCGAGCTCGCCGAGTCCCAGCAGTCCCCGCCCCCTGGCGGGCTCAGCGACCTGCGCCAGGACTTCGCCAGCTTCGACCACCTGTTCGGCCTGCCCGCACCGCAGCTGCGGGTGGTGAGCACCTTCGCCGGGTCCGCCGATCCCTGGCTGGCCAACGGGGAAGAGGTGCTGGATGCCGAGATGGTGCACACGATCGCCCCCGGTGCCGCCCTGACCATCGTCCTGGTCAGGGGAACGTCGCTGGACAGCGCCGCCAGCGCGGTCGCGGCGTCCGTCGCCGCGCTGCGCCTGGGCATGTCCCAGGGCGGCATCATCTCGCTCAGCCCGGCCGGGCAGATCGGCGGGGAGCACTGCGTCAGCCGCACGCAACTGGCCAGCCTGAACGCGGCGCTGCAGGCAGATGCGGACCACCACGTGACGGTGGTCGCCGCATCCGGCGACGCGGGCGCGGCCGGTGAGCCATGCGCGCTGATCACCGCCCTGTTCGGCATCGGGACCTTCCCCCCGCCGGTCAAGGAACTCGGCCTGGTCGCCTCTGACCCGCTCGTGCTCAGCGTCGGCGGCACCACCCTGCACGCCAGCCATACCACTGGCGCCTACCTCAGCGAGACCGCATGGGGCCTGCCCTACGGCACCCCGGGCACCTGGGTCCAGGCCTCCGGCGGGGGCTTCAGCCACCTGTTCACCCGGCCCGCCTACCAGGACGGCGTGCCCGGCATCGGCGCCAACCGCGGCGTGCCTGATGTGGCCGCCGACGCGAACCCGCACACCGGCATGACGATCGTCATCAGCGACGGCCGCGGCGGGTACACGATCCGCAACAGCGGCGGCACCAGCGCCAGCGCGCCGACCTGGGCCGGAGTGATCGCCCTGGCCGACCAGTACGCAGGCCGCCACCTGGGCTTCGTCAACCCCGCCATCTACCGCATCGCCCTTTCCCACCACCAGGCCTTCCACGACATCACCGCGGGAAACAACACCGCCTCATTCCCTCCCAAGACGATCACCGGCTACCGGGCAGCACCTGGCTGGGATCCCGTCACTGGGTGGGGAAGCCCCGACGCCGAAGTGCTCGTCCCCCTGCTCGCCCGCTACGCCAGCCCCTGAGCCCCCGGACCCGGCGACCGCCGTTGACTGTGCTCCTCGCGCCGGGAAACGCCGGCGCGCCGGACGCGACCCCGGCGAATACCGGGCCATCACCCGCAACCTGCTCCACCTCGGCGGCCACATCACCTGCGCGCCCGCCGCGATCACCGTCACCCTGGACACGCCTGCCCCGCCCCGGCTCGCACGCGCTGTCGCGATGCTCCTGGATGAGATCAACGCCGCCCCGCCCCGCATGCCCGGTGATCACCGGCCTATCACCTACCGGCTCGGTGTCCCTGGCAACGACCGACCGGTAGAAAGGTGACATGGTCGCCCGGCTCGTTACGCGGCATTTCCCGGCCGGCCCGGGTCCGGGTGCCGGCGCTGGGTCCGCGCGCTCCTCATCGCCGGCCCGGCCGGCCGTACATCCGGCGGATCCGGTTCGAACAGGCCGGCCCCCCGCCGAGGTGCCTGAGGCTGGAGTTGGATGGCAGCTGGCGTCTGATGGCTGTTGCCCTAGGCCTCCAAGAACGCGACTGGGGCTGGCGAGGGAAGGTGGGCATGCGCAGGCAGATGGGCTTGACCCGGCTGGACCGGCCCTGGCGCCGGCCAGGTGCGGCGTGGTATGCGCTGTGTCGGCTGCGGGGGCTGCTGCGCCCGCCGGTGGATGTGTATGAGCCTGTTGCGGGTTCGCTGCCGGTGTTGCGGGACCTTCCGGTGGTGGTGCGTGACGGCACGACCTTGCGGGTGAACGTGGTCGTGCCGGCCGGGGCCGGGCGGTTCCCGGTGCTGATGTCGGCCCACCCCTACGGCAAGGACAACCTGCCCGCGCGGCGCGGCCGCGGCTGGCGGGTGTCGGTTCAGTACCGGCTGTTGCGGCAGCCGGAGCGGGTGCGGTTTTCGTCCCTGACGGGATGGGAGGCACCCGACCCGGCCTGGTGGGCGGCCCAGGGCTACGCGGTGGTCATCTGCGACCTGCGCGGCGCTGGCACCTCAGACGGCGAGGCGAGCTTGCTGTCTGATCAGGAGGGCGAGGATGTCTATGACCTGATCGAGTGGGCCGCGGCGCAGCCATGGAGCACCGGGGCGGTCGGCATGCTGGGGGTGTCGTACCTGGCCATCTCGCAGTGGAAGGCCGCGGCGCTGCGGCCGCCAAGCCTGAAAGCGATCTGCCCGTGGGAAGGGTTTACCGACGCCTACCGGGACCTGCTGTTTCCGGGCGGCATCGCAGAGGCTGGCTTCACCCGGCTGTGGAGCCTGGCGCTGCGGCGGGTGCGGCAGCGCTACCGGCTCACCGCGGAGCAGCGCCGCCACCCGCTGCGTGACCAGTGGTGGGCGGGGCTGGCGCCGGCCCTGGAGAAAATCACCGTGCCCGCGCTGATCTGCGGCAGCTTCTCCGATAACAACCTGCACAGCCGCGGCTCGTTCCGCGGCTGGGAAAACGTCTCCAGCACCGAGAAGTTCCTCTACACCCACCGCGGCGGCAAGTGGGCCACCTTTTACTCCGCCGAGGCCCGCGCCGCCCAGCTGCAGTTCTTCGACCGGTACCTGCGCGGCCAGCCTGTCCCCGCGCTGCCGCGGATCCGGCTCGAAGTCCGGCAAAGCCGCGATGTCATCACCGGCGTGCGGGAGGAGGGCAGCTGGCCGCTGGAGCGCACCGAATGGAGGCCGCTGTACCTGACCGGCACCGGGCTCATCGCCACGCCCCCGTCAGCGGCTGGCCAGATCACCTTCGGCACGCGCACGCTGGGCGCGTGTTTCGAGTGGATCATCCCCGCCGACACAGAGATCACCGGGCCGATGGCGCTGCGGCTGTGGGTGGAAGCCGACGGCACCGGCGACATCGACCTGTTCGCCGGGGTGGAGAAATGGCACGGCCGAACCTACATCCCGTTCGAGGGCTCCTACGGGTTCGGCCGCGACCGGATCACCACCGGCTGGCTGAAAGCCTCCCTGCGCGCCCTCGACGGGCAAGCCTCCCGCCCGTTCGACCCGGTTCCCGCCTTCACCCGGCCCCAGGCGCTGGCGCCCGGGCAGGTCGTCCCGGCGGACATAGCCCTGGGCCCGTCCGCCACATTCTTCAAGGCGGGGGAGACCCTGCGGCTGGTCGTCGCGGGACGCTGGCTCTGGCCACGCAACCCGCTCACCGGGCAATTCCCCGCCGCCTACCAGAAAGGCACCAAAGGCCAATGCACTCTGCACTGGGGCCCGCAACACCAGGCACGCCTGATACTCCCCATCATTCCCTGACCTAGTCGATGGCCTCGATTCCCGGTCAAGTAATTGAGTTGAGGTTCCCTGGGGTCTGGTGATCATCGTGGCGGGAACCGGAACCGCACTGTGCGGCCGTCCCACCAGGGGATGGGGATTTCGAGGTCGGCGAAGCCGGCGTCGATCAGGACCGGGTGGTGGCTGCGCAGGTTCAGCGCGCAGGTGACAGCGTCTTCGGTGATGTGCAGGGTGCCGGTGGCGTCCAGGAAGTGCTGCCAGATCCGGTCGGGGGTGGCGGTTTCGTAGCGGGGCAGCTTGAGTTCACCAGCGTGCGTGGAACGGCGCCTGCTCGCAACTCTCGTGGGCATCCAGGTGAAGTGGCTGGGCGTTCATCGTCATAGTTGTGAACATGACGTTGTCCGCCTCGGTGACGGTGCGCCCGCGGCGGTGCACGTAGATCGCCCCGACCTCGGCGATAGTTGACTCAGTGGCGCGGACGGCGTCGATTGACGCCGTCCGCGACCATGATGCCTGCCACGCTGATGCGTGGCAGCAGCCCAGCCAACTCGATACCGAGTGAGGCCCCCGGGACCGTTCTGTCACTACTCACCCCCAGCTTTCCCTCGGGGTGGGACCGCGTTCGACGGCGGCGGTCTTCGAAAGAGTGAATTGATCGTCGATACGGGCTTCGCCACGGGACTGTCACCCGTCTCCTCGCGGCTCCGACCAGCCTGCTGATGCAGCGGTGACCCAGAGGCATAGAGGGTGTCGAGCCAGTGGCGAGACCCTTCGTGCCGTGATCCGCACTATGTCTGCTCCGGTCGGCTGGTGAAGTCCGATCCGTGTCCTAGCGTCGGGGCGTGTGCCGGCGCGGCAAGTTCATCGGTTCTCAGATCCCACCAGCCCGGCGGCACGAGGTGGAGTGCAATCGCCCATGTTTCGTCCTCAAGGCGAATCGCGATGCGGGTCATCGACAGAAAGTTATCGATGAACCAGTCGTCGCTATGGATCCCTCCCGGAGAGCGGAACCGACTCCCTCTGCGCGTCCCATACGCCAGGAAGTACCACAGTCCGTGCACACGCCCGATCATCTCGACGTGACGGTCGAAGAGCTCGGAATAGCTGGAAGAGCCGGTCAAGACGACTCCCCAGCGGCTGATGAGCTCGCGGGACAGGTCGAGGGTGCGTTCGAGTGACCTTCGGAGCTCATCCCGCTTGTGCGGATCAGTCAGGATGGCTTCGACGTTGCGCATCAGTACTGGTGCCTGCTCCGGCGAATTAAGAATCTGCGTGATGCGGAGGGCGTCGGCCTCCTCGTTGTCCTCGTGATCCCCGTCATGAATGACACTCACCAGTACGCCCCATGCCTCGCGGGCAGCCTCGGCCAGCTCCAGGAGCGCATATTGAGCCAGCAGCCGCCATCTGCGCTCGGATCGCCGGTTCAGGACGACATTGATCACAGTGATGGATACCAGGACGACGGCAAGAGAGGCCAGGATCGCCGTTGTTACGGGATGGTCAAGCCAGAACCGACCTGCATAGAAGTCGGAAGAGATCAATACGATCAACAGTGCCACTGCGGAAAGAGCAGCTGCGTGCGCCCGTCGCGGCGCCAGCGCCGATATGTTGCTTGCGCTTCCCCCGTGTCTATTGCTCAAGGATCTGCCGAAACACGCGGACGACTGTGTCTCGCCGATCGCGGCGATCCGGGGGGAACAGCGAAGCGAGTTCAGGTATCTGGGTATGCCAGACCAACGCCGTTGAGCGCGCCAGGCCGAGCAGCGTACCCGCTGGGTAGGTGCTACTTACCCTTCCGTCCCGCTGAGCGGCTGCGATTCGTCTGCCTTTGTCCTCGTTCGAGTCGAGGATGATTTCAAGCGGATGCCCGGATGCCCGCTCGACTTGGTACCAAAGAGTCAGGCGCAGCGTCTCTGGGGCGTCCTCGAACTTGTCGAACATTCTCCCGGCGTACTCGGCCAAGTCGTACTCATCGAAGTGCACCGAAGCGTGGAAATCGCGGATGCGGTCCTCGAAAGCGGCGGCGAACAGGGCCTCTTTGCTGCCGAAGTAGGCGTAGATCGCCTGCTTGTTGGCCCTCGACGCAGCGGCGATCCGGTCCACCCGTGCGCCGGCGATGCCGTAGCAGCTGAACTCGGTGATGGCCGCCTCGAGTAGCCGCCGCCTCGTCTCTTGCGAATCCCAGGCCACGGCCATAATGTTAAAACCAACTAGTTGGATTGACAAGGAGCCGTGTCGTGTAGATGGGGCCTTCCTCGCGCAGCACGCCTACTGTGTGCCGGCCGATGGCGCGCGACTTCGAACTCTCCGGCCAACTGATTCTCGGTCGGTTTCCGCGTATCTGGCTGGCGCTGGCCAGTGCCGGTTCGCCGTCCGAGGATCCTTCTTCGGGTGTTGCTCCCGGCTAACCAGGTTGAACTCGTAGAGCATGTCGTTACCAGGGTTCGATGATCAGGCCGGTCGCGGCGAGGCAGCCGTCGATCAGATGGGGCCGGTACTGGATCTTCTTCAGCTTGCGCTTGACGATGCGG
>Ga0209647_1001900_pt1 | contig 17250 bp, 11 predicted proteins | sample GraSoi_2013_60cm_FD_185827 | JGI IMG/M metagenome (GOLD analysis project Ga0209647, IMG submission 185827) | Grasslands soil microbial communities from the Angelo Coastal Reserve, California, USA - Sample 9_17_2013_60cm (SPAdes) (version 2) | ecosystem: Environmental > Terrestrial > Soil >...
GAAGTCTGTGAAAGCGCCTGAGAATAATGGCAACGGGCACAAGGTGGAGCAGGTCGCTCCGCATTTAGTGCCTGTCCCGTCTTCAACAGTACCGCAATCCGCGCAAGTGTCAGGGGCGCCTCCTGCCGGTATGCCAGGTAATCCTGGTCTCCAGATGCCATGGGGTGCACCTTCTGAGGTACCAGCATTCAAAAACGATCCAACGGCGTTTCCGTCGATGCCGGCCCCTTCACACTCGCCGCCTCGGCGTGCAGATATGACTCCACCGCCTTCGTTACTTTCTGGAAAAGATAGGTAAGTGTTCATATGCAAGTCTCAGGTACCTCTTTAAACGGTGGGTTCCCTTCTCCGGGAGGAGGGAACTCATCCGATATAGCCACTCAGCTGCAGAGCCTGCGTGAGAGCCAGAAACGTATCCTGTTGCGGCGCAGCATAGGCTTCTGGTGGTATCGCATCCTGCTTGTGATCCTGGCTGGATTGCTGGCAGGGGCATTTGAACCATTTGTCTTGCAATACTGGAAGTATGCTATTGTGGTTGTTGTAGCCTTGATCGCGCTCTTTTGGCTGTTCAGGCGTGTAGAGTTCGGTCTGTTTATGATTGCCATGGTGGCAACGCCATTCTTTCAGTTCGCTATACCGATTAAATCGCTCAACTTATACCCGTCAATACTCTTGTTACCCCTGCTGTTCGCTGGAGTCATGATACAGGTCGCCTTCCGTGTCCGCAAGCCAATCTATCCTTCTTTCTGGGTCATCTGGCCCCTGTTTGGGCTAGTTCTTATGGGGATTGTCTCAAACATTATAGTGCAGCTTACGTGGACGCATACTGTACCGCATAAAGTCGGTAACTCGCCTGTCATTTATGATGAAATACTGGGCATCGGTATGTTTTGCATACCACTCATTATCATCATCACTACATGCGCAATTGTCACTAAAAAGGAACAATGGATCGAGTACATCCAACGTGGCATCTTGATCTTGGGGCTGTTGGGAGCGGCTATTGTCACGTACGAATTCAGGCGTATTGGCGGTGATATCTATACGTTCCGTTATACAGAGCCAAAAATCCTTTGGATGTCTTTACGCGCTCTTGCAACACTGCTTGCCCTGGCATCAATGATTGCCTACGCGCGCTGTCTCTACGCCACAACCGGACGTATGCGTCTCATGTATGCAGCCATGACCGTCTGGTACCTGGCAAGCGTTTACTTCACGCTTGAGAACAGCTGGTGGTTAGAGGTTGGTGTTGCTTTGCTGGTCATCACTATCATCTACTCACGCCGCTTTTTCCTTTACTGCTGTTTACTTGTTTTCGCTGCCATTCCTTTAATAATCAAGGAAGTTAACAAGTTGAGCCAGGTCAAATCTGTTGATAGTCTGCGCTTTGTTATCTGGCAAGACGCACTACGTGTATGGAGCAAGCAGCCCGTGCTAGGCGTGGGTCCTGGTAACTTCTGGACATACGACCAGCGCTTTACCCACTTACCCATTCTGCTGTCAAATTTTAACAAGACTGGATTGGGAGTGGCGCACAATGGGTACCTACAGACATTAGGAGAGCTTGGACCCATTGGCTTACTCCTACAACTGGCGCTCATCTTCCTCCTTGTGTTTACCTGCTTTCGGCTATTTCATCGCTCCCATAAGTCGTTGACAAAGAAGACGCCTACGACATCCAGCGAAACATTCCAGGCGAGATTGGGGATAAGCCTATTTCAGAATTCCGAACGGCGTAAAGATGCGACATTGGGACTGGCTGCCCTGGGTCTCATCTGCGGCTCTGTGGTGGCTGATTTTACTTCCGGCTTTTTCTTTCTGCCGCCTCGTCAGCTAGGTGGTTTTAATGATCTTCCCCAAGTAGTGACTGCCTGGATGCTGTGGGGGTGTGTTATCTATAAAGATCAACTCTGGAGAAAGGTTTCTAGCGGGGAAAAACTTGATGAGTATTATTAATTAATGACAATTTCTGCCCGGTGATCATGAGAAAGGACCCATCATGTCAAGGGCCAGACGCCTGGCAGAAAAAAGAGGGAAAGGCGTTCGCTTCCTGAATGCCTTTCCTAAATATACGTTGAATAGACGACAGTGATATAGATATTATGAAGGAGAAGAGACGAGTGAGCGATATGGGGAGTGTGGCTCAGAGGGCCGTAATACTCTGGTTGAGCGGAACGCAGCTTGCAGATATTCATGATATTCCTGAAGTGCAAAAGCTGGTGAAGAGTGGAGCGATGGCTGAACTCATCTCTGGACCTATTACCGGCCCTCTGGCCCAGGCGCACCAGGCATTCAGTGGTCGATCACTCGCGAGCTTTGGCTTTTTTGATACGCTTGTTCCCCACAACTATACCGTTGTAGAAGAAACAAGCGGGCGCGGGGGCAGCCCAAAATTGTTGCCAGATCTGTTGCGAACTGTTGGTTGGATTGTCCAATATGAGGAGCTGGCGTTAGCAGAACTCGCCTCCCATTTGCAAGGGTGGACACAAAATGCGCCCACCACCTCCACCTGCTTCATAGCAAAATGCGTGCCTGGAACAACATTCGACAAGCAAATAATAGGTCAGGCACTGCAGAGCGCGCAGGCATGGCTAGGGGAAAGTGGCCTGCTGGCCCTCGTTTCGGAGTCGCACCCGGCCCCTGTTACGCGCTTTGTCAATCTAAATAATTTTCTTGCCGAGATGGGGATACTGGAGCGTACTGAGCAGGGCGGAGACATAAACTGGTCGAACTCGCTGGCCTACTTTGCTGGACATGGTCAATTATGGGTGAATCTGCTTGGACGCGATCCCCAAGGTGTAGTCCATCCGCAGGATGAATATGAAGAAGTGCGTGATTCGCTGATCAAGGCGCTGCCACGTAAACTGCTTGATGATGGACAAGAGGTGATCGAGCGTGTCTACCGCAAAGAAGAACTCTATAGCAGTGAGTATCTCTTCTGTCTACCAGACCTGGTTGTCGTATTTAAACCCGGATATGCTCCCTCTCCCCAGAGTTCGCGCTTAGCATTTGATGCTGCGACATTCACCCGGATAACTGATGGTCGCACAGTGAGTGCGGGTGTTCATCCCTCCTGCGTCAAGGGCTTGCTACTCGCGTCTGCCCCTGCATTCGCACATGGTGTAGCATCAACTGAGGAGATGCCGCTAACAGCGGTAGTTCCTACTGTTTTACATGCTCTCGGTGTGGAATACGTCGATATGGAAACACCGGCGGTCAGTGAGCTATTCACGTCCGCCTACTTGCACAGCCACCCTATTCGTTCATCTATGCAGAGCCAGGAACTGTCCGAGGAAGATGAGGAGTTGATTGTCAATCACTTACGTGATCTTGGGTATGTCTAATCTATGTACGCTGAAAGCAAACGATACCCAAACTAACGTATCTTTTGCTTGTAAGGTTGGTTTCGCATGAAAGATGAGCCTGTATCATCATTTCCGGCGCCGATACCACGCCGCACGGAATTCTTGCCTAGTACTGACGCTTCGGAAGGGCATGAAGCTATATATGAGCAAGCCACAGTCGAGTTACCGTCGGTTCACAGGGTGAGTCCACGAAGCAAGGCTTTATTGCGCCAGGAAAGCAAGCCGGCGTATTTAGATGTAGAAACTGCTCAGATTGAGCGAATATCACCACATATCGCGCTTCAGCCTGGTATACAAAACTACGCAGAGCAGCCGACGGTATTGCTTGATAGCGTCAATCAGCCAGGGAAAGTGAGAGAAGGAAACCACGTCGGCGATGCCAATGGCAACCGGACAACTGGCCGGTCAGGCTTAGATCACACCGAGTACATGGATGAGTTCCAACAACAAAATACTCTTCCCATGATGGTGCTGAAAGATCTGGCAGCTCAACAGGGTCAGCGCGCACCTGTCATGCAGTCAGAGATTTCCGGAGCGGCCGGTGCCGGTGCCATGGTCGGTATAGGTAATGTGGCTGGAACCGCATTAAGATATGTCAGCAATCTGATGATTCAACGCGGTTTCGGCGCTGGGCCTTATGGACTATATTCGCTGTGTATGTCCCTGGTGACACTAACGGCGTCTATCTTCACTCTTGGGCTTGATAATGCCATGATTCGCTATACGTCGATCTACCGAAACAAGAAGCAGACACGTTCACTCAATGGCCTGATGATTTTTTGTACCGCCCTGGTTGGAGTAACTGGAATCCTCGGTGCGTTGCTCTTAGTGTTTTTAGCTCCACTCATCGCTGCTACTAAACATGATCTACATTTTTTAAGGCTTTTAGTGGTTATGGCCCCATTGGTTCCACTGACTTGCCTGCAAGTGGTTTGGTTCGCTGGTTTACAGGGTTTTAAGGCGTTCAAAGGGCGTGTAATAGCCCAGCGCATCTTACCAGCTGTAGTTATGATCATCTTAGTGGGAGTCGTTCTTCTTTTTCGCCATGGAGGTAACCCTTATAACGGTATAGTTGGAGTTGCAGTGGCGACGCTGATCACTACGGGAATAGGCGTATTGCTCGGCCTGTACTATCTTTTTCGGCAAGTTTCTCGTGTTAGCGAGCCAGGACCTGAAAAGTATGAACTACGCGAATGGCTGTATTTCTCCACACCGAACTTTTTGTCTTCTATTGTTGACACGGTTTTGACATCAACCGATACGTTGTTTTTAGCATTCTTTGCGGTCCCATTTGTACAGATCGGGTACTATACCGCTGCCTTCAAATTAAGTGCCTTTATCTCGCTACCATTGATTTCTCTTAATACTATGTTCACTCCGATTATCGCAGAATTGCATACTAAGGGAGAAATGCAAAAGCTGACTTCAATGTTTAAGCTGGTAACTAAGTGGACCATTACGCTTAGCCTGCCAATTTTTGGGGTTGTTACGCTCTTCTCGGTGCCTTTACTGAGCATATCAGGTGAGAACTTTGTTGCTGCCTGGCCTCTACTTGTAGCATTATCCGTAGGCAATATGGTCAATACTGGAACTGGCTCTGTCGGTTATATGTTACTTATGACAGGGCATCAGAAGCTCTCGTTCCTCAACTCGCTCGTAGCGGTTATCTTCAATGTGGTATTCAATATCGTGCTCACTCCACGCTACGGGGCGATGGGAACAGCTATCAGTACCGGCCTTGCTTATAGCATAGTCAATTTGATGAGGTTGTTACAGGTTTACGTATTGCTCAAAATCCAGCCATATCGGTGGGATGTGTTCAAACCCTTGGGTGCAGGATTGATCAGTGCTGTAGTGACCGGAGCCCTGCTCTACCTATTCAGTTTCACACACCTATCTTTTCATCTGGGTCACGCAGGTGTGTCCTTGCAGATCTTATTCGTGCCCGTCTTTTTAGCACTCTATATAGGTCTGATTCCCCAGTTTAAGTTCAGTTCTGAAGATAAAATCGTTATAAATGCGCTGCGCAAAAAGATCAAGCGCGGCAAAAAATGAGATGGAGGAAAAGTATGCGCTCAATCATCTTTGGTATTGATGGACTAACTTTCAGTATCATGCAACCCTTGATCGAGCGGGGCGACCTTCCCAATTTTCAACGCCTGGCTCATGAGGGCTGCGAGGCAGTGCTTGAATCAAAGTATCCTCCTCTTACACCTCCTGCCTGGGTATCGCTCTCGACGGGTCTAAAACCTGCTCGTCACGGTATCTATGATTATTGGGAGTATGAAGAGCGAGCGGAACGCGGGACTCCCAGGATTGCGCGAGTACAAACCCAGCGCAAAGGTGGCAAAGCGATCTGGAATATACTGAGCGAATATGGCAAGCAGGTGCTGGTGATTAATGTGCCTGTGACCTATCCTCCTGAACCGGTCAATGGTACCATGATTAGCGGCTATTTGACACCAAGCGAGGATGTGGATTTCACCTATCCTACTTCCTTTAAAGAAGAACTGTTTAAAGTGGTGCCTGATTACCGTATAGACGTACAATTTCATGATACCTTCAGCGTGAAATCGAAGACAGAAGCGCAACAGATGATCGATTCTGTGCTGCGTATGACAGAACATCGTATCGAACTCACCATGCATCTCTTAAAAGAGAAACCCTGGGATTTCTGTTATGTTGTCTTCGTCGGCGCAGACCGCTTGCAGCACGCTTTCTGGGAAGAAACCAGCGCGCTTGATACGCAGGCAACCGAGTATTTCCGCTTATTAGATCACGGCCTGGGGCGTATCCTGGAATTGCTAGGGCATGATGATAGCCTTTTCGTCGTTTCTGATCACGGCTTCATGGGCGCTGGACGTGGCTTTGACATCAATGAGTACCTGTGCAACAAAAACTTGCTTGTGCCGAGTGCTGAAATCATGCAGAAACGCAAGCAGAAGCGCCAACTTAGTATGATCAAGCATACACTGAAGCGGGCGGGATTGCTCTCACTCACTCGTCAAAGCAAAAAAATACTGAAGTCAACCGGTCTTTTGAAAGCGGCGGGTCTGCAGCAAGTACATGCCCAGGGCGATATCTACCAGCCCCTGGCGAATATTGATTGGCATGATACGCGAGCCTATGTCGCATCTCGCTCATGTTTTGCAGGTGGTTACGCGGATATCTTCCTGGATGTCGATTTTGACCCTGAGGCATTGGCAGAGTTACGCGAGTCTCTCACGTCGTTGCGAGACCCGCAAACGGGTAAACCATTGTTTGATGCGCTGTACTCTACAGAGGTCTTTGGTACCGGCCCCTATGCGCTTCCTGAACCTCATTTGCTGCTTTTGCCCAGCGATGGCATTACCTTCCGCCTGGGTCTTGGCAATGAGCTATTCTGGGATGACGTAGGCATGGAGAACGATATCAATAAGCGATGCGGCGTCCATCAGAAAGATGGAGTATTGTATGCCTATGGTGGGGGTATTAAGAGCGGCTTTAAAGCGCCAAACGCCGAGATCTATGATATTGTTCCGACAGTATTACGCTCAATGGGATTACCACTGCCGCATGAGTTTGATGGTCGTGTACTCGACGAATTGTTTATAGCGTCCAGTCAGACAGATAAAGTACTGGAAGGGGCCGCTAATGCTCCTGGTGGTATTGCGCGCAGCAGATTGAAGAGATTATTAGAAGATTGACACGTGGGACATTCCAGGTAATGTCCAGAAGTAATCACTAAGAGGCTGGCATCTGCTTACTAGAGCATGGATGCCAGCCTTCTTTTACTATTACTATGACCTACTATGACCATCTTGCATTTTGCTGCACAATTTGCTGGAATGTACTGAAAGCAGGAAGAGGCCCTGCTGGTGGATAGATGTTATCTGCCTGGTTTCCATAATTGATGGTGAACCAGAACACCTTTTGAATCACTTTTGATTGTTTCGACTGATCCATAATGTACCGCAAGTACTGGGCTTGTGTCTGAGGATCAACAGGCTTGTTCGGATTATACTTCGGTGTATGGGTTGGCCAACCCACTTCAGTTACCCAGATGGGCTTGTTGGGAAATCCATACTGCGTTGCTATCTCGTGCATGGTTTGCCACCACGTATTGAACGAAGGAATCGGGCCATGGGGCTGTGAAGGATCATTTCCGCCATTGTAAAAATGAAAGTTCATGTAGTCCATAAATGGGCCATAGCCCCCAGCATACAGGTCGGTCATAAACGTTCGAATGTGATTGCTGTTATGTAACCACTGTCCAAACATGCCTACCGTAGCAGTTGGATAAACTGCCTTAATTGCCTGGTATCCTGCTTTGAGAATTGGTCCATAGGTACTGCCCTGGCGGCATGACTCACTGGTCGCCTGGCTTCCGGTATAGTGCTGATCGTACTCCTCGTTACCGATCTCGAATGAGTCAATATGACCATGACCATGTTTGCCATTGTAGCGTGTTGCGAGTAGGGTAGCAAAGTTCGCCATTTCTTTTGGCCCTGGTAAGTAATTTTTCCCGTCAGCTGTGCAGATGGTCGATCTTTCCCACAGGGGAGCGCTCTCGATGGCAAAATCGACATAAATATGTGATGAGTTCATCAACTGTACAGCCGTGTCCACCTTGCTCCAATCGTATACGCCGGGAGATGTTTCAATTTTCGCCCAGTGAACTTGATAGCGTACCCAACAGACATTTAGCTGTTTATAGAGGGTAACAAGCTGTGCATCTACATTGACGGTAGTGAAGCCATAAGGGCTATTAAGCGAACATGGCCCATCATTATTTGTAGTACCAGTACTAGTCGCGGTGGGTGGTGGATCTACACTGTGGTTGTAGATGCCAAAATAGACAACCGCGAAAATTGATATTGCAACTATCAAGAAAATAGCTGCTATGACCAGCAGCCAGCGCACTGGTGAATTCGGCCTTTGAGGAGGCCTATACGCCCCGGGCATATCGTTTCTCATCATGATGTTTGTCTCTCCTTAGATCGATATCTACCGAGAATGTTGTACTCGTATTTGTGTACCAGTTTAACATACTTGTATCTATCTTAATCAAGGTAATGCATATATTGGCGCCGATTCGTCTCTGCCTAGTATTTCCTGGTAAGTCTGGAGGGTAGCGTCCGCGCTGACCTGGATATTCGTAAACGGTTTTGCCTGTATGTGACCCGCCTGGATCAGCCGTTCGCGTAAATCCTGATCGGTTAACACCTGTCGAATTGCATCTGTCAGAGGCTGGGCTGAAGCGCAGTTTGCGCGAACTACCGCATCCCCAAAGATGTTCACGCTAGCTGCCTCCGGGCTGGCAACTACCGGCGTCCCACATGCCATCGCTTCCACGATTGGCAATCCGAATCCCTCGTGTTTCGAAGGGAAAACGAGCATACTGGCCGCAGCGTAGAGCGGCCCCAGATCTTCTTCAGTCACCCAGCCAGCAAGATGGATACGCTCGCGATAGGGTGAAGTTGCTATCTGGCGAACGACCTCTTCACTGCCAAAACCCGTACCACCCGTCAGGACTAAATGCAGATTATGAAACTGGGAGGCAAGAAGATCGAAGGCCTGAACAAGCGTCTCAACATTTTTTCGTGGCATGATGCGTCCAACATGCAGGAGATACTGCTCTCCATAGCGCTGACGCATCGCAAGCATCTTTTCAAGCGCAATATTTGTATAGCCCAGTGAGGGACGAAGTGTATTGTGAATGACACGAATACGTTCTGGATTCACGGACCAGTAAGAGATGAGCTCCTCGCGTGTTTGCTCAGACACAACGATGATACGTTGGGCACGGCGCACACTTTCACGTAGCATATAGCGCCAATAAAGTTGTGCTTGCAGCGAAGATTGATTCTTTACCTTCAGGAATGCCAGGTCATGCACCGTCAGAACGAGTGGCCCACGCCAGCCTAAAGGCGAGGCAAAGGCAGGTGTGTGCAGAATATCGGGGCAAATCTTCCTTAGTATTCCAGGCATGAGTAGCTGGTGCCTTACCAACATCGCGCGCCAGGAACGCGCCTGGATTGGATACAGGTGTATTCGTGGATGACTTGCTAAGGCCTCGTACTCCTCTGGACACTTGCTAATAATGAAGTATTCATTCTTCTGGTCAATTTGAGCCAGCCCATTAAGTACTGACCGCGTTGCTAAAAGCATGCCTCCGGGCTTTTGCTCGGCCAGTAACATATCAATTGCTACACGCATATATTCCTTATAAGCTAAGATGATGCTAGTCGCTTGCGCTTCTCTTCACCATCTTAGCTGTTTCCTATTCTGTAGAACGATCATAGTGGATAGCAAAATAGCGTATAACGCTAGTGTAGCTGAACCCCAAGGGACGTACAAGAGAGAAACGGTTAAGAAATTGGTGTAAAGTGCTACTTATTGTAACCTGATCTTAACCAATTGTATGCCAATCTGGCTCTTGCTCTGGCATATACTGGCACACAGCAGGCATGTGTTTCTTTGTAGACAGTGATGTGTTGTGATGGCCTCATTTATCCTCATTTATCAAGGAAGCTTAAAATAAGGAGTGTTGATCAACATATGGGAACAAAAGTATTAGTTATTGGACTTGATGGTGCTACTCCTGAACTTGTGGATCGGTGGGTTGCCGAAAATAAATTGCCATTTTTAAAACAGATGATGCAAAAAGGGGTTTACGGTAAGCTTAAATCTACCTATCCCCCCATCTCACCTGCTGCCTGGACAACGTTTGCCACAGGCTATAATCCTGGTAAGCATGGTACGTATGATTTTCGTGATTATGATCCTCGTCGCTATAGTTGCTTCGCTGATACCATCGTTGACTCAAATGCCTTTGCTGGCAAGGCTGTCTGGGATCTGATTGGGGCTGCCGGTCAAAAGGTGGGAGTCATTACCGTTCCTGTTACCTATCCTGCCTGGAAAGTTAACGGCTTTATGGTCTCGGGATATCCCACCCCTGATGCGGCTAAGTCGTTTGCCTACCCAGCAGAAGTAGGCGAACGTATCCCACCACTTACCGAAGATTCGACATTTTTCAAATCGGCATCGCACAGTGAAGTACTCAAAGAATTAGTGCGTATCACACATCTGCGTACCGATGTCTCCATTGCTGAATTGCAGAAAGAGGAATTTGGCTTCTTCATTATGGTGATTGGGGCTACAGACCGCGCGCACCATGATTGGTGGAAGTTTATCGATCCCGAACATCCCGCCTATGATGCCCAGGAGGCAGCTATCTATGGCGATTACATCCTGGAGGTGTATAAAGCTGCCGATGCCTGCCTTGGGAAGTTCTTAGAGGCAGTTGACGATGAAACAACTGTGATCGTCATGTCTGATCATGGCGGTATGGCCCATCCTAAGTACAACCTCAATTTCAACTATTGGTTGCGCACACTGAATCTTTTGACGCCAAGCGTGAAGGCCAGCAAGAGCCAGAGCGCTGTAAAAGGGGCCTTTAAAAAGTTCTATCGTAGCAAAATTCGTCGTTTACCCTATCTGGAAAAGCTATATCGCAGCCTTCCCCAGGGTTTGAAGAAGTTTGCCACCAATCTCGACTCTCAGACCATGATGAATCTGGATGCCATTGATTGGAAACGCACCAGAGCCTATCGTTTCCCCATGTATCCTCCAGTTGAAGGCATTATGATTAATGTCGCCGGTCGCCAACCAGAAGGATGCGTGCAGCCCGGTGAAGAGTACGAAGCATTACGTACCCGCATCCTGGAAGAATTACGCAGCTTGCGCGAGCCGACAACAGGCGAGCCTATCGTATTAGAAGCTTATCGCCGTGAGGAGTTGTATCACGGTGAGCGTCTGGAGACTGCTCCCGATATTATTGTCGTCACACAAGATTGCTACAAGGGTGGTACTGGCATTGACGAACTTATCAGCGAGGTGCCGCTGGAGGTTATCTCCAAACTCAGCGGTGTACATCGTATGGATGGTATCATTCTGGCTCAAGGTCCTCACATTCGCCATAATGCGCGGGTCGAAGGTGCAAACATAATCGATGTTGCTCCCACGATCTTGTATGCCCTGGAAATGCCTATTCCTTCAGATATGGATGGCAAACCACTGACGGATTTGTTTGAAGATGCTCACACTCAACAGACTACCGCTTCTTATACGGACGAACGCAAGGTGGAAGATGTTGCCACCGATGAGTATGGCTATTCTGAGGAGGAAGAGGAAAGCGTGCGCCTGAAACTTGAAGCCCTGGGCTATCTGTAAAACATGTATCATTCCAATTGTGTATGTCGAATCACATTCGCGTATAAGAAAGGTAGCAGATTGTATGCGCATCCTGTTTGTGACTCCTTATCCCCCTTCACGTATCCGTGTGCGCGCTTACGGCTTTTTGTCACAACTGCGGCAACAACACGAGGTGACAATCGTAGCCCAATGCGCCTCAGAACGCGACATGGCAGATGTTCAGGCATTGCGCGGGCAGGGGTATGAAGTCATAGAGGTACAGGAATCCAGGCGGCAGGCCGTGTTGCGTAGTGGGCTGGCGCTGTGCAGTCCACTACCATTGCAGGTTGCCTATGCGCGCTCAGCATCATTTACTCAAACTGTGCAGCGCCTCTGTCTTGAGCGTACTTATGATGTCATACATGTCGAACACCTGCGTGGTATGGCATCAATGGAGGCGCTGGCTCGTACCCACCCGCTTGTATGGGATGCCGTCGATTGTATCAGTCTGCTCTCGAAGCTGGCGATGAAAGCTGGCCCCAGCTTCTCTGTGCGCACAGTAGCCCGCTTAGAGTATAAGCGCACGCAGCGTTACGAAGCCAGGATGCTCGATCAACTTCCACACGTGATCGTCACCTCACAGATTGATCGAGATGCCATGATAGCGCTTCGCCGCATATTTCTGCATGATATAGCAAGCAGTGATGATGAATTGGGGAGCGGTATTCGTGTCGTATCGAACGGCGTTGACCTGGAATATTTCCAACCGACCCAACAGGTACGACGCCGCTTTAACCTGGTATTTTCAGGGAAAATGAGTTATCACGCCAATGTCGCCACTGCCCTCTATCTTCACCAACAGGTCATGCCACTTATCTGGCAGCAGCGGCCAGAGGCTACGCTTACTATCGTTGGCAGCAATCCGCCCAAAGCTCTGCAAGCACTGACAAGCGATCCGCGTGTCGAAGTGACTGGTTATATTGACGACCTTCGCTCCTATGTTGAACGGGCCGAAATAATGCTCAGTCCCATGGTTTACAGTGTCGGCATTCAGAACAAAGTATTGGAGGCGATGGCGCTTGGGACACCTGTGATTGTGGCTGCCCAGGCTGCCGTCGCCCTGAATGCGCTTCCTGGGCAAGATTTGTTGGTTGCAGAAACTGCGCAAGGGTTTGCTGAATCTGCCCTGCATCTCATGAACGATGCTGAGTTACGGACTTCACTTAGTCAACATGGTCGTAACTACGTGGAACGGCATCACAACTGGAAGGTCTTGACTGATCAACTAGTTGACGTCTACAAAGGGGCCAGCTCTGCTTATACGCAAGAGAAAGAGGCGATTGCTGCTCCCCCTGCGGTGCTTGGAGGAGCATTTTAGCTCTGCTACGTGTGAAGAGGGAATTTTTAAGTAATGCAACAGGTACGGCAAACGTCACAAATGCAACAATATACTATATCTCATTTCAGCTCGCCACAAGTTTCTTTTTATGTTGGAACTGAACAAATGGATCATGGGTTGATAGCAGAAGGGAAAGCATTGAGAGGATCTTTGACGACTCAGGAATATACACGACACGATAAGACTGTATTCGCCCAGTTTCTGAAATATATCTCAGCGGAGGTGCGTACTGGAAAACAACGTTTGAATCTCGCCTCGAACGAAGAGCTCCCGCGCTTGATACCAGTACTTTGTAATTATTTCTCGCGCAAAGAGTTGACTGAGCTCATTGGTGAGCACATCACCAACGAGTTCATGCAGATGCATCGCCTCGAGATGCTACAAAATCTCTTCCTCGAGAGCGAACTCCGGCGTGTACTGCTTGCCTTCAACGAAGCCAATATCCCCTTGATGCTCTTCAAAGGGCCGGTGCTTGCCTATACCGTCTATCCCAAACCGCACATGCGTACCTATCATGACATTGATGCATTGATCCAGCCAGGTGATTTAGCTCACGCTCAAGACGTGTTAACGCAAATGGGATATAGCTCTTACAACGAATATCGAGCTGATGCTGTTGACGAAGAACGCACAGGCTATCATTTCTCTCTGCAATCTCCTGGATCGCCTTTCGCGGCTATCATCGAATTGCATACTGCTCCTCATGCCAGTGAAATTGGTACCTTGTTTGACCGTGAGGCTCTCTGGAAAAATGCTACTGCCATGACCATCTTGGATCAGCCAGTAGTGACCATGAACCCTGCTGATCATTTGCTCTATCTCTGCTGGCATTATCGCTTTCATGGCTTTACACGTCTTCTCTGGTTCTATGATCTTGTTATGATGCTGCGAGCCTATGGTAACATCCTGGAGTGGGAAAGACTGATTCGTACAGCGCATCAACAGGACATGGCCGCGACACTCTATTACTGTTTATCCTGGTGCCACGAGCTATTCGACATTGCCATCCCTGAAGCGGTATTCTCACAGTTGTGCCCACCGGTAGCATCGCGTCTGATAGTCGAACGCATAGCTTTACCTGATATAGCAAGACATTTATCTATTGCTCGCTATCAGAAGCGCCGTCTTATTGCTCGTCGCGCTATGGTGAGCAGCAATCGCGACCTGCTCAAGGCCGGTTTGCGGATGTTTTTCCCATCTCCAGTTGCCCTCCAAAAGCGCTACATGGATCATTCGCGGCTGCCATTGCGCCTGTTTTTCCTTTTCTATTTCATCCATCCCTGGACCACCCTGGCAAAAGGATGCCGCCTTCTGTTCAAACGCCAGAAGTAAAGAAAGGACTGGAAGGAAATTTTATGGAGACTGTTCGTGTAAGTGTCATTATTCCGTTTTCTAAGCCTGATGTGGCGGAGACCGCTCTTGAAAAATTGATGCATCAATCATATCCAACTGAACTGACAGAGATTATCCTCGTGGGACCGGGGAGTAGCAAACTTACTACCTCCGGATCTATCAAGGCGATTGAAACTCAGCCCATCTATTATCCGGGCGAGGCACGCAATATTGGCACTCGTGCAGCCAAAGGTGACTATTTCCTCTTCCTTGATGATGATTGCGAACCAGCTGCAGACTGGATTGAGCAATGTTTACGTGAGCTTGAAGATCCGCAAATAGGAGCAGTTGGCGGCCAGATTGCAGGCAAATCGAAAAAATTCTTCGCACAATGCATCGATTTCAGTAGCTTTGCCTTTAGTCAGGTGAACAAACGCATGGAGGTCGCTGTTTGTTCTGCTAGCCTGGGAGTGAGACGCAAAGCATATGAGGATGCGCTTGGCTTCAACGAAGAATTACGTTCAGGTGAAGATATCGACTTCTGTTATCGTTTGCTCAAGATGGGATATAAGACGGTTTACCAGCCAGCCATCAAGGTGTTGCATAATCATCGCCGCACAAAATTTTCCACGTTGATGCGCTACAGCTACTTTTATGGTCGGGTGAAAGGCCTTTATGTCAAACTACGCCACCGTGATATGTCAAAGCGCAATCAAATCCTGACCATGCTGCACCATCCACTGGCCTACCTGCTGATGATTATCCCGATATCGCTGGGTATTACCGCTACTATTGTGCGCTTGAATGTGCGTGAATATCCCCGTGTGATGCTCTATGCTCCATTTATTTTTCTCTCAAAAGTGGCTTATCATGTTGGTATCTGGCAGTGGATTCTGTATGGGCCCCAGGTGCAACCTTCTGGCCGTACTTCCAATGAAATGGATGGAAAATTGGTGTGATTGTGAATACAGAACAGCAGCGCCTGAAAATTGCCCTATTGACCTCACTTGACCCTAAAGACCGGCGTTCGTGGTCAGGCACAATATATCATGTTGCTCAAGCATTACAAAAGCATTGTGGAGATGTCACTCCTATTGGCCCTATAGATTGTGCAAAGCAAAAGTTGATTGGCAAAATCAGGAACAGGATGTCAGAAATTTTTCTGAAAAAGAAGGTTATGTTTACACATGGCTCGTTAATAGCAAAGCATTGTGCTAAAGTTGCCACCCAGCGCCTGTCGCAGCAGAAATTTGATGTTATTGTTGCCCCAACGGGTGAGACGGAAATCGCCTTTTTAAATACTAATCTCCCCATTGTCCTGGTAACGGACTCGACCTATCGCATTATGCGTGATTATTATCCCGCGTTCTCAAATATCTTGAACAGTTCATTTCGCGAACTGGAGATGGTGGAGAGCAGGGCAATTCAGGCATCCGATCTTCTGCTCTATGCTTCAGAGTGGGCTGCGCGGTCTGCCATCGCAGACTATCATGCCGATAAAGAGAAAGTACATGTCATCCCCTTTGGAGCCAATCTTGAGTATACGCCGCCAGCGAAGATTCTTCAGGAAAGAAAGAGATCAGATCGCTGCCGGTTATTGTTCATTGGAGTCAAATGGGAGAGAAAAGGCGGTGATATCGCCTTCGAAACACTGCTGGAGCTCGAGAAAATGGGTATTCCGGCAGAGTTAACAGTGGTTGGCTGTATTCCTCCGAAGCAATTTGCCCATAAATCAATGAAGGTCATACCTTTTCTTAATAAGAATGACGAAGTCCAGCGCAAAGAATTGGAGCAACTCTATTTGAGATCGGATTTTCTCCTGTTCCCAACCAGGAATGAATGTTATGGTATCGTTGTCTGTGAAGCCAATGCTTTTGGATTACCTGTGATCGCGGCCGATACAGGTGGTGTTGCGGGGGTCGTGACCGAGGGCGAAAATGGCTTTCTGCTGCCGCTTAGCGCAAGAGGTGCGCAGTACGCCGAAGTGGCTGCGAAACTCTACCAGGACGAACGCCGTTATGCTGAACTGGTGCAAGCGAGCCGGGCGGCCTTTGATAGCCGGTTAAACTGGGATGTCTGGGGGATCAGTGTTCAGAAATTGCTGCAAGAGTTACCTGGTCATACTAGAGTAGGTAAAAATTCGGAGCAATTCATCTCCGTCACTGGCAGCGTTAACACTCTGTAACCGCAGACGAGAGATAACCACCATTTCACTACCATTTTTCCACTCGGTTTTCTTGTGGATTGATTATTCTGGATGGGAAAGTTTTGTCTGATTATGTAATACGTATGCTGGATAGGAAGAGCTTTTGCGATTCGGCAAAAGTTATGGATCATGGGCAAGATAATAGAACAGAATGTATAACCGCATATTATTGAGGGGCATCATATTATGACCACTACCAGGCCTATACTTGTTTCCGGCTCTCATCGTTCAGGCACTACGTGGGTGGGAAAGATGATCGCGGCCTCCCCAGCAGTAGGATATATTCACGAGCCGTTTAATCCCTTACATCGTCCAGGGATCTGTACAGCGAAATTTCCACAGTGGTTTTTCTATGTTTCAGAAGAAAATGAAGCGCCCTTTTACGAACCATTGAAACGAACACTTGCGTTCCGTTTCAATGTGGGAGCTGAACTCCCGGCGATCTCATCAGCCAGGCACGTGGGGAGAATGGGGAAAAACTGGTACAACTTTACGATAAATCGTCTCCGACATGCTACTCCCCTGATGAAAGATCCAATTGCGATTTTTGCGTGTGAGTGGTTGGCTCAGCGGTTTGACATGAATGTAATCATGATGATACGCCATCCCGCCGCATTTGCGATTAGCCTCAAACGGCTCAACTGGAAACATGATTTCAACGGTTTCCTACAACAACCCCTGCTGATGCGAGATCATCTTACGCCTTTTGCTAATGAAATCGAGAAGTTTGCTCAGCATGAGCAAGATATTCTCGACCAGGCAATTTTACTCTG
>Ga0209647_1001901_pt1 | contig 17249 bp, 16 predicted proteins | sample GraSoi_2013_60cm_FD_185827 | JGI IMG/M metagenome (GOLD analysis project Ga0209647, IMG submission 185827) | Grasslands soil microbial communities from the Angelo Coastal Reserve, California, USA - Sample 9_17_2013_60cm (SPAdes) (version 2) | ecosystem: Environmental > Terrestrial > Soil >...
CCCGCCTCGCCGCGTGTCACGGCAGCCATGCGTGCGCCGTTGCGCAGTGCTCTGCGCAATCCGCTTACGTCGTCACCGCCGGAATAGGCCTCGAGCCCGCGTTCGGAAAAAATAATGTGGTCGGCCGCACCGGCAAGCGTTTCGAGCGTTTCCCCGGCGGCGACCTCCCCGTCGAGGATGGCCGGAATGCCGGCGTCCCGTGCGGCGCGCAAAGCACGTAGCGCACCGTCAGGCCAGCGCACATCCGCGAGCAATGCCCGCGATTGCCCGACTTGCCCGAGCGGCAACCAGTCCGCCGGCGCCTGCAGCGCGCTACCGCGCAATCCCACCACCAGGCGCTCGCCGCGGCCGTCGACGATCACCGCGGAATGAGAGGACGTGCGCCCATCGAAGCGCCGCAGCCAGGTGGCATCGACACCGTCGGCGACGAACTGCGCATGGATGGCTGTTGCAATGGCGTCGTCGCCGGTCGGTCCCCAGAAAACGGCGTCGCCGCCCAGGCGCGCGATGGCCGCCGCCGCATTCGCCGCCATGCCGCCGCCACTTTCCTCGAAACGATGCGCCGGGATTTTGCCGCTGCCCGCAGGCCAGGATTCGACGCAAAACACGCGATCGAGCGCCGCATGACCCACGCAGATCACCCGCTTGCGCGATGCCGCTGCGCTCATCGGTCGGACGCAGGCCGCATCAGGACGGCTTGGCGGCGCGCATCCCGGCCAGATATTTCAGCAGCAGTTCCTGCTCGGTGCGGGTGCGCTGGCTGGCGGGACAGGGAAATCGCAGCAGCAAAGTCGTTTTTCCGCCATCGCCCAGCCGGATGCTCACCCGCGGCTCCGCGGACGGCATCACGATGAACTGCTCGCCTTCCAGTTCGCGCAGCGCGGCATGCGCGGGTGCAACGTATTCCGAACATACCGAACTGGCGACTTCGGACAGGATGCGCCGTGCGGCATCGACATCGTTGCCGTCCGCCAACGGGATGCTGACCATGCCGAGCTGGTAGTCCCCGAGGCGTGAGTAATTTTTTATCGAATGGGTGACATAGAAGCTGTTCGGAAACTGCACCACCTTGCCGGTGAACAGATGTTCCTCGCTCATTTCCAGCACCGTCGTGGACAACAGGGTCTGGTCGATGACCTCGCCCTTGATGCCGTTGATCTCGATGACATCGCCGAAACCGAAGCTTCCGGATGTCGTGCGATGGATATAGCCGAGCACGGAGGTGAATGATTCCTTGCCGACCAGCACCACGGCGACGCTCAAAGCCGCCAGCGACAATGCGGCCGCGCGAAGTTCCGCCCGCCAGATGAAAATCAGCACCACGAAGGCGATCAGAAGGGAGAAATTGCGCCAGAACACCGATGCGCGCAGCTTGGTTTCCCGGGACAGCCAGCCGCGGCCGCGCAGCATCGCGGAAATGGCGATGTTGGCGAGGATTACCGCCGAGACGACGACGATCGTCCAGATGAATTCCGGGGCGATGTCGTACAGGACGAAGTCTGGTTTCATGATGGTCACAGGGCAGTGACGCGCAATGTATAGGAAGGCCGGTCCCCAGGGCAACTGCCGAACCTGCCTGGAGGTTCGAGGTCATACGCGCGACAGCCGACAAACGCAGAATGAGTACCGCACAGGTTGAAAAATGGGTGGATATCGCCCGGACAATATTCCCCGACGACGCCCAGATCACCCATCCGCCGGCGGGCGAATCCGTATGGCTCCGGGTGCGATGGAAGATCGGAACCGACCCCAGGCGGCCGCAAAAGCTGGCCAAGGGCGTCAACATCTACTTCACACGCGAATTCTGCAAGGCCTATGAAGGCCTCGAATCCGCGCGTCAAACCGATTGGGACACCAAGGTACGGGAACTGCTGGCCAGCAAATACGGGACTTTCAACCCGGACCACAACGCCCCGCACGGCGCGCCGATGCCGGCCGAGTCGTGGTTTGTGACGCCAGGGCTGGTGAGGCCGGAGAGGCCGTGACGACGTGACGATCGTGACGACGTGACGGGGTAAGAGCAAAGATCCATACCAGGCTTGGGGCTGTTACCTCGTCACGACCGTCACGTCGTCACGTCCGTCACGGCATTTCTAGCTTCTATAGTCCACACCCTTCCGATCGAGCATGCGCAACAGCGCGTCCCAAGCCTTGTTCACTTCGGCGCCTCCGGGTCCCTGGAACTGCTCGAAACCCTTGCGCGCGGTCTGTTCGTCGATCAGGCCGGCTTCGACGCGGCCGCCGGCCAGTGCGTCGATCTGGATCTGGCAGGCAGTGTCGAGGTAGTACATCAACTCGAATGCCTCGCTGACCGTATCGCCAAGCGTGAGCAATCCGTGGTTGCGCAGGATCATCGCCTTCGAAGTCTTTCCCAGGTCGGCAGCCATGCGCTCGCGCTCGTCGAGCTCCAGCGCGATGCCTTCGTAGTCGTGGTAGGTCAGCATGCCGTAGGTCCGCAACGCATGCTGGCTCAGCGGCAGCAGTCCGTGCTTCTGCACCGACACGGCGACGCCGGCACGCGTGTGCGTATGAATGACGCAATTGATTTCCGGCCGCGCTTCGTGCACGCAGCCATGGATGACAAAGCCGGCATAGTTGACGCCCAGCCCGGTGATGTCGTCCACGACATTGCCTTCGTGGTCGATCTTGACGATGCTCGAGGCAGTGATCTCGTCGAACATCAGCCCGTACGGATTGATCAGGATATGATCCGATCCCGGCACGCGAGCCGTGAAATGCGTAAATATCAGATCGGTCCAGCGGAATTGCGCCGCCAGCTGGTAGGCCGCGGCAAGCTCGCAACGCACTTCCCATTCTTCCCGGGTGACCCGGGCACGTACGCTCTGCGCGTCAACGGATTTCAGTTTTCTGGCTTTATCGGTCATCTGACGACCCTCCTGTTGCCTTCAATCATACACTTCGTCCAATCGCATTGCCTCAGCCGTCCAGCTCAGGGTAATAGCGGAAGATGCCGTACTGGTTGAACAGGATGCGCCGCTTCGAGACCAGGTAGGCTGCAATATTCGGCCGCGCAGCAACGCGATCGTGCAAGTCGACCAGCGCGGGATAGTCCGGCTCCTGCTTCTTCATGGTTTTCGGGAAAGCAAAGCGTAATCCCGCAATCAACTGGAACATGGAAAGGTCAGCATACGAAAGCGTATTGCCCGCCATGTAACGCCGGGCCTTGCCGCCCGACAGAACCTGTTCGAAATAGCCGAGGAACTTCGGCATGCGCTCGGTGCGGAAATTCTTCGTGCGCCGGCGCGCTTCGGCTTTCTGCTGGTGGTAGTAAAGCGAACTGCCGATCGGATGATGCGTGTCGTGGATCTCCGTCACGAAATCGGCGATCGTGAGCTGCAGCTGATTGACCCAGATCCGTCCCGCCTCGTTTCGCGGCGTGAGGCCGTGGCGCGGTCCGAGGTACAAAAGAATGTTGGCGGTCTGCCCGATGATGAGCTTCCCGGCCTTCAGGAAAGGCGGCGCGTAGGGCGCGGCGGCGAGCTTTTCGTCGTCGAGAAATTTCTCCAGCGCCGGCACGCCCATGCCGCGGCCGGAGCGGCGGGCGACGTCGACATAGTCGGCCCCCGCTTCCTCCAGCGCCAGCCGCACGAATTCGCCGCGGCCCTGGATCGAAGGCCAGTAATAGAGTTGGTATTGCATGAATCCTCCGGATTAAGAATGTACTGGGTGCTGCGTGCTGGGTGCTGGGTGTTGAGAAGAAACGCGTTAAAGCACTAAAACGCATTCAAGGTTTGTTACCCAGCACGCAGCACCCAGCACTGCTTTTTCGTCTCGTTAACTCGCCTCAAATCCACCCCATCGCCCCGCACACCGCCCCCGCTCCCACCAGCAGCAGCAAGTGCACTCGCGTGCGCCACACCAGGATCGCCGCAGCGACGGTCAGCGGTATCTGATGCCACCCGGGCGTCTGCGCACTCAGTATCCAGCCGGTGGAAAACAGCAATCCGATCACGATCGGCGCCATGCCCGCCTTGAACGCCTGGACTGCGCGCCACTCGCGCCGCGCATGGCCCCAGCGCGCCGCGGCCAGTGCCAGCGTCGTCGAAGGCAGCATGATGCCGAACAGGGTCGCGGCCGCGCCGGCCAGTCCGGCCGCCTGGTAGCCCATCACCGCGACGAACAACACGTTCGGTCCGGGAGAGGCCTGCGCGATGGCGATCGACGCGTTGAACTGCGCGTCGCTCAGCAATCCCATCTGGCTGACCATCACGCGATGCATGTCGGGCGCAACGGTGATGGCACCGCCGATCGACAGCAGCGACAGCAGCAGAAAATGGCCGAACAGCGCAACCAGGTCGGCGGGCAGCACGCCACTCATGGCTGCTCCGGCGATGCGAAGCGGGGTCGCAGCCGCATCCAGGCATACGCGCACGCCGCCAAACCGAGGGCGAGGATGACCCACACCAGCGGCCAGCGCAGCAGCGCGACGGCGGCAAAGGCGACCACAAGGAATGCGCCGCATACCGGCGCCTGCATGGGATTGGACCGCAGGGCGCCGACCAGCTTTAGTCCGGTTCCGACGATGAGTCCGGCGGAGACCGCGCCCATTCCCCTAAGCGCGCCGGATACCGCCGGGTTCATCGCATACTGCGCATAAAGCGCGGTGAGTATCAGCACGATGACGAGCGGCACCGCCATCATGCCGGCCAGGGCCGCAAAGGCTCCGCGCCAGCCGAAGAAGCGGTCGCCGATCATCAGGGCGACGTTGCAGACGTTCGGCCCCGGCAAGACCTGCGCGACGGCCAGGATTTCGACGAATTGTTCGCGGGTCAGCCAGTGCCTCTGCTCGCACAGGACGCGCTGCGCAATGGCTATGACGCCGCCGAAACCTTGCAGTGCGAGCAGGGTGAAAGCGACGAACAACTCCTTCTTGGAGGACGGCTGTGCGAGCAAGTGAGGATCGTCGATCATGGAATCAGTGGATGGTGCTGTGGTGTCAGACATTTGGACGGGAAGGAACGGAGCCGAGATGCATTGCGAGACGTCCTGTTGCTCCTGGTTTCCATCCTGTTCATCCTGTTAATCCTGTCCTGCCCTTTTGCTCTTCATGATTTGACAGGATGAACAGGATTGACGGGATGAAATACGGAATCAACCCGTCGCTTTCGGCGTTCATCCGCCCTTTCTTCTCTTCCAGTGTCTGGTACCGATGATATTACTTGGAACGACGTTCACCGGCTGCTCCGGTCAATCGCGCAGCAGCGCCATCAATGCCGGGCCGTAGCGTTCCAGTTTCTTCGCGCCGATGCCGTGGATCGTGGACAGACCGTCGATGTTGCTCGGGCGTGCGGCGGCGATTGCCGACAAAGTGGCGTCGTGAAAGATCACGTAGGCTGGCACCGATTGTTCGCGCGCCTGTTCGCTGCGCCATGTCCTGAGGCGTTCCAGCAACGCCGCGGCCGCGCCGGACAATGCGTCGGAACCTGCCTTGCGGCGAACCGTTGCGGATTTTCCCTTGCGCGGCGCCATCCGGCGCATGTCGATGCGCTGTTCGCCTTTCAATACCGGGCGGCTGGTCTCGGTCAGGCGCAGCGCGCCGCATGATCGGGGCGCACGAAACCCAATGTCACCAGTTGGCGGAATATGTCCCGCCAGGCCGCTTCGTCGATGTCGGCACCGACGCCGAAGACGCTCAGGTCCTGGTGACGCCATTGCACGACCCGGTCGGTGGTCTGGCCGCGCAACACGTCGATCAGATGGCGCGAACCGAAGCGCTGGCCGGTGCGGAAAATGCAGGACAAGGCTTTGCGCGCGGCCTCCGTGGCGTCCCAGGTCTGCGGCGGCTCCAGGCAGGTATCGCAATTGCCACAGGGCCCGGCTGCCTCGCCGAAATAGTCGAGCAGGCGCACGCGCCTGCAACCGGCGGTCTCGCACAGGCCCAGCAACGCCTCCAGTTTGGCAAACGATACGCGGCGGTATTCCTCGCTGCCTTCCGACTGGTCGATCATGCGGCGCTGCTGTACCACGTCACCCAGCCCGTAAGTCATCCATGCATCGGCGGCAGCGCCGTCGCGGCCCGCGCGGCCGGTCTCCTGGTAGTAGCCCTCGATGCTCTTGGGCAAATCCAGGTGGGCGACGAAGCGCACATCCGGCTTGTCGATGCCCATGCCGAACGCGATCGTGGCGACCATGACGACGCCTTCATCGCGCTGGAACCGCGCCTGATGGTCGGCGCGCGTCGCCGCATCCATGCCGGCGTGATAGGGCAGCGCCGGCACGCCTTGCGCTTTCAGCCAGGCCGCGGTTTCGTCCACTTTCTTGCGCGAGAGGCAATACACGATGCCGGCTTCGCCCGGGTGCGTTTCGCGGACGAAGCGCAGCAACTGCTGCCTGGCATCCTGCTTGTCGACGATGGTGTAGCGGATGTTCGGCCGGTCGAAACTGGAAACGAATACTCGCGCATCGTTCAATGCCAGGCGATGCCTGATCTCCACGCGCGTCTGCATGTCCGCGGTTGCGGTCAATGCAATGCGCGGCACGGCCGCAAAACGCTCGTGCAGCACCGACAATTGCAGATACTCCGGACGGAAATCGTGACCCCACTGGGATACGCAATGGGCTTCGTCGATGGCGAACAGGGCGATCCGGGATTGTTCCAGCAAATCCAGCATGCGCGGCATTACCAGCCGCTCGGGAGCGACATAGAGCAGGTCGAGCGCGCCTTCGCGCAGCGCGCGTTCGGCCGCCGCCGCTTCGCGGGCATCCAGCGTGGAATTGAGGAAGGCGGCGCGCACGCCAAGTTGCCGCAGCGCCGCCACCTGGTCCTGCATCAGGGCGATCAGCGGAGAAATCACCAACGCCGTGCCTTCGCGCAGCAATGCCGGCAACTGATAGCACAGCGACTTGCCCCCGCCCGTTGGCATCAGCACCAGCGCATCCCCACCCGCCACCATGTGCTCGACGATCTCGCGCTGCGAGCCGCGGAACGCGGGATAGCCGAAGATGGTGTTCAGCAGGTGGAGGGGTTGGTCGGCGGTCACGGGCGTAGGTGCTGAGTGAAAAAGTGACGGTGCTGTGTACTGCGTGCTGCGTGAAGATCGCGTTCGGAGGTGGAAGTAGAGGTGAAATGTACTTGGCAAAGGGTAGTGCTTTTCTCATTACGTCGTTACTCAGCACTCAGTACCCAGTACCCAGCACGCAGCACGCAGCACTGATTCTACCCCGCCGTGCCGGTTCCTTCGCTCGCGACCGGATTGACCGGTTTCGCCGCTTTGACCTCGGCAGCTGCCTCCGCCGCCGGAATCGCGACGCCGGCTTCGCGGGTCATGGTCTTGTAGAGCAGCATGACGATTTCGTTGGACGGGATCGGCTTGCTGAAGTAATACCCCTGGATCTGGTCGCAGCCGAGCGTGCGCAGGAAATCGTACTGTTCTTTCGTTTCCACGCCTTCGGCCACCACCTTGAGTTGCAGGCTGTGCGCCATGGCGATGATCGCCTCGACGATCGCCTCGTCGTCCTTGCTTTCCGGGATGCCACGCACGAAGGACTGGTCGATCTTCACGCTATCGAACGGAAAGCGCTTGAGGTAAGCGAGCGACGAATAGCCGGTGCCGAAGTCGTCCATCGTCAGGTGGAATCCCAATCCCTTCAGTTCATTCAGTACTTTTTCGGCATGTTCCTGGTTGCTCATCACCGCGCTTTCGGTGATTTCCAGTTCGAGCGATTCGACCGTCAGGCCGGTCTTTTTGATTGTTTCGGAAAGAAACGCCACCAGCCCCTTGTCCGACATCTGCCGTGCGGAAATGTTGATCGCGATGCGCAGCGGCGGAAGGCCGCCCTTCTGCCATGCGCGATTCTGCACACAGGCGGTCTGCGCCACCCAGCGCCCCATCGGCACGATCAATCCGGTTTCTTCGGCGATGGAAATGAAATCCCCGGGCGGCACGAATCCGAACTGCGGGCTTACCCAGCGTATCAGGGCCTCGAGTCCGGCCACGCGCCCGGTCGCAAGATCGACTTTCGGCTGGTAGTACAGCACGAACTCGTGATTGGTCAGCGCGTTGCTCAGATTCGATTCGAATTCCAGGCGTTGCACCGAATGCGTGTTCAGCTGATCAGAATAGAACTGGAACGTGCCCCTGCCATCCTCCTTGGCGCGATACATCGCGATGTCCGCGTTTTTCAGCAGCGATTGGGCATCGCGTCCGTCCGTCGGATACGTGCTGATGCCGATGCTCGCCGCGGGGCGATATTGCCGTCCGGCGAGGATCATCGGCTTGGACAGGGTTTCCAGGATCTTGCGGGCGACCGTGCTGGCCTGGTCTTCCGCGGTCAGCCCTTCGGTCAGCACCGCGAATTCATCGCCGCCGAAGCGCGCGACCACATCGATCTTGCGGACACAGGCAGTCAGCCGCTCCGCCACCGCGCGCAACACCTCGTCGCCCGCATCGTGGCCAAGGCTGTCGTTGATGTTCTTGAACCGGTCGAGGTCGAAGAACAGGATCGACAGCATCTTGCCGCTGCGCTCGGCGCGCTGCAGCGCCTTGTTCAATGCCTGCCGGAACAGGCTGCGGTTCGGCAACTCGGTCAGCTCGTCGTGGTCGGCGAGGAAACGGGTGCGCTCCTCCTGTTCCTTGCGCTCGGTGACGTCCTGCAGCACACCAGTCATCCTGCGCGCGGAACCGTCTTGGGCGCGCGCTACATGGCCCCGTGCAAACACATGCGTGATCTTCTGGTCGGCGCGCACCAGCCGGAATTCGTCGCTCCACTGGTTCGAAGCGGACTTGATGGTACTGAGGAGCAGTTCCTGCACGCGCGCCCGGTCATCCGGATGGACGTGCTCGAACCAGGATGCCATGTTGAACCCGGGCTCGTCCGCGCCGCGCCCGAGTACCTTCCCATAGTTATCGCTGCGCCACAGCTCGTCGTTGGTGAGGTCCCAGTCGAGCACGGCATCGTTGGTCGCCTTCGAGGCAAAGCCGAACCGTTCGAGATCCCGCCACATCGCCTCATGCGTATGCTTGCGGCGGGTGACGTCCCTGGCGATGACGACGCGTGTCTGCTGCCGCGCAAACTGAATGCGGAAGGAAACCATCTCGGCCTCGATCGCCACGCCGTCCTTGCGCCTTTGCCGCCATGTTCCGATTTCGCCCGAAGTCGGCCCGAGGTTCGTCAGCGTCTCGGCCAGGCGCTCGGCATCCTCCGTCAGCCCGAGGTCGAGGAGCGTCATCTTCAGCAGTTCTTCTCGCGCATATCCGTACTCACGCGCCGCCGCCTCGTTGATTTCGAGAAAGCGCCACTTGCGCGTATCGCAGATGAAGGTCGACACCGGGCTGCTCTGGAACAGGGTCTGGTATTGCTCCTCCGCGAGCCTGGAGACTTCGACATTGGATACCGGGGGATTTGCCGGCTTGCGGAGGAGCAAGGCGCGGGATCTGCGAAGGACGAGGCTGACGATCACTCCGGCGAACAGTGCACCAAGCATAGCTGCCAGCGCTGCGCCGGCGGGGTTTTCAGCGAGCAGGGAATGAAGTATTTCCGGAACCGCCCGGAAAAAACCCGGCACACCCTCCAGAATCGAATCGATTTCCTGCGGCAACGCCACTGCTTTTGACTCCCGAAATGAGCTCGGCTCGGGTTCGTAATTTACCCTATAAACTGCCATTCCGATGGTCTAAATCGCTGCTGCCGGACGGTGCGGCTTCAGACAAGGCGCCGCCGTCTCCGCGAGGACCGGATTGAACCTTTTTCGCGGATTGGCAAACTAACCGTTACACCTTACCAGGATTACCCCCTCGTCATCATGCTCGTAAAATTCGATAGCGAAGCAGGCAGTTTCACCATGAACGGCGACATCGCCGTGCAACTCCTCAAGGCGATGGGCCACAGCGGCACCGTGCCGAGCGCGATTCTGCCCAGGGACATCCCCGCTGCGCTCGCACGTCTCAAGGCCGCCGTGGATGCAAGTCCAAAGGCCGCACCGGGCAGCGATGACAAGGACCGCAAGGAAGTACAGGTATCGTTGCGCCAGCGGGCTTTCCCGCTGATCGACCTGCTGGCCCGCGCCGCCGAGAAGGGCGCGGAAGTGATGTGGAAGTAGCCGTGACGATCGTCACGCGCGACGGGAAAGGCAGTGCTGGGTACTGAGTGCTGGGTGCTGCGAGAGAAGCCTTGGGGTGCCTCCCGCTTGCGCTTCGCTGTGATACCAGAGGTACTCAGCAGTAGGCCTGGCTTTTTCCCCAGCACTCAGCACGCAGCACGCAGTACTTTTTCCTCGTCACGCCGTCACGACCGTCACGCGCGACGGGAAAGGCAGTGCTGGGTACTGAGTGCTGGGTGCTGCGGGAGAAGCCTTGGGGTGCCTCCCGCTTGCGCTTCGCTGTGATACCAGAGGTACTCAGCAATAGGCCTGGCTTTTTCCCAGCACTCAGCACGCAGTACTTTTTCCTCGTCACGGCTTTCACTTTGTCGGGCACTGCGCTCCCGTATCCGCCCACGCCTGGATGAGCTTGCCGAACTCTTCCTGCGTGCCCGGTGCGGGCGTGCGGCCCGCTCCCGGGTTCCATGCCCAGGCAACGAGCTGGTCGTTAGCCATGTGGTCGATCAGATCCTTCATCGTTTTGCCGCCGTTGAGATGCGGATCCTTGATCTGCACGCAGATCTGCTTGAGGGTTTTGCCGACCCAGGCCATTTCCACCGGCGCCAGCAGCCAGCGGGGATTGCCGGGGACCTTGCCCGGATCGAAATTGGCAGTACCGTGACAGGTGAGGCAACGCATGCCGGGCATGCCCATGCCGCCGGCGCCGCGCTTCACCGGCGGTTCGTGCGGATGCATGTCATCGCCCTGCAACGGACGCTCGGTCACCGGATGGCAGTTCAGGCAGCGCGGGCTGGTGATCACCTTGCCGGCTTCCTGGAACAACGCTATCGAGCGTGCGCGCTGGTTCGCGATGCCGGCGAATTCATCGATCGGCCTGAGGGCCATTTTGTTTTCCGCAGGTGCCGCGTTCGCTTCCAGCAACTCCACGCTGGTGAACGCCGCAGCCGCAAGTCCCAGTACAACCAGGCCGGCCGGCAACAGGGTTTTCATGGTCGCGTCTCCTAAGTAGTGCGTACTTTCGATTTGGCGACAGCTTTCGGTTGCTGCGTGAACGGCAGACGCCGTACCGCCTTGCCGGTCAGCGCCCGCCATGCATTCGCGACCGCCGGACCGATCGGCGGCACGCCGGGTTCGCCGACCCCGGTCGGCTTCTCCATCGACTTGACGATCACGACTTCGACCTTCGGCATCTCATGGATGCGCAGCATGCGGTAGTCGTTGAAATTGCCCTGCGTCACCCGTCCCTGGTCGAGCGTGATCTCGTCGAACAGGATCGCACCCAGGCCGAACCCGATGCCACCTTCCATCTGCGCACGGATGATTTCGGGATTCACGGCAACGCCGCAGTCGACCGCGCACCAGACTTTTTCGACTTTTGGCAGGCCGTCGGGACCGCGCGAGACCTCGGCGATCTGGGCAACATAAGTATCGAAGGATTTGTGCACGGCCACGCCGCGTGCGCGATCCTTGCCTGCCTTCGACCCGTTCCATCGTGCAGCCCTGCCGACCGCCTGCAGTACGCCGGCGTAGCGCGGCTGGTCCTTCAGCAATGCGATCCGGCCGTGCAGCGGATCCTTGCGGCCGCCGACCAGCAATTCATCCAGGAAAGTCTCGGTCGCGAACGCGGTGTGCGTATGGCCGACCGAACGCCACCACAGTACCGGCACGCCGACTTCCATCGTGTGCGCGGTAACGCGCAGATTGCGCATCTTGTAGGGCAGGTCGTCGGCGCCTTCGACCATGGTCGGGTCGATGCCGTCCTTGATCATGGCCTCGAACGGCGAACCTTTCACGATCGATTGGCTGACCACGACGTGGTCCCAGGAAATGATGTTGCCGCCCTTGTCGAGCGCGGCCTTCATCCGGTGCAGCGTGAACGGCCGGTAGCGGCCGCCGCGCATGTCGTCCTCGCGCGTCCATACCAGCTTGATCGCCGCATCGCGATCAAGTGCTTTCAATGCAGCCGCCGCTTCGCCGGCAAGGTCGCCCGCCGGTTGCGCACGACGGCCGAAGCTGCCGCCCGCGAACAGGGTATTGATCTTCACCTTCTCTTCCGGAAGACCCATCACTTTTGCGATGGTCTTGTGATCGACGGTCTGCAACTGCGAGCCGAACCAGGCTTGGCATGCGCCGTTCCTCGCCTCGATCGCGCAGTCGAGCGGCTCCATCGGCGCGTGCGCGAGATAAGGAAAAATGTACTCGGCCTGCAGCATCTTGATGGCCCTGGACAGCGCACTTTCCACGGTGCCGCGTTCGGTCGCCTTCTTGCCCGGTTGCTCCGCCTGTTTGCGATACTCGGCGATCAACTGGTCGGTGCCGCGCATTTCGGCGCCGGAATCATCCCATTCGATCTTCAGCGCATCGCGCGCTTTCTTCGCCGCCCAGAAACCGTCGGCGTAAACCGCCACGCCATGCGGCGTGACCTTGACATCCGTGACGCCACGCACTTTGCGCGCCACACTGTCGTCTACCTTTGCTGCTTTTGCGCCGAAACGCGGCGGATGCGCAATCACCACCGTCAGCATCTCCGGCGGATCGACATCGATCGTGTAGATCGCGCTACCGTCCGATTTGGCCCGGGTGTCGAGTTTCGGCACCGTGGTGCCGATGAGCGTGAATCTGGACGGGTCCTTGAGCTTCACGTTCTGTGGCGGCGTCAGTTTGGCGGCCTGGTCGGCCAGTTCGGCGAAGCGCGCGTGCTCGCCCGACTTATTGTGGCTGACGAGCCCCTTTACGACGGTGATCTCAGACTCCGGCACGCCCCAGTTCTGCGCCGCCGCAGCCACGAGCATCGCGCGCGCGGTGGCGCCGGCCTTGCGCATTTGTTCGTAGGAATTGGCCATGGCCGTCGAGCCGCCCGTGCCCTGCATGCCGAATGCCAGATTCTTGTAGAGCGCGGCATTCGACGGGGCGCCCTGGGCGCGCATCTGCGCCCAATCGGCATCGAGTTCCTCGGCAACCAGTGTGCACAGGCCGGTGTAAGGCCCCTGTCCCATCTCGAGGTGCTTGATCATCACGGTGACGGTGTCATCGTCGCCGATGACGACAAAGCCGGTGGCGTCGATCGTCTCCGCTGCATTGTCGCTTTGCATGACAGCCGCCGCACCCGAACGCTGCGCGTCGGCTGCAGCGCCGAGTTTCACGCTGATGACCAGTCCCGCGCCAAGACCGCCGAGCCCGCGCATGAAGCCGCGGCGCGAAACCAGCCCGTTGAGGGAATCGGAAAGATGGTTTACGAAACGCATCGCGTCAGTCCTCCATCGTCTCTGCCGCGAGATGGATCGCTGCACGTATGCGCACGTAAGTCGCACAGCGACAGACATTGCCGGCCATCGCGGAATCGATGTCGGCATCGGTGGGTTTGGGAATTTCGGCGAGCAACGCGGCGGCCGTCATGAGTTGGCCGGACTGGCAATAGCCGCACTGCGGGACATCCAGCACTGCCCAGGCTTCCTGCAGCGCCTTGATTTCCTTGTTCGACAGGCCTTCGATCGTCGTCACCTCGCCGCCTTCGAGTTGGCCGACCGGCGCGACGCAGGAACGCCGCGGCAGTCCGTCGAGGTGCACCGTACAGGCGCCGCACTGGGCGACGCCGCAACCGTATTTCGTGCCGGTGAGTTTCAGTTCGTCACGCAGCACCCAGAGCAAGGGGGTGTCGGGCTCCGACTTCACCTTCACGGTGTTGCCATTTACAGACAAAGTGATCATGGACATCCTCCCGTGGCCGGTTCGGCCGCGTCTGTTCCGTCAGAGCATTACGGGGTGGGCCAAGTTCCGGGGGGAGGAAGAAAAAATGTCGTGACGAGGTGGGGCCGGTGACGAGGTGTAGCCAGTGACGAGGTGAAGCTCGTGACGAGAGGCGCGGTGCTGGGTGCTGGGTGCTGGGTGCTGCGTGCTGGGTGCTGCGTGCTGCGTGCTGCGAGGGAAGCGTCAGGTGCGCTTCGCTGCAATGTCGGCTACTTGCCGATGTGTCTCGCTTTTTCTCAGTACCCAGCACGCAGCACGCAGTACATTCACCTCTTCACTCGCCCCACCTCGTCACGAGCTTCACCTCGTCACCGCCCTTACGTCACCGCCATTCCCTTGAATCCCTGCAGCAGACAAAGAACGCAGCAGACGCCGAGCACAGTGAAGGTAAGTCCGGCGCCCCAGACGCGGCCGAAGCGGAAGCGGTCGGTAAAACTCAACGCATAGCCGTGCAGGAATCTCGAGACGATCAGCGCGATGCCGAGTGCGTGCAGAACGTAGATCGACGTATGGCCGACTTCGAGAAACCCCATCATCAGCAGGATCAGCGGAACGTACTCCGCGAAATTGGCGTGGCCGCGGATCAGCCGCAACATCTTCGGATCGCCGCCGTCGCCAAGCGGGATGCCGCGCTGGCGATACTGGATGACGCGCAGGCTCAGCACGAGAAAAAATAAAGCGAGTACTCCAGCATACAGCGGCGTCACGACCATGGCATATACTCCGATCGGCAGACCAATCCGTTCGCATTGTCGCCGAACTAGGGGGATTTGTGTGGAACAAAAAAGTGCCGAGTACTGCGTGCTGCGTGCTGAGAGAAGAGCGAATCAGAGGCGAATCTCCAACCGCAAAGTCCGGAAGTGAATTGACTCCTGACTTTTACTCAGCACGCAGCACCCAGTACTGCACTTTCCCTTACTTTTTTCCCGCTTCGCGTTCCGCCTCTTCCTCCAGCTTCTTGTAGTCCCGCGGCGGTTCATGCAGCGTTTGCCGGCGGCTCTTTTCGAGGCCCTTCACCACCGCGACCACCGCCTCGTTATACGGCGTCGCGATGCCGAGCGCCTTTGCTTCGCGCACCAGGGCGCCGTTCAGGGAATCGATTTCAGTGCGGCGCCCCTGTTCGATGTGCTGCATCATCGACGGCTTGTTGTAACGGATGCGGCAATGGTCCTTGATCTTCTTGCGCGGATCCTTTTCCGGCAGCGTCAATTTTTTTCGCTCGACCACCGCCATGATCTCGTCGATGACGCGGTCCTGCAACGCGCTGACTTCCGGCGTGCGATACATTTCGCCGCTGCGCAGCCCCGTGATCGCCGTCAGCGCGTTGACGCCGCAGTTCAATACAAACTTGCCCCAGATCCAGTTCAGCGGATCGGGAATGATCTCGGTCGGAATTTCGGCCTTGTTGAGCATCTTCGCGACCTGCTTCACACGCGCCGAGTCGCGGCCGTCGAGTTCGCCGATGGAGGTCATGCCGACGTTGGTATAGACGGACCGGCCGGCCGCGGGATTGGCGGCGCTGTTCATGGATACGCCGGCGATCACGCGTTCCCTGCCCAGTTCCTCGACCAGCGCTTCGACGTTGCCGATGCCATTCTGCAGAGTCAGCGCAAATCCGTCCGGCTTCAGTATCTGCCTGGCTGCTTTCGCCGCATCGCGAGTCGAGTTCGAATCGGTAAAAATGATGGCGAGATCGCCCGGCGGCAGACCGGCGTGGCTGGATTGCGCTGTCAGCTTGATGACATGCGTACCGCGCATCCCCTCGATCGTAATGCCTTCGCTGCGGATTTTTCCGATGTGATCCTCGCGCGGATCGACCAGCGTGACGTCGTACCCCGCGCGCGTGAGCAGGCCGCCATAGACGCCGCCCATCGCACCTGCTCCGATCATGTAGATTTTCATTTCCTCTCCGCTTTTGTTGTGTGGGTGGGAAGGGAAGTAGTCGGCGATAGTGCCGACGAGGGCCAGTACTGCGTGCTGGGTGCTGCGTGCTGAGAGAGAGGCTTACCGCTCGCGGCCTTCCTGCCCTACAACCCTTACCTCCCAACCGGCTTTTCACTCAGCACCCAGTACGCAGCACGCAGTACTATCCTCACGCACTCCAAGCTTATAACATTCCCACCCATGCCTCTCTCCCCCGCCTTCCAGACCATCCGCACCAACGGTGTCAACCTGCGCTGCGTCGTCGAGGGCGAGGGGCCGCTGGTACTCATGATCCATGGCTGGCCGGAGTCCTGGTATTCGTGGCGGCATCAGATCGGCCCGGTGCGCGACGCAGGCTATCGCGTCGTCGTTCCGGATGTGCGCGGCTACGGCGGCAGCGATGCGCCACGTGATGTGGATGCCTACGACATGCAGAGCATGGTCGGCGACGTGCTCGGGCTGATCGATCACTTCGGGGAGCACCAGGCAATCCTGTTCGGTCACGACTGGGGCGCACCCATCGTTTGGAACACGACTGCGCTGCACCCTGATCGCGTCCGTGCAGTGGCGGCGCTTTCCGTACCTTATTCGCCGCGCGGGAAAATCTCCTCGGTGAAACTCTGGCGGCAGATTTACGCCGGCCGCTTCTTCTACCAGCTTTACTTCCAGGAACCCGGAGCGGCGGAAGCCGAGTTCGAGGCCGACATCCGCACCTCATTGCGCAAGATCTATTACGCGGGATCCGGCGACTCGCCCAAGGGCATGTTCCGCTCCGACAAGCTGCCCGATGCAAGAATGCTCGACGACCTGCCCGATCCCGCCACCTTGCCGGGCTGGCTGACCGAGCAGGACATCGACTATTACGTCTCGCAATTCCAGACGAGCGGCTTTCGCGGGCCGCTGAACCGCTACCGTAACCAGCAGCGCGATTGGGAAGGCCTGACCACCCTGAGTGGCGCCCGCATCACACGGCCCGCCTGCTTCATCGCGGGCAGGCGCGACGGCGTCCTGAAATTCGTTCCGAACGTCGACCTGGTGGAAAACATGAAACGCTGGACGGATGACCTGCGCGTCTGCGAAATCATCGACGGTGCCGGACACTGGATACAGCAGGAAAGGCCCGCGCAGGTCACTGCGTTGTTGCTCGGATTTCTCGCAACGCTGGAAAAGCCGTGACGGGTGAGGCCGTGACGAGGTGAGGCGCGTGACGAGGTAAGAGCAGTTTCCTGCTTCAACCGTTTTTACGACCGTCGCGATTATGGCGAAGTCGGTACGCCTATGACGCGTCACGCCGTCACAGCTTCACCTCGTCACAGCCTCACCTCGTTACGACTTGACCTCGTCACGGCTTCACCTCGTCACGACCCACTTCCGTTACAATTCCTTCACTTTCAAACAATCAGGAATCGTCATGTCAACCACCAAAACAGCCAGCGGTCTCGAGATTGAAGAACTCGTCGTGGGCGAAGGCAAAGTCGCGGCGGCGGGTCAGCAAGTCACGGTGCACTACACCGGCTGG